>Ga0265295_1007102_pt1 | contig 13092 bp, 11 predicted proteins | sample Munlansysbiofilm_FD_192503 | JGI IMG/M metagenome (GOLD analysis project Ga0265295, IMG submission 192503) | Leachate microbial communities from a municipal landfill in Southern Ontario, Canada - Methane capture system biofilm | ecosystem: Engineered > Solid waste > Landfill > Unclassified ... | reverse complement strand
AGCGCCCGCCTTTTCAAGGGACATCCCGGTAACACTCGGGACTAATTTATAGTTCTGCCTGGAAGTTTCTGCAGATGTGCTGGCAGCAGTTTCACGGGACTCTTTAGTTACGGTTTCAGGCTGCAGCTTTACGGGAGTATTTAAAGAGACTTCAGGTATCGTTTCTTTTACAACGGTTTCGGGAATTGTCCGCAAAGGTTTCTCGATCACCACTTCCTTTTCTCCTGTTGAAACGACAAGGTCAACCTTTGAGTTTGCTTCAACTTCAAGCCCGGGTTTGAGGCTCTGGGCAAGGACGATTCCGGACTTCCCGCTTGAGAACCGTTCCTTTACCTCTCCGGGCTGGAGCCCGGACTTTTCTATGACCTTTTTTGCACTCTCAAGCTCAAGCCCGAGCAGGTTCGGGACTCTGTAAACCTTTATAGAAACCGTCAGGACAACAGCAGAGTTAACTTCGACTTCCGAACCCGGACTGAGGCTCTGGGCAAGGACTATGCCCGGGTCTTTGTCCGAAGGCTGTTCTTTAACCCCTTCAAGCCGGAGCCGCGATTTTTCAAGGAGGACTTTTGAAGCTTCAAGCCCGAGCCCCACAAGGTCCGGAACCTTTACGGAAAGAAACCTGGAAACTGTAAGGTCCACTTCTGCCCCCGGTTCTGCAAGGGAGCCTTCCAAAGGGAGCTGGGCAAGGACCGTACCCTGAGGTTTACTGCTTTCTATTTCAAGGACGTCTCCTACCTTAAAGCCCGATTCAAGCAGTTTACGTTCGGCTTCTTCTTTTGAGAGCCCCACAAGATCAGGAACCTCCACATAGGAGTCAATGCCCGGTTTTTCGGGAGAAGTCCTCAGGGAGAATTCTATTGTGCTGAGGTTTTCGGGGCTGATGATGTCATCGGCTTTTGGCAGCTGGAACCTTAGCTCTCCTCCTTCGAGAGCTATATTGGTCTTTAAGGTCACATTCATATTGCTGACGAGGTACTTTGAACCGGACTGCACTTTTTTGAGTCCTTTGTCCATTTCCACAAGTGAGGACGCAAAAGAACTGACAAGGTTTGAAGAGGAGAGGACAGGCCTGCTTTTCTGCAAAATGGAAATCCGGGACTCAAGTTCTACTTTCTCATTTGAGAGCTTGGTCACCTGGGCTGCAAGGCTGCTTTTTTCCCGTTCAAGGACGAGTTTTCCCGCGAGCAGTGTGTCAAGATTTTCTTTATAGACAAGGGCTTCTTTTTGAATGGATTGGAATTCGATTTCCGTATTATTCAGTTTAGCCACAAGGTTTGCATAGCTGCCTGAATCTATTGTTCCTGCTTTCCTGAAAGCTTCCAGGCTGCTCCTGATATCACTTAGATTTGTCATTTCCTGCCTCCTAAAAGAGCATTTCCTGAAAAGGATTTTATTCCTCCCTCACTTTTGAAGAAGCAGGGACAGAAACGATCTTTGCTTTGATACAGCTTGAGCCCTGCACATCGTAACTGTAAAGAGAGTTGTACGAGGCGTTGAGGGGAGAGGCATTGAGGACAGGCCTGTAGCCCCGGATCCGGTTTTTAGAGTCCCTTTCCTCTTCAAGCTTCACAGTAAGCGACATCTTAAGCTCAAGATCCACCTCAGGGATATGGTACCAGGTAGCCTGAATATCATATTCGCTTAGGGCTTTTTCTTCGTCAATCTCTATCTGGGTCTTTATGGAGTTCCTGTCAAGGGCTCTTTGAGTCTCGGCAACGGAACGCCCAATTTCCCCCAGAAGCCTGGAAAGAGGGGTAATAAGCACTTCTCCGATTTCTTCCCCGTAATTTATCACAATTACAACTCCTCGAAATAAGTCCTGGAAATCAGTTATGGAAAGGATTAGAAAAAATACGGCAGAATATTTAGCCTACAAAAAGGGTATTTAGAGCCTTATCTGCCGCAACTACAATCAGGTTCCCTGTATTTTAAGGGAAACTTCCTGTAGCAAAAAATATTTTATTAAAAGCTTTAGTCAGAGCTGGCTCATTCCCCAGTCTTAACTGTCACCTTGGGAATTGTCCTCTCAGGAGCAGGGACAGGCTTGAGGGTTGTCCTCAGCAGGCTTGTGCCTTCTTCCTTGAAGGAATATTTCGAACTGTATTTCGCATTAAATGTGGATGTGTAGGCAACACTTGTTGTGTTTTGAAAGCTCCCCTTACTCTTTCCGAAGAGGATTTTTGCAAGCCCGCCAGACTCCATACTGCCGGAGACCTTTGACTCATTACTTAACTTGAATTCCCTGCCGTAAGTAAGCTCTGTCGAAGACTCCCTCATCATGGTGATTGCCATCTTAACTTCGATAATCGACTCCGTAAATTCGTAGAAACGAGGCTCAAGCCCGTAAGTCAGAAGTGACATTGGCTTATCGTTGGTGACCACGTTGCTTGCGGTAACGTTGCCGTCATCGTCCACTGTCTCTTCGATATACATTACAACGCTTCCGGCATCAAGCTGGGTTGATGCAAGAGTCTGAGCAACCTGTACCGAATTCATGTCCAGAGCGATCTGCCCTTCTGCAATCGCAAGGGCCATTTCTCGAATCATATCCCCGAAGGGAACATTCAATAGTTCCTGACCGACACTAACCATATTTTTGTATCCCCTTTAACTTAAATGAGAACTTAATGAAAAAATTAAGAGCTTCATAGTATAAAACACTTTGTTAATAAAATGATATTGTTTTAAAAAATGTAGTAGATAAAAAGCGTGAACTTATACAGACATTAAAGAAGAGTTTTTGTCTCCCTTCATCGTTCTCTGAGAAACTAAAAGACACTCAAGAGTACAGTAAACTGCCTTTTCTTCCACCTCTTTCAGGACTACAAATTCACGCCCACAAATCGGACAGGTTTTCATTATATACTCCATTAAATTTCACCAACCTGTTTTAGCACCCATTTTAGAGGAAGCGTTCTGACGAGCAGAACCATCCACCCCTCCAACCTTAAAGGCCATTTTTCGAATCCTGGCCCAGAAGAAAACATCCAAGAGTTTCTGACCGACACTTGCCATATTTATTTACCTCTTTAAATTCAAAAAAGGATTTAAAAAATCAACCAGGATAGATTAAAAAAGAAAGATTTCAATTTATAAAATACTTTGTCAAGAAAATAATAATTATTTTAAAATTTTATTATAAGTACTGATCCAAATAGTCGTAAACTTACCCCAAAACAATAGTAGTAAAGAATAGGGGAAAAAACTTAATAAATAAAGATTGAGACTTGTGCTTAAAAAAGTAGAAAAGTAAAAAAGTAAAAAAGTAAAAAAGTAAACAATTTTACTGCTTATCGTGAAACTAAATAGATTTAGATAGGCACAAAAGAGGAAACTTTCTCTCGCCTCATTTCTCCCCGAGATGTTGAAAGACACTTAAGCGTACAGTAGATTGCCTTTTCCTCAACCTTTTTCAGGACTATGAACTCTCTCCCACAAATCGGACATGTTTTTCTCACGTACCCCATTAGTATCACCCGCTCGTTTTAACTTCCAGTTTTATACGACTTTTTTTGACAGTCAGCAGTCATGTGTTTTATTCCAGATAAAGGAATTAAATACGTATCAGCACATTGTTAGTTAAGTATATAAAAAATAAAAAAATATGCTACCAGATAATCTAATTTCTGTAATTTTACACTAATATAGCTATTTAATAGCAAGTTAGATGATACATAGCTAGGGATTAGATGAGTAAATAACTTTAGGAAACATGGATTCTGAATATATGTACTTGAAAAGTAAGGGAGTTTTTGAGGAGATCACAAGATTTTCAAAATTTTGAGAGGGAAAATATGGTGAATCGAATTGTTTGAAGCAATCCTACCCTAAACAGGCTGTCCAACAATTACCATTGATCCCATTTCAAAATTACTCTTGCAGCTTTTCCCCATAAATATTCTTTATAAATCTGTTGAACTCGACAGGATGAGATCCCCTGAATCTCAGCTATCGTCGAAGTGGATTCCCTGTTCAACCTTTGAGCAACAATCCAACGGATCTTTTTCCCATTAAGTTTCACAAAAGAGAAGAGATTGCAACCAACATAGTTAGCGCGAAATAATTTAGGATAAAACATAATAACGCTTGAACAGAAAACTCCAATTACCCAAGGTTATTGTCAAAAGGTCTGTAAAAGTGGAGGGATTTGTGACCCTCTGCCCTCATTAGTAAATAAAAAGCTTAGCTTTTCTCTGATTAACCCTCCTAAACATTTCTCATTCCCTATTCCAAAAGACCTACATAATCTCAACCGTCTTTTGAGGCACAAGAGCCTTCAAACCCTCAAGACGGGCCTTTGGGGCCTTTGGAATGGGCACTATTGCACGTTCATTGAAAGTCTGTTCTAGCTTCATAAGTCACTCTGTGCTGAATCACAAAACAATGAAAAAATGATAAATGATTACCCAGATAAATGGCAATAACAATGGGAGAATCCCCATATTAAAAGAACTTTCTGTAAACTCCTCCCAGAGACTTGACCCTGAAAGTACATATTTAATACTAAGAAGTAACCCCAATCCGACCATAGAGACACTATAGTAATCTGGGAGACTGCATACCATATTCATAAAAACTGTACTTGATATTGTAGTATTGATTATACTTGTAAACATACGATACCAACTCATATGAAGTTGAACATTTATGCTATTCGAAACTTGGTACTTAATAATTTTGTATTTTACCCAGTAGAACTAAATTTTAAAACTTACTGGTTTTTCCAAAAATATTGAATCATATTCAGAAAATGCCAGACCCATAACCCATAAGAGGGAGAATTCCAAACGAAAATACGCTTATAAAGCCGTGCGTCAGTGCAATGAAAGGAAGGCTTCTTGTCTTATAAAACAAATATCCAATTATAAATCCTGCAAAGGAAGCGTATAGAATCTCATATGGAGTCCCATAACCGGAGTTCATGAACCCAAAAACCAAACTTGAAAGGACCAGACCACTCCGTGTCCCAAATATTTCCTCAAGTCTTGTTTGGAGAATTGACCTGAATAAGAGTTCTTCAGTAGCTCCGACAAATAAAATCATTACAACTGTAAGTTTTAAGATATTTATCAAAGAAAGATCAGGAAAAAGTGGGGTTGTTTGAATGAGAAGAAATTCACCGTACCCTAGGACAAAACCGATAAGAATAGAGATCGGGAGATAATAGCCTATCTTTTTAAAATTGAGTCCTAGTTGTTCATGTGTGAACTGTTGACGAATCACAACGATGGTTAAAGGAATTAGTATAGGACTGTAAACGAACACAAAGAATAGAAGAGGGCTTTCCGGGAAAAACGGCACTGAAAAATTCATAAGGCGGAGAATAGGAAGTAACAAGAAAACCTGGCAGATGTTGCGGATTTCCTGCTCTTTTACAAACACAGTGATAAGAGATAAAGCTACTAGTGTACCCACATACAACAAGAGAGCAATTTCAATGTTTCCCGAATAAATCAAAGATTCGGGGAGAACGATAAGGAGAAGTAGAGTGCCTGCAAGGACCTCTCTACTTTGATGTTTTGAGTTTTTCTGTCGTATTTCTGGATTTTCTGCTGAGTTCCAGAAATTTCTTATATTTTTATCGAAATTTGTCATACTAATTTCTCCATATTTACTAGGCCTCCAATACGCTTATCCAGATGTAAAGATCGTGATAGGAGATAGACTTCTCACTTCCCATTGTAAAGTAGGAATCAGAGTTTATTGTAAAGTAGGAATTAGAGTTTCATATTTTACCTCAAAGGAAGGGGAAACCTGAAATGGCTCTCCAAATCTGATTAGTAGGCAAGAATTAATTAATTAATTAATTAGTATTATAAAGATTATTATGAATCACAGATAATAAGAAAGTTTTTTTATATCCAGACATAAATTTCCGAGAATATCACCATTCCCTGAAAATATTAATGAAACAATCACGAGTGCATATTATAAATATAATAGATTATGTCGTGAAATTTTGCTCAAACATTTTTATATTTACCTATAAATTTTTATTTCAGATTTTGAAAAAGTCTTAAAATTGAGAAAGGAATTTACAACGATTAACGATGTGTTAAAATCTCTTTATATATATTTATATATAGAGAACAAAAGTTACTTCTCATAATTCCTAATGATTTGAAATTTGGCATATCTTACTTTTAGTCGTATTTTCATTAAACACTCCTGTTTTTATTTTGTTTTAGGAGTAAAGGTTAAACCGATTCTTTCTTTATTTCTTCGAAGCAGCTACGTTTTCAAAGAATGGTTATGATATGTCCATATCATAAGATTATCGATCTTGTTTTTAACCGATTAATTTAATTTGATATGTGAGGACGAATTGAACCGGGGCTGCGAATGAGCATAGAAAGATTAATAATATATTAATAAAGATGTTTCGTTTGTTAATACATAATTCCAATAGATAATGAGAAAGAAACATAATTAAAAAAAAGCTTAAGTTAAATAGATATTTATTCTTTCTGAAATAAAGTAATATCCAAAGCTATTTATATTTATAAGTTCAATTCGCAACTCAATCAAATAAACAATGAGATGTTAAGAAGACATAAGAATTCCTTGCGATTCGTTAGCAAACTTTCCGCTGAAAAATAAACAGTTGGTGTGTTATAATTCATATACAGTTATTAGGGTTTATTTGCTTGGGTTACTCTTTCCGATTCAGGAAAGAATGAAGAAAAAAAATTGTATTTTGGCTTTGGGTGAATTGGCATGTGTGAGGAGGGTTTATCGGAGATTTCAGTTATTCTTCCTGCTTTTAATCAAGAATTGGAAATCGGGACAGTCGTGCTTATCGCAAAGCGTTATGCGGACAGAGTCATCGTTGTGAATAATGGCAGTTCGGATCAATGTGCAGAAGTGGCCGAAGCTGCAGGAGCTGAAGTAATTCAGGATTTTTCAGGCACAAACAAAAATTTCTCTCTGAGAAAAGGTATTGAGGCTGCGGAAGGCGCCGGTGTCCTTGTCACAATGGATATGGATGTTTGTAGAGACCCAAAATTAATCCCTAAAATGATTAAGCCTATTAGAGAAGGGAATTTTGACCTGGTAGTAGGAACATGTATTAGCAGACGAAGTAGAAGTCCCGAAAATGCTCTTATGATAAAAAATAAAAAAACAGAAGAAAAACCAGTGGGATTTCTGGCATTCTCAAATTTCTGTCTCAAAGAATTTGATCTATCTGATGTTTATCTTAATTCCATTCGTTCTATTTTATCTGTCTGCGAAAGAAAAAAAATCAGGGCCTGCCACATAGACCTGCAGGAAGAGCACGAAAAAAATCTCTTCAAAGCCTACAAGATCGGAGTTGTGGTTCCAGCTTATAACGAAGAACTTTTGATCCAGGAAACGATTGAAGGAATTCCTGATTATGTTGATAGGATCTATGTCATAAACGATAGTAGTTCCGATCGAACAGGAGAAATTATCGACGGGATGACCGACCCAAGAGTAGTGCCAATACATCACAAAGTCAACAAAGGTGTCGGAGCGGCCATAATAAACGGATATAAACACGCTCTGGCCGATGAAATGGATATGGTTGCGGTTATGGCAGGAGACAACCAGATGGACCCATCTCAACTACCAAGGCTCCTCTTTCCCATAATTGAAGGAAAAGCCGACTACACAAAGGGAAATCGTCTCCTTTCAAAGGAGATGAGAAAAGGCATGAGTACTTGGCGAGCTTTCGGGAATGGTCTCCTTACTTTGATCACAAAAATTGGAAGTGGATACTGGCACATTGCCGACCCTCAAAACGGTTACACCGTAATATCACGAGAAGCACTTGAAGCGCTCGACCTGGACTCAGTTTATACGTACTATGGTTACTGCAACGATCTCCTTATAAAACTCAACGCTTTTGGGCTGCAAACAATAGATGTAGCAATGCCTGCGCGTTACGGAAGGGAAAAATCAACCATAAAATACGGCACTTACATAAGAAAAGTTGCTCCTATGATTTTCAGAGGTTTTCTATGGAGATTGAAGATGAAATACATGATTCTCGATTTCCATCCACTTGTACTTTTTTATATCGCAAGTATGGTGCTAGTACCAGTTGGATTTTTGTTTGGGATATGGATTTTTTTACAAAAGATAGTCTTTCATGCTCCTGTTTCAACAAACTACCCTCTGCTTGATGTATTTATCTCACTAACGGGTGTGCAGCTACTTCTCTTTGCCATGTTCTTTGACATGCAGGCGAGTAAGGCAACAGGTGGGAGAAATAATCCAAATTTGTATTAATTGTCTTGCTGATGAGATAGTTTCGTGCTCTTTAGACTATTGAGAATTTCAACAGAAAAATTCTGTAGAAAAAAAATACTCAAGAGGAAGTATGCTTGACAGAATTGAAATCCAGCAAAAAGGTATGGATGTGATCTGGATGAAAAAGAATAAAACTGAGATTGTGAGAGGGCATGTATTAAAGTTTACAGTTGGATGTACTACACCAGTTGAATATCCTCTACGTAAGCAAAGAATCATAGGGTGATCTTTGATGCTGACCATTGAAGATCATGATTTCACCATCCATAAATTCCTCCAACTCTGTGAAGCAATATCATCTAACTACGCCACAGTAACTATGACCGAGTATATTTGTAACCAGCTCCCTGATAGGTTTGTATTATTGCGTCATGATGTTGACAGGATGCCGGAGCGCGCCCTTGAAACCGCCAAGATTGAACATGAACTCGGCATCAAGGCAACATATTATTTCAGGACGATTAAAAGTGTCTTCAAACCTGACATCATTCACCAAATAAGAGAGATGGGACATGAAATCGGTTATCACTATGAGACCTTAAGCGAGGCAAAAGGAGACAAAAAAAGGGCATTCGATCTTTTTAAATCACATCTAGATAATTTCAGAGATGTTTGTGATGTTAAAACAATCTGTATGCATGGGAAACCTCTTTCAAAATACGACAACCGCGAACTCTGGAAAAGATATGATTTCAGAGAGCTTGGAATAGTCGGTGAAGCTTATCTTTCTGCAGGAAACGATCTCAACTACTTCTCAGATACCGGACGAACATGGGGTTCTGGAAATAATTTGAGAGATTATATTCCAGGTAAAACTGAGAAGGTTTTTGCTAACACTACCGACGATCTTATTGAACTGATCAAGAGCAATCAATTTAATAATTTTTATATACTAGCACATCCAGAAAGATGGTCTTCGAGCATACTCGGATGGGGTATTTATTATTCAACAGATCTAGCAGTCAATTTTGGAAAGAAGATCTTAATGATATGCGGTGGAAAGAACCTTATTACTCAGAATATGAGAAAGAACAGTTTGTCAATTACTATTGACGTTGAAGACTGGTATCATATTCCATCTGTATGTGGATCAAGTTTTTCAGTTTATAAGAACGTAAGCGAATTTTTTGAAAAATGGAATGAAAGATATGACTACTTGAGTGAACCGACAAAAAGAACACTGGATCTTCTTGACGAGTTTGAAGTAACTGCCACATTCTTTATTGTTGCAGATATCGCAGAACATTACCCAGGCCTGATTGAATCAATCTCGGATAGGGGACACGAGATTGCATGTCATGGAGCAGATCATACATGTGTGCTCGATACAAAAACGAAAAAAACTCTCATAAGTGTTGAAGACTTTGAAGCAACAACCCTGAAAGCAAAAAGATTACTTGAAAGAATATCTGGGCAAGAAGTAGTCGGATACAGAGCACCAAATGGAGCAGTTACAGGATGGATGCTTGACTCACTTGAAAAAATCGGGTTTAAGTATGACTCTTCGGTATCTGTAAATTCACTGTACAATAAATCGGATTCTTCATTAAGAGCTGTTTCTTCTTTTCCCTATTATCCAGCCTCAGGCAGTTTGGAACCTACCTATGAAAAAAGAAACTTTGTTGAGTTCCCATGGGCCTATTACGATATGGGTATTAAGATTCCTACGTATGGTGGACCTACTCTCAGATTTTTAGGTTCGCATTTGATCTTTAAAGGGCTAAAACAGAGTTTGAATAGAGGCCATACGATTTTTTATTTTCATCCGATTGATATTTCACAGGAGAAATTTCCACCTGTTGGGAAAAGAAGACCTTTCTATTGGACTATAAAAGGGAAAATCGTTGAAGAGAGACTTCGTTATGTATTTAACAAGCTTGAGAACACCGAGAAAGTAACTTTAAGAAATCAACTCGGAAGTTATTGTGATGCTTGAGGGAGATGATTAAAAATTAAAAACTAAAATATAAAAAAAGAAGACTAACCTTATCTTGGCTCATTTATCTCTGCAAATTTCGCAACTGATCCCGAGATGGACAATAGATAGAAAAAAGAAATGTGGGCGGAATACTACGATTACCTATAAAAAATAGATAGATAATAGTCGAACAATTAAATGGGAGTGAACTTCAATGAAAAAATTCCTCGACTTAGATTTTACACTTGATAAATATCGCCAACTTTGTTCGGTCATATCAGATAAATACACGTCCCTCACCATGCAAGAATATATGACATCAGGTGAAAAGCTCCCCGAGAGATTTGTTTTGATGCGTCATGATGTTGATAAATTGGCCAAAAATGCATTGAAAACGGCAAGTATAGAAGAAGAGTATGGCATAAAAGCAACTTACTATTTCAGAACAAGTAAGGGAGCTTTTGTTCCTGGTATCATTCAAGAAATAGAGAAAATGGGTCACGAGGTAGGATACCACTATGAAGTTTTGAGTACTGCCAAAGGCAACTATGAAAGAGCCATCCAATTATTTGAAAATGATATTCATAGATTCAGGAACATCTGCAACCTTAAAACTATCTGCATGCATGGAGCCGTTTTATCAAAATATGATAACCGAGATCTCTGGAAATCATATGATTTCAGGGATTTTGGAATTCTTGGGGAAGCCTATCTGTCTGTTGGGGAAAATCTAAATTATTTCACTGATACAGGGCGAAGCTGGAACTCAAAAAGCAATCTAAGAGATTTTATTCCTGGAAAAAGTGAGCAGGTTTTTGCTAACACAACTGATGATCTAATAAGGTTAGCTGAAAGTGATGAGATTAATAATTTTTATATTTCTCTCCATCCAGACAGATGGAAATCAAATATCATTAACTGGAGTTTCTTCTGGTTAGAGGATCTCATATTGAACTCAGGAAAAAGGGTTTTGATGGCCGTGAGACAATGAAATTTATTGATGAAATCATTCATAAATTGATCTCTAAAAATCACTTTAAGTATTATCCTGAAGACAAGTATTTTATAAAACAAGTATTGAGATTTTCTGAGAATAAAAATGCAAAAATTCTTGATGTAGGATGTGGAAATGGACATTATTCATTTTTATTCGAGGAACTTGGGACGGATGTAACTGCCTTTGACTACAATAAGAACCTAATCGGGGATGCAAACGAAAAAAAAAAAGAGCTCAATTCAAAAGTGAAATTTCTGATTGCTGACGGCAGATTCCCAGAGAGAAACTTTACTGAGAAATATGATATTGTATTTATGAGTGGTTTCTCCTTATTTAGTATCAACCTGGACAAAGAAGTAATGAAGAAATACTTATCGCTGCTCGATATAGGTGGAAAATTAATCTTTGTCCATAATTCAAATTTGACAGGGCTTGTTAGAAAGACGCATTGGAGAAATCACACAATAGAGGAGTTAGAATTGTTCTTTGAAAGTTTAGATAGTACTATTGAAAAAATATATTTTTATGACAGACATATAATTGTAAAAATTTTTCACTCACTTGCATTTAACAGTATTTCAACGAAGGCACATATCCTGATATCAAAGATAACGAAATTACCTTGTTGTTTAGTTTTTATTGTAAAATATGGTGATTAATTTGGAATTATGGAATTTGGAGAAGAAAGTAAGATTGTGATGGTGGATGAAAAAATGAAGGTACTTTTCAATGTAGGTCATCCCGCCCAAGTTCACTTATTCAAGAATTTACTCTGGAACCTGGAAAAAAAGGGGCACATATGTAAAATTACAGCTGTTGAAAAGGAAGTTTCATTGAATTTACTAGATGCTTATGGATTTGAATATGATGTAGTCGGAAGTTCAAAACTCACGTCATTTTCAAAGGCAATAGAAATGCTAAGAATAGAATATAAGTTGTATAAGATTGCGAAATCATTTAAACCTGATATTCTAGTTGGCGGCGTAGGGAACGTATATATCTCACACCTAGGAAAACTAATTGGGAAAAACTCTATTGTATTTGATGATACCGAACATTCAAAAATCGAACACTTTTTGATGGACCCCTTTGCGACCGTTATTTGTACGCCTTCATGTTATAGACTTGATATGGGTAAGAAGCAAATCCGATATCATGGAAATCACGAACTTGCATATCTTCATCCGAATTATTTCACACCTGACGCCAAAGTTCTAAACGAACTTGGGCTTAAAAAAGACGATACTTTCATAATCTTACGATTTGTCTCATGGGGTGCAATCCACGATGTAGGACATACGGGTTTAACTTTAGAGGATAAAAGAAATGCGGTAAAAGAATTTGAAAAATATGGACGCGTTCTTATAACCTCAGAAAAACCTCTTCAGAAGGAGTTTGAACAATATCGAATTAATGTTTCACCAGAAAAGATGCACGATTTGTTATATTATGCAACGTTATTGTATGGTGAAAGTGCAACAATGGCCTCAGAATGCGCAGTTCTGGGAACGCATGCGATTTTTTGTGATTACGCAGGAAGAGGGTACACAGATGAAGAAGAAAAAAGATATGGATTGGTATATAACTTTTATAACGAAGAGTCGATGGGTAAGGACTCTTTAGCCAAAGCGTTGGAACTATTGAATAATCCCTTTCTAAAGAAAGAAGGTAGACAAAAACGAGAGAAATTACTTGCAGAAAGTATTGACGTTACCAGCTTTATGGAAGACATTATAGAAAAATATTCCAAAATATAACACTTCATTATGCGATAATCTACCAAGATAGAAAAAAAGTAAAGATTCCCATATAAAAATAATATAAACCTTCACTGCCCTTAAAAAAATATAACATTCCAAAAATAAGTTTATTTACATAATTTCTCAAACTAGTTTTGGAAAAA
>Ga0265295_1007099_pt1 | contig 13097 bp, 9 predicted proteins | sample Munlansysbiofilm_FD_192503 | JGI IMG/M metagenome (GOLD analysis project Ga0265295, IMG submission 192503) | Leachate microbial communities from a municipal landfill in Southern Ontario, Canada - Methane capture system biofilm | ecosystem: Engineered > Solid waste > Landfill > Unclassified ... | reverse complement strand
GCCGAAGAAGCCATCGCCGCCCTGGACGGCGCCGATTACGGCGGACGTTCCCTGAAGGTCAACGAAGCCCGTCCCCGTCCCGAGCGTGAACGCCGCCCCAGATGGTAGTCGCGTCGATCTGAGCCTTAAAACCCTGCTTGGCAGGGTTTTTTTTTGCCCTGCGGGCAGGGTTTTGGCGGGTGATGACAGTTTGTTGCGGGGCCAAGTGAGATGTTTTTTGGAAAAACTTTTTACTGAAGCTTTGTTTGCTGATTTATTTTAATTCTTTGATTTTTCGTATGTCGACAGTTCTGCCGAGCATTACCAGAATATCACTGTCTTTAATGACATAGTTGGCAGGTGGAACAAGGATGAAGTTATCCGGAACTACTTCCTTGATGGCAATGATATGAACATTATATCTTGCTCTTAAGTTCAAATCGACCAGAGATTTTCCGATAAAGTCCTTGGGTGCGCCAACTTGGATCATATCGAATTCTTCAGCAAGTGGAATGAAATCCAAGACATTTGGCCTGGAAAGATTGCGTGAAACCCTGATGGCCATATCTCTTTCTGGGTGAATGATCTCTGTTGCACCCATGCGTTTAAGAATTTTGGCATGATCGTCATCAAGAGCCTTGGCCAATATTTTTTTAACGCCTGATTCTTGCAAGTAAAGGCAGATAAGAACACTGTTGCTTATTTTTGTTCCAGTTGAAACGATTACAGCATCCATTTCCTCCAAAGATAATGATTTTAAAGCTTCTTTATCGGTAGCATCAATGACCATGGCTTCCGTTGAGTATGGGTCAATAGCTTGTACCCTGGCTCTGTCTGTGTCCATGGCCAGCACTTCGTTGCCTTCTTCGTAGAGAGCCTTGGCGGCATGAAAACCAAAATTGCCAAGGCCGATCACCGCAAAACGTTTCATGTCATTTCTCCGCAGATTTATCCGATCATCAAATTTTCTTCGGAATACTCGATGCCTTTTGTCGCAATAGTGCCAACCACGATGTACGAGAACGTCAGAATGCCAACGCGGCCGATCACCATCATGACCGTGATCACGACCTTTCCCCAGGCGGTAAGGTCGGCAGTGATGCCCATGGATAGACCGACCGTGCCGAAAGCGGATACGATCTCGAACAAGTAGGAAAGAAAGGCCCCGTTCGAACCGCCGGTTTCATGTCCGCTCACGGCGTCCCCAGCAAGAAGCAGAAACAGGGCGGTGCCGATTACTCCAAGGGAAACCAGCACCAGCGAGACGCTGCGCGTGACGGTCTCGTTGGGAATGCTTTTTTTGAACATGGTGACTCGTCGTCTCTTTTTGATCCGGCCGATGGTAAAGGCGGCCAACAGCGCAAGGGTCGTTGTTTTGACGCCACCTCCGCAAGATCCGGGAGATGCGCCGAAAAACATCAAGAAAATCATCATTGTCAGCGTGGCGTCTTTGAGCGACCCGATATCAACTGTGTTGAATCCGGCAGTTCTGCATGTGATTGATTGAAAAAATGCAGATAATGCTCTGGAAAGATACGAGACGCCCTGATTTACGCCATTTTGTTCAAGGACTGAAAACATGACAGCGCCAAGCGATATCAAAGTCAGTGTTGTCAGTAATACTGTTTTTGTCTGTATCGATAAACGTGACCTGACGCCTTTTCGACCAGTGCTCCATATTTGTATGTCATACAGAACAGGGAATCCAATTCCTCCCAGTACGATGAGTGAACAAATTGTTAAATTGAGAAGAATGTTGTCATGGTAGCGAACCATGCTGTCAGGATAGAGAGCAAATCCAGCATTGCAAAAAGCAGAAATGGAATGGAAAATTCCAGCATATAATGCTTTATGAAAAGAATGTTCGCCAAGCCAGTGAATTGTCAAAAAGACTGATCCGATCGCTTCGGCTCCCAATGTAAACATGATGATGCTTTTAACGAGGCTGAGAATATCTTCACGGGGAGTATGCGCAAAAAGATCCTGCATCGCCAGCCGGTGTCGCAGGGAGACACTGCGTCCCAACCATTGAAACAGCGCGACGGAGATGGTCATCAACCCAAGTCCGCCAATCTGAATGAGGGCAAGTATCACGCATTGCCCGAACAGCGTGAAAAAGCTGCCGGTGTCCACCACGACGAGTCCTGTCACGCAAACGGCGGAGGTTGCTGTAAAGAGTGCGTCGATGAAGGGCATTTGGCTGTCGTGCGTGGAGGCTGGCAGCATGAGCAGCATTGTCCCCACGGAAATGACCAAAAGGAAACTGGTCAGCACAAGAGCGGCAGGGTGCATTTTAAGGATGCCGGACTGGAACGTCATGCCGAGGGCCTCGGATTGAGATAGTACTCGCAGCCCAGGTGCGCCGTCGTTTCACAGGTTTTGTGGAGCCGAGAACCTCCCAGGACCATTCTGTTTCGGTACGCGCCGCAAAGCATGATTTCACGCTGGGAGTCGATGGCGTTGTAATTGAGGTTCGGGCAGATTTCTTTAAGGTGGCTTTCCGGACGGTCCTGGGGGGAAAGTTTGTTCAATGACGCGCCAATACAAAAAGAATTGGTCGCAGAGTTCGGTAGAATGAGTACGAAATCTGTCCCCATCCTTTGCAGGGCTTCAATCATCACGCGATGGGGGGATGGCAGGACGGCCACGACAGTCAGGCCTGCGGTCTTGATGTTGCGCTTCAAAATGGAGACGAACTCCACCAGGTTGTTTCGCCGCGTACTGGAATTGTTGTCGAACAGGATCACGACAATGCGCATCCCGCCCTCGGCAGCTCGCTCCAGGCAACGGGCCGTGGTGAACACGCGCTCTTCTCCAGTACATTTTCGCCCCGCAGCGCCACTTAGATCAAGTATCAGGTACTTGTCTGTTTCTCTTTGGCCTTCGCCTGGGTTGTTTTTTGTCGAGCCAGTCATGTCGATACATTCTCCAATCCGATCGCGGCCAGAGTGAATGTGAAGGAACTGCCCTGACCGGGCGTTGATTCGACCCAAATCGCGCCACCGTGGGCGCGGACGATCTCCTTGCAAATTGCAAGGCCAAGGCCTGATCCGCCAGCTTCCTGCCCCTTTACCTGAACGAATTTATGAAAAATTCTGGTCTGATATTCTTCGGGTATGCCCGGTCCGTCATCCTGGACCGTCAAATGAACATGGGCTCCGCGCTGTTGCGCCCGGAGAACGACATGGCCGCCTTGGTTCACGTAGCGCAGCGCATTGGATACCAGGTTGCTCAAGACCCACGCGATCTTGTTGGCGTCTGCCCTGACAGGCGGCAACTCCTCGTGCACTTCAGCCGAGAATGTGACCTCTTTTAAATCCATCTGGCTTTTGAAGACTGTTTGCATGTGCGCAAAGAGGGTCGAAACCGGGACATTTTCAAATTCCATGTCGATCCTGCCAGCTTCGATCTTGGAGAGATCGAGCAGGTTGCTGACCAGGGATTTCATGCGATGCACTTCTTCGTGCGCGGCCACCAGTAGCTCACGATCCTTTTCCGCGAGACGGTGGGCGGCATGCTCAAGCAGCAGATCCACGCTCATGCCCAGGCTTGTCAGCGGGGTCCGCAACTCATGGGATGCCGCCATGACAAAGTCGCTTTTGAGCTGCTCGACCTGTTTGAGCCGCGTGATGTCTTTGAGGAGCAGCACTATGCCGGAAAGGTCCCGGTCGACGCCGCGTATGAACGTGATCGAGAACAGGTAGTGCGCGGGGCTGTCCCCGCGATTGAAGCAGACAATTCTCTGCTCGTCGGGCATAGAGGGCGGCTGGCCCGTGGCAACGGCGCTACGGATCAGGTCGCACAATTTTGCATCGGGCAATAAATCGGCGCAGCGCAGCCCCGGTTCGGTCGATGGGGAGCGCTCAAAAATTTGCCACGCGGCGGGATTTATCCCGGCGACTTTAAGTTCAAGATCAAAGATGACCAGGCCGTCCGCAATGCTTTCAAGCACAGCTTCACTCTTGTTTTTTTCCGCAATGACCTTTTCGATGTTCAGGGCATTGTAGCGCCCGACCTGAGTGGCCATCTGGTTGAATTCCTTGGCAAGATGGCTCAGTTCGTCGGAGCCGCCCACGGGCACCTGCACGTCATAGTCTCCGGCCGAGATATGGCGCGAAGCCTCCATGAAGCGTCGAATCGGTTGCGCTATGCGTTCCGCCAGGATCATGCTGAAAATCAGGGCGACAACCAGAGCCGATGCGGCGACAAACATGGTGGACCAGATGGCGTTGTGCGCGACTTTTTTTGCGTTTACGCTGGCCGTGTACATGGTTTCTTCGTTGAGGTTGCGCAGCTTGATGCAGGCCTCACGCACCTTGGTGAACAGGGGAAAGATTTGGCGTTTATAGTCCATGCGGCCTGAGGCGCTCGGATCGAAGCGCAATCCGACCACGCGCCCGGCGGCCTGGCGGTAGGCATCATAGTCCGCATCGATGGTTTGCAGCAGGCCGGATTCTCCCTTTATGGTTATGTTGTCTTTGGCGCGGGCCAGCCATTCAAGGAATATCGCCTCGTTTTTTCGGAAAAGAGCCGCGCCTTCGTCAAACTCTGCCAGAAGAACAAGAAGGGTTCCGCTGTCCTGGCGTTCGAGCGCATCAACCATGTTTTCGGCCGCGAGGATGCTTCTGTAGTTTTCACTGAGGATGGCGTCCGTCGCTTTGCCAAGGGAAACCAGATTGCTCACGGCCAGGGCGACGACAAGTCCCATGAAGGCAAATGACAGGCCGTAGCCGACCAGAATTTTCTTTTTCAAAGTCATGAACGTGAATCCTCCGCCTGCTGCACACGCACAGACCTTCAAGCAAGTGTCGGGCCGTTCGTATGTTCTTGTATTTCAGCTAATTATGGATGAAGAAAATCAAAAGGGCTTGAAATCTGAAAGGAGATGGGGAATGGTGCCTTGCAAAATGCAAGGGAAAGGGTCGGGCGGAAATCAGATGCCGTAGGATTTCCTGCGGCGCCACAGCGTTGCCTGGTCGATGCCCAGAACATCCGCAGCGTCCTGGAGCGAGGACGAATTCGCCATGACCCTGCGGATATGCTGCTCTTCGACCGTCGCCAAGGGGACCATGTCGCCGATTTTTAGCGCAGTGGTCGCTGGAATGATGCTTCCCGGCAAGTCGTTTTTGTCGAGGGTATCTTTACTGCCAAGTATCACGGCGCGTTCGATGGCGTTACGCAGTTCACGGACATTTCCGGGCCAGGCGTATTGCACGACCGCCTGCCGCGCTTCTTCGCTGAGGCCAATGATGTTTTTGCGATTGACGCGGCTGAAATAGGCGAGAAAGTCCATGGAAAGGGGCAGGATGTCCTCGGGGCGCTCTCTGAGCGGAGGAACGGTCAGACTGATCACGTTCAGGCGATAGAAAAGATCTTCCCGGAAGCGCCCCTCGGCAACCCGGCTTTGCAGGTCGGCGTTTGTCGCGGCGATGATGCGCACATCCGCCTTTCTGGAAACAGATTCTCCCAGTCGCTCATATTCCTTGTCCTGGATGAAGCGCAGCAGTTTTGCCTGCACGGCAAAAGCCAAGTCCCCGATTTCGTCCAGAAAGAGGGTCCCGCCCTCGCAGGCGGCGATTCGCCCTGGATTGTCACGCACCGCGCCGGTAAAAGCGCCTTTGACATGGCCGAAGAGTTCGCTTTCCAGAAGTTCGGAAGGAATGGCCGGGCATGGTACGACCGCCATTGGTTTGGATGCCCTGGCGCTCCAGTTGTGAATCGCTCTGGCGAACACGGTTTTGCCTGTCCCGCTTTCTCCCTGAAGCAGCACAATGGCTTCCGAAGGCGCGGCTTTTTTGGCCAGTTCCATGACCCGCTGCATGCTGACGTTGGCGCTCTGAAGTCTTTCTTCGGGCCCGATGCGTTGCATGTTCTCTTTAAGGGCTGCGATCTGCGTTTCCAGTTCGCGGATTTTGGCGATGCGGCCCGTGAGGAACTTGACCTGGTCCGGAGTGAACGGTTTGGCCAGATAGTCTGCGGCGCCTCTGCGCATGGCTTCGACAGCGCTTTCGATGGAAGCATGGGCCGTGATGACAACAATCTTTATCCACGGAGAATCCGTCAGCAGGGTGGATATCAGATCCATTCCGTTCTCATCGCCCAGCCTGAGATCGACGAAGGCCATGTCGAAGATGCGCAACCGGCTTTCCTCCATGGCGTCGGCAGGATTGCTCACTGCAATGACAGTATGCCCTTCCGCCGCCAGACAATAGGAAAGAGTCTTGCGGATATTGGTTTCGTCATCGACGATCAGGATTTTCAGTTCGCTAGGCATGGGGCAGTCATTGCTTTGCTCGCGGAGCGGGCCAGGACGAAGTCGCCAAAAAGATGGTTCATGACAATCTGGAATCCGGGTTGCTAGTTTCCTCTTCCGCCGGAAGAGGCTGCGGCACGCCTCAGGGGCGGCCTTTCATGAGGCGTTGGCCGCTGCCCACTCCGTCCAGCCAGAACCAGCCCAGCGCCGCGGCTACCGCGGCCAGCAGAATCAGTACTCCAAGCTCCACAGCTCCTCCTTATTTGACCAGGGAGCGCCCGAAGCGCTTTATGTCTTCCAGGATCATGTACAGGGACGGCACGATCCCGAGCGTGATGAAGGTCGAGAACACGATGCCGAACCCCAGCGAAAGGGCCATGGGGATGAGGAATCTGGCCTGCCTGGAAGTTTCCCAGATCATGGGCGCCAGCCCGCCGAAGGTTGTCACCGTGGTCAGCAGGATGGGGCGGAAGCGCTGCACGCTGGCCTGATGAATGGAGGCCAGGGCCGAGTTTCCCAGGCGGCGTTTGCCGTTGGCGCAGTCAATGAGCACCAGGGATGCGTTGACCACCACCCCGGACAGGGCCACGACGCCGAAAAGCGACACCAGGCTCAGGCTGTAGCCCATGAACAGGTGTCCGAAAATGGCCCCGACCACGCCAAACGGGATGCTGGTCATGATGATAAGGGGCTGCGCGTAGCTGCGCAGCGGGATGGCCAACAGGGCGAAGATGGCCAGGCAGGCCATGCCGAGCCCGAGAATGAGCGCACCGACGCCTTCCTGAATGTCGGCCTGCTTGCCTTCGAAGCTGAATTCCAGGCCCTGGTAGCGGTCCTGCAGTTTGGGCAAAAAGCCGCTTTTGACGGAACTTATGATCGCGGCGGCCTCGGACGGGGGCGTCACGTCGGCGGTCACGGAAATGATGCGACGGCCATTGCGCCGCTCGATGCTCGTGTACGAGTGCCCTTTGGCCACGTCGGCCACCTCGCGCAGCAGCACGCTTGTTCCGGCCGGAGTGCGGATCAGGAAGTCCTCGATGCTTTGCAGGGAGATGCGTTCGCCCTCGGGCAGACGGACCATGACTTTCATTTCGTTGCGGCCGCGCTGCTGGCGCAGGGCTTCTGCGCCGTAGAAGGCTGCGCGGATCTGCCGGGCCACGTCCTGGGAGGTCAGCCCCAGGCTGCGTCCCTCCGGGCGGATGCGGAAATCGAGCTGGGTCTTGCCTGCGGAAAATCCGTCATCAATATCCGAAACCTGCGCATACGAGCCAAGCTCCTTGGCCAGCTCCTGGCCCGCTTTTTCCAGAATTTGCGTCGAACGGTGCGAGAGTTCGATGGTCAGGGCCGCGCCCGAACCAGGCCCACCCCGGTCCGATTCGAATTTGAGGTACTCGGCTCCGGCGATGTCCCCGACACGTTCCCTCCACAGATTGGTGAACTCCGTCGTGGACAGGGTCCGTTTTTCGGGCGGGGTCAGAAAGACCCGCACCGAGCCCTGATGCCCTCCGGAGCTTGTGCCAACCTGGGAGTAGATGCCCTCGACCAGTTCGGTCCCGCCATGTTCGCGGGCCAGATCGCCTGCGATACCTACCATGCGCGTTATGGCCGCTTCCGTGCGGGCCACGGGCGAGCCAAAGGGCATGGCCAGTTCGACGTAGGCATAATCCGATTCGACCTTGGGGAACATGACGATGCCCATGCGCCCGCTGGCCACGTACCCGGCAGTGCCGATCAGCACGGCCACGGCCATGGTCACGGTCAGATAGCGCAGTCGGATGGTCAGCATGAGCAGGGGGGAGATGACGGTGTTCACCATGCGCACGAACCAGGCGCTGAATTTTCCCTGCCATTTGTGCACAAACGACAGCCAGGATTTTCCGCCTGACTTGAGGTGCCCGAGGTGGGAGGGCAGCACGAAGAGGCTCTCCACCAGCGAGATGAGAAAGACGCTGACGACCACCGCCGGAAGCACGCCGAAAACGCGGCCCAGCACGCCGGGCACGAAGATCATGGGCAAAAAGGCGACAACGTTGGTCAGCACCGAGAAGGTCACGGGCATGACCACCTCTTTGGCTCCGGTGGTGGCGGCCTTGAGGGGAGAGAATCCCTGTTCGTTGTATTGGTAGATGTTTTCGCCGACCACGATGGCGTCGTCGACCACGATGCCCAGCGTGACGATGAAGGCGAACATGGAAATCATGTTGAAGCTGACGCCAAGACCCGGAAGGATGAGAAACGATCCCAGGATGGAGACGGGGATTCCCATGCTGACCCAGAATGCCAGCCGGATCTCCAGAAAAAGGGCCAGCAGGATGAAGACCAGGCCAAGACCAATCAGTCCGTTGCGGGTCAAGAGGTCCATGCGTTGCCGGAAAACGTCGGAACTGTCGTTGCGTTTGGCAATGTGTACGCCCGAAGGCAGCGTCTGGTTCAGGCGATCCATGTGGCGCTTGACGGCATCGGACACGGAGATGGGGGTCTGGTCGCCGACGCGGTAGATGTCGAGCAGGATGGCGGGCTGGTTGTTGTACATGGCAAACAGATCCGTGTCCTCGAACCCGTCGCTGATCTGGCCGAGATCCTCCAGGCGGACCAACGAGCCGTCCGGACTCGTGATGATGGGCAGGGCCGCGAACTCTTTACCCAGTTCGCGGCGGTCCTTGACCCGGACCAGGATTTCCCCCTGCGCGGTTTTGACGCTGCCGCCGGGCAGTTCCAGGGCCGAATTGCCGATGATTTCCGCCACCTGGCGCAGGGTCAGGCCATGGGCGCGCAGGGTGTCCTGGGAAATTTCAACGCCGATCTCAAGGTCGCGCGCGCCGCTCAAGTCGATGCGCGTAATTTCCGGGTCTTGCAGCAGGTCGTCGCGCACGGTTTCGGCCATTTCACGCAGCACGCTTTCTTCCAGATCGCCGTAGACGGCGATGGACAGGGTCTGGCGCTGGTTGGAGGCGACGACGACTTTTGGCGTTTCGGAGTCTTCCGGAAAGGACGAGATGCGATCGACCTCGCCTTTGACGTCCTGGGCCAGGCGCTCCATGTCGGTCCCTTCCAGGGCCTCGATGGTGATCGTGCCTACGCCCTCAACGGACGAGGACGTGACTTTCTTGATGCCGTCCAGACCCGTGACCCGCTCCTCGATGGCCAGGACAATGCCTTTTTCGACCTCTTCCGGACTTGCGCCGGGGTAGACCACGGACACGGTCACGATTTCGGAATCAAATTCTGGAAAGACTTCCTGCTTGATCTGCGAGGCCATGATCAGGCCGCCCACGAGGCACAGGAACATGATCAGGTTCGCGGCCACCGGGTTGGAAGCCATCCAGGCGATGGCGCCGTGCTCAATTCTTTGCCGCATCTACCTTTCCTCGCCCAGGGTGACGGGCATGCCGTCGATGGGTGTGGCCAGTTCGCTGGTCACCACGGTGTCGCCCGAGGCCAAACCGTCCGAGATCAGGACCGTGTGGGTGTCCCGCCAGGCTACAGTGGCGGGGCGGATGCTTAGGGTTGCGTTGTGCACGGTCCAGACCGTGTCGTTGTCGCGCAGCGCGGCCCGAGGCAGGCGGATTACGTTTTCAAGGTGCTTGCCTTCGATTTCAAGACGCACGTATTCGCCCAACAGAATGGGGGCGGGCCTGGCTTCAAGGGGGAGGGGCAAGGATATCTGCACCCGCGCCAGGCGGCCCTGTTCCTCCAGGTCTCCGCGCAGGCGCAGGAGTTGGCCGGTGCGTTCGGCGCCGCTGGCCTGGGAATGAATGAGCACTTTGGAGCCGGGGCTGTTTTTCCCCGGCAGTGTGATCCAGGGTAGTCGGTCCACCGGGACCGCGGCCTCGACCCAGAATTCGCCCGTATCGACCAGGGTGGCCAGGGTGTCGGTGATGGAAACCCGGGAACCGAGTTCCGCGTTCTTGTCCAGCACGAGGGCCGTGAAGGGCGCGGTCAGCGTGGTCCGTTTCAGATCAAGGCGGGCCTGTTCCAGGGCCGCTTCGGCCTGGCGGACCTTGGCCCTGGCCTGGGCGAGTTGCGGCCTGCGCAGGGCCAGATCCGAGCTCTCGCCGGCTTTACCGGTCATTTCAAGGAGTTTCCATTCGTGCCTGGCCACTTGCTGGTACCCTTCTTCGAGTTCCAGCGCGGCTTTGGCGTTTTCCAGATCCGCCTCCCTGCTGGCCACGGTCAGGCGGAAATCCTCGTCATTGAGCCGCAGCAGGGGGCTGGATTTGGCGACAATGTTTCCGGGCAGAAAGCCCGGTGCGATTTCGCGGACGACTCCGGCCACTTCGGCCCGAATCTGGGTCTGGCGCGCGGGCACGACGGTGCCCAGTGCCTGGATAACGACTGTCTGCGGGCCCGCCGTGACCGTGGCAGTTTCAACCAGGGGGGCGATGAGCGCGGCGGGCCGCTGCGGCGGTTTGGGCCGGGTCTTGATGAAACGGACGGCCACGAAAATTCCGGCTCCGAGGACAAGAAGGGACAAGACAAGAACCAGGAGCTTGACTTGTCTGGGCAGGGGCCTCGTGTTGTCGCATTCGGGGATGATCATATGTTTCGTCCGGTTTGTTTATTTTTGCAGGCCGCCCTAAAATGGCAATCTGCTGCGTCAGCAAAAAAATCCAGACCGCTTATCTGTGCATGACTGCGCGTCCTGGATTTTTTCGCTTCCTTGCATCTCACCATTTTTGAACGACCTGCGAATTTTGAATTTTTTGAGCATTCAGCAGGGATGTGTCGGGAAAAGAGGCGCGCCAGCCCTTGCCCAGAGCCCGGCAAAGGCCGGTCTGCAGGGTCAGAAGCGATGCCTGCTCCCGGATGCTCGTGCGGTCGATCTGTTGCAGCTTGAGCGTCAGGGACAGGACCGTGTCGTAGTCGATGACGCCATTCTGGTAGCGGATCCGGGCGCTGGTCAGCGCGGCCCCGGCAGCTTCGCGCTGGACTTTTACGGCCTGGACCAGTTCGATTTGCTTGAAGACGGCGTTTACCGCGGTGTCCACTTCGGACAGGGCTGTGAACACGGTTTTTTCATACGCGGCCAGTCGCTCCTGGCGCACGGCTTCCTGCCGTTTCACTTCGGCCCGGCGACTGCCGCCGTCGATGATTGGGGCAGTCAAGGAGGCGGCCAGATTCGCCAGCCAGTTATCGAAGATGCGGCTTAACTCGCCGCCATTGTGCTCGAAGTTGCCCGTCAGACGCAGCGCAGGCATGCGGTCGGCCCGAGCGGCTGCCAGATCCCAGCCCGCTTCAAGCAGACGCTGCCAGGAGGCGCGGATGTCGGGCCGATCGCTCAGCAGATCTGCGGGAATGCCGATGTCGGGCAGGGGCATGGGCTCCGGAAGGGCCGCGGCATTGGTCAAATTCACGCTGCCCGGCGCCTTGCCAAGAAGCAGGTTGATCCGGTTCTCCAGGCGCACGACTTCGGATTTCAAGGGGAAAATGACGGTCCGGGTCTGGGCGATGGCTTCGCGTTGCTGCAAGACGTCCAGGGCCGAGGTCAGCGAGTTGGCGAAACGAAGTTCAAGGGAGGACAGAATGGCCGCATTGGTGCGCTGCTGTTCTTCGAGCGCGGCCAGTTGCTGCCGGGTCGAGCACAGGGATATCCAGGCCCCGGCGATTTCGCCGCCAAGGGTCAGGGCCGCCGTGCGCAGATCGTCGCGGCTGGCCATGACCTCCAGCGTGTCGGCCTGGCGCAGCGCCCGCACCCGGCCCCAGAGGTCGAGCTCGTAGCTGGCCGCGAGTCCCAGGCCATAGGCGTCGCTCTCGACTTGGTTTTGTCCGAGGGGTCTGGTCCAGGAACGTGTCGCCTCGGCGCTGCCGCCAAGGGTCGGCCACAGGGCGCTGCCGGTTTTTTGCGCGGCCGCCTTGGCTTGTTCGAGCCGGGCCAGCGCCGTGCGAATGTCCGGGGAGGAGCGCAGCGCCTCATCCACCAAGACGTTGAGGTCGTCGCTGCCAAGTTCGCGCCACCACTCTTCGGCCAGCTCGTGTCCGCCTGCGCGCACAAGGTAGGCCTGCGGCGGACTCTCTACTTCCGGGGACGCGGGAGCGAAGGCGTGGCAGCCGCTCAGAACAAGAACAAGGAAAACGAGTAGCCTCATGCAGTGCGCTCCGGATGGAGAAGGGAAAGAGTGGTTTTGCGCGGCGTGATCATGGGTACGATCTGGTGCAGACGGCTGACTGGGAACGGTCTGCTTGTCACGGTTGAAAGCAGGGCCCAAAAGGCTTTTTAGGGCCTCGGCGAAGTCGAGAATTTCTTGTCGATCACGAGGATGTGGCTGGTCAGCCATCCGCCGAGGAATTGGTGCATGTCCCAGGCCAGTCCTTCCGAGGCCAGGATGATGTCCAGATCGAAAAGCTGGAGCTGGTCGACAAAGGCCAGATGCTCGCTTCGGTGCTCCGCCAGTTCGGCGTAGCCTGCGGCTTCCATGATCGTCTCTTCCGCGCGGAAGTGATACTGGGCGTATTCCTTGAGTTGGGCCAGAATTTCCTGCAGTTCGCCCATGGAGGAACAACCAATGCCGTCGGCCAGGGAGTTGATGATATCGACCAGACGCCGGTGCTGGGCATCGATCTCGGGGATATTCGTTTCAAAAGACTGATCCCAAACGATTTTTTTGTTCATTCCCTACGGCTCCTGGGCTTGGCGGTGCAGAATATCGACTATCATTAACCCAGAGCGCCCGGCGGGAAAAGGGGCAATTCCCGTTTAATCCCGGATTTTGCGTGGCAAAGCTGTGGTCCGGGCTTAAGGGGTTTCGGCAGTCGCGTGGGATGGATAGGCCCGGATTGACGCGGAGTCGGCCAGGGCGCGCAGGGCGGCCAGGGCCAGGGCGGACATTTCGTCCTCTCCCGGATGGAGCACGACCGGCCCCAAGAA
>Ga0265295_1007098_pt1 | contig 13097 bp, 10 predicted proteins | sample Munlansysbiofilm_FD_192503 | JGI IMG/M metagenome (GOLD analysis project Ga0265295, IMG submission 192503) | Leachate microbial communities from a municipal landfill in Southern Ontario, Canada - Methane capture system biofilm | ecosystem: Engineered > Solid waste > Landfill > Unclassified ... | reverse complement strand
GCGTGACCGACCGAAACCTCCTCGATATCTTCTTGCACAAGCACCGACGCCAATTCCGATGCATCCGCATCCTCCATAGGTGTTTCGATATAAAGAACTTTCTCTTGTATCTTCATGGTTTACTCCTTTACATAATAGATAACGTTGCCGTTTTTTTCTGCACGAAAGAGCGACGTACTTTTGTTCATCGTCTCTGCATGCCCTAAAAAAAGGGTTCCTTTTGGTTTGAGCATCTCGTAAAACGTAGTCGTGACCTGCTTTCTGCTGTGATCGTCGAAATAGATCAGCATGTTTCTTGAAAAAATCACGTCAAATTTTCCGAGGGCATTCATGGAGCTTTTCTCCATCACGTTGAGCGTTTTAAACGACACCGCTTTTTTTAAAAACGGTACAATCTCGAAATTTTCGGTGTTTTTTTTAAAATACTGCTGCAAAAGGCGACTAGGGACGTTTTTCACGCTTCTTTGAGAGAAAATCCCCTCTTTTGCCCGCAAAATCGCCTCGGAATTGATGTCGATCCCTATGATCTCGAAATCTCTCTCTTCGAGCATATTTTTCTCATCCACCAAAGAAAGGGCAATACTGTAGCTCTCCTCGCCGCTTGAACACGGTGCCGAGAGGATACGTAAAGGTTCGTGCCCCGTGCGATGTGCATGGAGCCGCGGCAACACGTGAGAGATCATCGTCTGCATCTGGTAGTATTCTCTGTAAAAATAGGTCTCGTTGATGGTCACGAGATTGAGAATATCCTGCCACGCATCTTTGCGTTTGTCGATTTGAAGATGCTCATAAAACCTATGAAACGCATCGAACCCGTGACGGCGCATAATACCCTCCACCTTGGGTGCCAATGCGCTAAATTTTTTCTCATCGATCAAAATGCCGCTTCGTCGATAAATCTCTTCTATCAGAAGCAAAAAATGGGTTTTATTAAGCATCGCTAGAGCCTTCCGAGTTTTAAAATCTCTTCCAAAATGGCATCAAATCCCATCTGTTTTACCACGCCGCCTCGGCGGTATGCCTCTTTTGGCATGCCGTACACCACGGCGCTCTCTTCGCTTTCGCCGATGGTGTATGCACCCCCGTTGCGCAGTTCTACCATCCCGTCCGCCCCGTCGTCTCCGATCCCCGTGAGCTCGATCGCCACGATAAGATTCGCATCAAACACCTTGGAAGCGGAAAAAAACATCTCATCCACCGAAGGGCAAAAATAACGTTCGGCAAGATTGGGTGCGAGTTTGACGTAGTACTGACCGCTTGCTTTTTTGCCGAAGTGGATATGGTGCCCGCCCCGACCTATAATCACTTTTCCCGGAACTATCGCTTCGTTGTTGCGCGCTTCTAAAACATGCAACGCACTGAGTCCGTTCAGTCTGGAAGCAAATTTTTCGGTAAAAGCCTGTGGCATGTGCTGCACGACGCATACGGGGTGGGGATATTCCGCAGGAAGCGCACGCACGATCCTCTCGATCAGCCTCGGTCCCCCCGTAGAGGAGCCGATCATAATCACTTTTTGCACTTTGGCATGTCGGTCTGCCTCTTTTTTCTCTATCTTTTTGGGTTCTTCGTTTGAGAGTTTCGATTTTGTCAAGTTTGCCGATTTGCGTATCTTCAAGCGGTTTTTAGGCATCCTTGAAGCGGCTTTTACTTTTTGGACGATCTCATCGCCGCTCTCCTCTATGCGCAGCGTGATCGTTCCGGGTTTACCGACGATATCGACCGCACCCAACTCAAGACAATCAAATGAGACATCGGCATCTTTTTGGGTAAGCGAACTCACCATCAACACGGGTGTGGGCTTTTTACGCATAATCTCTTTTAGAGCGTTTACCCCGTCCATGATTGGCATGTTGATATCCATCGTCACCGCATCGAAGTCGTATGCAAGCACCATCTCCAAAGCCTCTTGACCGTTTTTGGCGTAATCCACCTCGAACCCCGCATCAAAGAGGAGTCTTCCAAGCTCTTTTCTTATAAGTGCCGAGTCGTCTACAATCAAGATATGCTTTGGCATGGAATCCCTTTTAAACGTCTATATCGTCGATGATGGTCGCAATTTTCCCGTCGGGAAGTTCTATGGCATGTCGCAAATGAACGATCTTGCCGTCCTCTATTTGGGAGAGCTCTTGTTTTTGCTCCTCTTTGATCGTGATAATATCCAAGACGTCATCCACCAGTACGTTGACGGGTTCCTCTTTGGAGGAGGTAAATGCGACGATCCTTTGGATAGAGTTTGTCCAAAGATTGATATCTTTGTTTAAAAGATCAAGATTACGCACCACCACGTCGAAATGCTCGTGGATATCTGTACGGATAATACTGATCGCCGCGGCTTTATCCTCCACAGCTTTGTCCAAAACCGTTTTACCCCCCAAATGAAGGTGTTTATGGTGGGGGTTGATCTCCCGTTTTATCTTATCCATAAAAATGTCGTCGCACTTAAGGCATGTCATAATATCATCGAGCCACACCCCGAGCGCGCACGCGTGGGGATCGAGCGTTTTAGTAAAATCGCGTTCGGTATTGACCGATTCTTCGAGTTCTTTTACCCACGCAACATGCGCCGCCTTGATGTCGGCGATAAACTGCGAAAGCTCCTCGGACATCTCTTTGTAGTGCATCATTTTTCTCAAACTAAGCACCGTTCCGATATGCCCGCGAATATTCATAACGCCCAAAACATACTCGGGCACGTCCGGGATCTGCGTAATATCTTTGGGGCGCAAAATCTCGATCACTTTGTCGACGTCGATGGCAAAATATTTGTCTTTTATTACAATGAGTAGATATTCCATGACGCTACCCTCTTTGGAGTTCATCGGCAGATACAGCCAAATCTTCTATATTGACGCTCATCTGCGAAATAGTTTCGCTGATGAGATTTGCCGCATGCTTGGACTCGCTCGTGTTTTGCAACGATTGCTCTACCGCAACCTGAATCTGCGTCGTAGCAGTAAGCGCTTCTTCGATATACCCTTTGTTTTCTTGGTTCGATTTTTGCAGCTTTGCAAAAGCTTCCAAAATAATTTCGACGCTCTCTACCGCTTTTTTGGTCTCCTCTTTGAGAGTTGCAATGGAGCGCAGCTCGTTGCTTTGTTTGCTGAGCGTTTGCTCCCAAAGTTCGCTTGTTATGGCTATCTCGCTGCCGAATTCGTCCATGACGTCCTGCACTTTATCGATATTTTTTTCCGCATTTTGCGCAAGATTGCGAATGTCGCCACTCACCACCGCAAACCCTTTGCCTTTCTCCCCAGCACGCGCCGCTTCGACGCTGCCGCTTACGGCTAGCATGGTGGTTTGGGTGTTGGAATTCATAATTTTTACGAGCGTTTTGGAGATATTGCGCGCCTCTTTATCCATAAGCACCATTTTTTCGGTAGTGACTTTGCCGTCTTCGACGGTTTGCACGCTATATTTGTACGCCTCTTCAAGCCCCTGCATCACCCCGATGAGATCCTCTCTCGTTTTTTGCAGATGTTCGATCACGAAATCCATGTTTTCGATCACTTTTTCCTGAATCGCAAACGACTCCGAGGCGCGTTCTTTGTTTTGCGCCCCGTCTCTTGCGGTCTCTTGCGAAGCGGAATTGATCTGCTCTAGTGCATTGACCGCTTCAAGCATCGACTTCTCTATCTCCTCGACCATGCTCATCATCTCCTCCGAAAGTGAGGAAACCTCGTCGGCGTCTTTGGAGCTGTCGGTCGAGTTTTTAAGATCCTGCGAAAGGTCATACAAGGCATTGGCACTCTCTTGCGCATCGTGAAGCGCTTGTACCTGCATGTCGATGGAATTTGTGATCTGCTCTATGGCGCTGCTGCTTTGTTCCGCCGCGCTTGCGATCGCTTCCATCCCTTTATTGTACGCATTTGCTATGGCGACAAGCTCTTCAAACTCTTTGGCAACGCTTAGCGTAATGTCGATCGCCGTTTGGATATTCTCCATAGAACTCTCGATATGCTTGGTGATGTCACTCCCTTTTTGGGAGGATTGCTGCATCAAAGAGGCAACGTTTTCTATATTGCGCTCCACTGCTTCTACCGCATCTTGGATATGTGAAACCACCTCGCGGATCATATCCGCATAGTTGGTCGAGTTCGATGCCAGCTGTCTTGTTTGTGCCGCAACAACCGCAAAACCGCGCCCCTCCTCTTTTGCTTTGGAAGCTTCTATGGCGGCATTGAGTGCGAGCAGGTTGGTCTGGTCGGCGATCTTGGCGATGAGTCCCACCGCCTGCCCTATGTCGTCCCCTGCCTTTTTCATATCGCGGCTTTTTGCTTTAACCACCTGCACGCTTTTGGCGGCTTGTTCTACAACGGCGGCGGTAGCCAAGATTTTCTCACCCCCCGCATTGACGGAGTTTTTCGTTTTGGCTGCGCTCTCGACGGAGTCTTTGAGCTCTTTCATCGTTTTTTGTATCGAAGTGTTGAGCTTGCCTACGACGTTTAAACTCTGTTCCGTCGCTTTTGCATTCTCTTCCGAAGCAGACGCGATCTGTTCAAGCGCACTTTTAAGCTCCTCGACCGCACTTACCCCCTCTTCTGCTTTGGCAAGCAAATCGCTTGCAACTCCCTCTATCTTTTCCGAAATCTGCTGCTGTTTTGCCAGCGTTCTTTTGCGTTTTTGTTGGAGCTGATCACTTCTTTTGTGGTGTGACAAACCGCTCTCTCTCGCACTCGTATCTACAAAGCCCATTATTTCTCCTTTTTCATGATTAATTTAGAAGCATTGATGAGAAACAAAACTTCTCCGTTTCCAAGCAATGAAGTTCCGGAAATAAACCTGTGATTTGCCAAATATGAGGAGGGAGGCTTTTGGACGATGTCGAGCTGACTCACAAACGCATCGACGACAAATCCGAACTTCACCCCTCCGCTCTCGATAATTAAAAGAGAATATTCACTTTTCTCTTTGATATCTTTTGACAACAGGTCGTAGTAAAAAACAAGCGGTATAAGCGCACCGCGTAGTTTTAAAACAGGCTGTTCGTTGATATACTCAATCGCCTTTGCCTCCACCTTGACCGTTTCGCTGATACACTCCATATTGATCGCAAAATTTGTGTTTCCGAGCATCACGTGAAAAACACTGCTTAGAGCCACGCTAATTGGGATCTCTATGGTTGTTTTCGTCCCTTTAGAGAGTTCGCTTGCAACCTCAATCTTACCTCCTAATTCGTAGATTATGCTCCGTACGGCATCGGTTCCGACCCCTCTGCCCGAGAGTTCGCTGATCTCCTCTTTGGTTGAGAGCCCCGGGAGAAAAATAAGCTGCAACTTCTCTTTTTGGCTCATCTTCTCTAAGGCTTCCGCATCAACAAGCCCTTTTTCAAGCGCTTTTTGCACCACTTTGTCGGCGTCTATGCCGCGCCCGTCGTCTTCTATAATGATCACGACGCGATCCCCTTCGCTTTTGGCGCCGACGCGCAAAAGTGCCTTTTGCTCTTTGTTACATGCCAAGCGTTCGCTTTTACTTTCGGCACCGTGATCCAGGGAGTTGCGGATAATATGCACAAGCGGATCGGCAAGACGCTCTATAATCATCTTGTCAAGCCGCGTATCGGCACCGAACTCCTCATAGCGTATCTCTTTATCGAGCTGTCGCGATATATCGCGCACAAGTTTTGGGTAACGGTTGAAAATATAGCTGATGGGAAGCAGCCGCATCCCCATAATCCGCTCTTGAAGCTGCGAGGTGATACGATCGATATCTTCGTATTTATTCAATAAAGCGCGTTTGGCATTTACGGAGAATTTTTCATCTATCTGTTGGGCGATGTAGGGAAGAGAATTTTTCACCACCAAAATCTCCCCTATGATGTCCATAAGGTAATCGATCTCTTTTTGATCGATCTTGATCGTTTTTGGCACACTTGAGGGTTTGGTTTTATGGGTCTCGTTTGTTTGTGGTTCATCGGGCATCTCTTGCGCCGACGAGCTCTCTTTTTTTGCAAGACACCCGATTTTTTCCATGGCATGTTGCACAATCTCCTCGGAAGCACCGACGGATGCACATGCCAAAGCTCTTTTAAGCGCAAAACCCTCTTTTGTACGAGCTTGCAGCTTGGAAGCAGCATGGGCTATCTCTTGGGGCGAAGCATCTTTGTTTGCCTCTTGGCAAAACTGCTCAAGCGCCGCTTTCTCACACTCCTCGTAGCTGCTGCAAAGAAGGGTATCCAGACTCAAAGGAGCTATGGCGACCTCATCTAAGACATTGTAAAATGCATCTTCGAGCGCTTGGGGTGTGGTCTCTATAACCGCTTGAATACGCGTACTCCATACAAGCGGGTCTTTGACAAGTTCGCGAAAATCCCCCACCTCGCATCCGATCGCTTTGATGTTTTTTACCCCGAGCATAGAGAGGAGATAAAACGGGTCGTTGCCCAGATGCAGCGTATCGGTATCAAGGTCAAGGTCGACCACCCAAAGCTGTTTTGTTGTTACGAACTCCTGCGTGATTTTTGGAGGAAACAGCTCCAAAGCGCTCAGATCAAGGGTATCTATACGAAGCAACTCGGTCGCGACGTCGGTATTGATTTCAAAAGGGAGCGATACCGCTTCCTCTTGCGATGCACCGCTCTTTTTTGTATCGTCGCCGCTGAGATACTCCAAGATAGATTGTTTAATCCCATCTATGCGCTCTTTATCGACGCTAAAAGTAACCTCGCCGCTCTCTTCAAGTGCATCGACAAGCTCAACCACCTCATCAAACGCAAGGTAAAGCGCATCGAGCATCTCTTGGGAGAAACCGATCTTTTTGTTTCGATAGGCATCAAGCAGATCTTCGGCGGCATGAGTGATCTCTTTGACGGCATCAAACCCCAAAAGCCCTGCACCCCCTTTAAGGGTATGTGCGGCACGAAAAAGAGAATTAACGACCTCCTCATCTTCGTTTTGAAGCTCTTGCAAATGGGCATCGAGGTAGGAGAGATTATCCCTTGCTTCGCTGATAAACTGTTCCACTAACGGGTTCATGTCGTATCCTTTTTCTACGCCTTAGCGTAACTTTAAAACTCTCTTGATCCCAAGAGTCAGTTTTTCGGAGCTAAAGGGTTTGGTGATCCACCCGACTAGCCCTATCTCTTTTGCCAACTCTTTTTTTTCCGAAGCGTTCTCGGTAGTAAGTGCAAGGATCGGTTTGAGCGAGAGGTGCGGCAGTGCTTTGAGTTCGCGCGCGAGATCAAGCCCGTTCATCTGTGGCATGTTGATATCGGTAATGAGAACGTCATAGTGCATCCCGCCCATGCAATCTTCAAAAAGTTGCGCGGGGTTTTCATATTTGAGCAGCTCTATGAGTTGCTCCTCTATCATCTCTTTGACCGCCATCTCCGCGCTCATCAAGACCATTTTTGAATCATCTACGAAAACAACCCTTTTCATGGCACACCCCTATAATAGATTTTCTATAGCGCTAAAAAGTTTCTTCGTACTTATAGGCTTTACGAGAAGTTCGTAGTTTTCATGGGGAATTATGTGAAAATCCTCAAAACTGTGCCCCGTGATGTAGATCACTTTGACGTTGGGATTTATCTCTTGAATCGAGCGCACCATTTCGATTCCGCTCATCTTTGGCATGCTGATATCGGTGATCACCATATCTACCTTATGCCGAATCGCCAAAGAAAGTCCGTCGTACCCGTTTTGGGCAAAATAGACGTTGTTATAAAGTGTAGGCATCACTCCGCGCATAGCATCAAGAACAATTCTCTCATCGTCTACGAAAAGTGCGTTGAGCCGTTTTAATTTTTGTACCATCTCTTTAAGTTCTTGTAACATCTTGCATCCTTTCAAGCGTGAACAAAATTCAGGAAAAACAATGTAAGGAAAAAAAGTGGTAATTTTGTGTTTTGCAGTAAAGGGGATACGAATAAAATATTTTATAGACGTTATAAATGCAGCATTCAAAAATACCTTTTTAGATTGCCGCGCTTCTTAAAGAAGCTCGCAATGACAGTCATTGCGAGGAGCTTGCGACGAAGCAATCTTTATTTTGCTAGATCAGTAAACCAGTTTATACCCCTGCCCAGAAAAGTTTTGAATATGCTCTTTGCCGAGTGCTTTACGAAGATTTTTCACCACCGTGCGCAATGCCAAAGAGCTCATAATCTCCCAGTGCTCCGACCATACGGCATTCTCTATCGCCGTGTAGGAAACCACTTTGTTGCGCTGCTGCAAAAGCAGTTCCAAAAGCAATTTCTCCTTTTTTTTAAGGATATAGCTCGGTTTGTCCGGGTACTCGATACAAGAGAGCGCTTCGTTATAGCATGTGCCGTTTGCAAAACAAAGTTTTTCATCCTCTGCAGCGTCTATTTCCATATAAGGCAAAGTATGTTCAAGCGCTTTATACAGTTTCTCGCGCGTGATCGGCTTGACGATGTAGGCTTGGATATGAAGGTTGCAGCAATCTAAAAGATACTCTTTGTCTGTGTGTGCCGAGAGAACGATAATTGGTTTGTACGGAGCCATACTACGCAACTGGGTGATAAGCTCGATCCCGTCTACAGAGGGCATCTCAAGATCGGTGATAATAATATCTACCGTTTTATTTCTAAAAAGTTCCAGAGCTTCAGCCCCGTTACATGCCAAGTGGGTTGTTTTAAAAAGGGTGCTCAGCGTATAGCGCATAGACTCGCGTACAGCCGACTCGTCATCTACGAAAAGCACCGTTTGCAACGAAAGCTTTATTTGATTTTCTTGCATGCCACACCTAGATAATATTGAACGCTCTGAATAAATAGCGTATTAGATCCTGAATCAAAACAAGGGAACTGCTCACGAAGTGATGTTTCTTCAGGGTTCAGGATGACCGTATCTCCGTCATTCCAAACTTGATTCGGAATCTAGTTTATGGTTTAATCAGAGAGTTCTATTAAAATTTATGAATGTATAATAGTGTAATTTTGTCACAAAAGAAAGTCTGACGAAGAAAAGATTTATTTTTTCCTTGTAAAATAACGCTAGAGAATACAAAGAGGATAGATGAAAAGCTGCAACTTTGCCTACGATGCAACCCGTTTTTCGGACGAACTGCATACGATCCACAAAAACAACCAAACCTACAGTTCCGTTATGGCACAGATCTTCACTTCCATTTCCTGCGAAGAAAAGATACAAGAGATATGCAAAAATATCCAAGAGGTATTTCAAGATATTCTCATTATCGGTACCACAAGCGACGGGGAGATACTAGATAGCTCGATCATTGTAGGAGAAACTATTATCAGCATCACGTTTTTTCAAAATACTTTCCTCAAGCACGTCGGCGCCGACTACGACCACTCGTTTGCGACATGCAAAGATTTTGGAGCCCATATCGTCTCACAACTCCCCTCTATCCCCAAAGTGCTGATCCTTTTTGCCGACAACGCCAAGATCAACGGAGACGATTTTTTATCGGGGATCAGCGAAGGGTTGGAGGGGTGTATCGTCACGGGGGGACTTGCCGCGGGGAATAAAACCTTTGTTTTCGACAATAATCATATCTACGTCAACAGCGCGGTGGGAATTGCTCTTTACAACAACGATCTTTTGGCGCTTAATATTGCCAAAAGCGGTTGGATCCCCATCGGGCAGGAGATGGTTATCACACATGCCAAGAAAAATATCGTCTACACTATCAACAATGCCCCCGCCATCGAGGTGTATAAACACTATCTCGGAGACGATATCGTTACGATGTTCCCTAAAGTCGGTATCGAATTTCCCTTAATCGTGCAGGATAAAGAGCAGGTACGCGCCCTCCTCTCCGTCCGTTCGGACGGTTCGATCCTCTTGGCAGGCAACGTAAACACGGGCGATAAAGTCAACTTCGGTTACGGCGGCAAAGAGTACTTTTTGGGAGAGCATATCCTCCCGCCCAAAGAGATCTACACACAGGAGTTCGAATCGTTTTTCATCTACTCCTGTTTGGCGCGGCGCAAACTGATCCCCGACGATATCCACCTCGAGATAGAACCCTACGCCCACATCGCCCCCACCTGCGGTTTTTTTACCGGCGGAGAGTTTTTTACACGGGAAGAACAACACGTTTTTCTCAACCATACCATGACGGTTTTGGCGCTCAGCGAAGAGCATGCCGTGCAAAAAACACCCAAACAAAAAGAGCCTAAAAAACTCTACGGTCTTGAGTACCGCTACTCCCAAAAAGCAATCACCCACCTCATCAAGCGCTCCACCGAAGAGATAGAGATACTCAACAAAAAGCTTGAACAAAAAGTTGAAGAGAAAATCGACGAGATACGACGCAAAGATATTATGCTGTTTCAACAGTCAAAACTCGCCTCGTTAGGGGAGATGATAGGCAATATCGCCCACCAATGGCGCCAGCCCGTAAACGCCGTGGGGGCGCTTAATATGCAGCTTGAGACGATGCTGATGCAAAAAGGTTTGCTCACCTACGAAGAGTACGCCCCTATCGGGCAAAGCATCAACGAACAGCTTGAATTTATCTCCTCCACGATCGATGATTTTCGTATCTTTTCAAAAAATTCCCAAGAGATCGAGTCTTTCAACATCAAAGACTCGATCAAAAACGTCCTCTCCCTTGTCAAGATGCAGCTAAGCCACAACAATATCGAGATTATAAGCGATTTGCAAAACGTCTATTACCGAGGTTCGAGAAGCGAGCTAAAACACGTGTTGCTTAATATCATCAACAACGCCAAAGACGCCATCGTAACCCATACCGTAAAACTCCATGCTCTAAACTATATTTTCGTAGGGCTTCAAGAGAAAAACGGCACGATTCGCATCACCGTAAAAGACAGCGGCGGCGGTATCGACGATGCGATTATAAACAAGATTTTCGATCCCTACTTCACGACGAAATTCAAAAAACAAGGAAGCGGCATAGGGTTATACATGAGCCACGAGATTATCTCGAAACATTTTTTAGGCACCATCAAGGTGAGCAACGTCTCGACGTTTTACGAGCACGAGACATTTACGGGTGCACAATTCGAGATTCTTTTTCAGAAGAATTAAAAACACTTTTTTACCACATTTTTGCTCTACCATCTTTCATTAAACTTCTTTCACAGCCTACAAACTAGATTCCGTGTCAAGCACGGAATGACGGGAAGTAGAAGGTTTCGTCATCTTGAACACAATGAAGGTCGAGCACGGAATGACGGAAAATACAAGATTTCGTCATCTTGAACGCAATGAAGATCGAGCACGGAATGACGGAAAATACAAGATTTCGTCACCCTGAACTTGATTCAGGGTCTAGGTTTTGCGAGAAGTCTATTTTAAATATTAAGTATTAAGGAAGCCGCTTTGACTTTTACCGATCTAAAGGATGTGGTACCTTTTTCAAAAAAACTCTCCGTACTTTACCTCGAAGACGACAAAGACGCCGCAGAAGCAACGCTTGATCTGTTTAAAAACTTCTTTGAGGATATCGACTGGGCACCCAACGGCAAAGTGGGGTTGGAGTATTTCGAACAAAAAAAATACGACCTCGTGTTTGTCGATCTTAAAATGCCGCTTATGAACGGGGTCGATTTTTGTCGCCATATTTTGGCGCACCATGCTTTCGTACATATCACCATTATCTCCGCCTACAATGACTCCGAACACTATTTTGAAGCGCTGCAACTGGGCGTTCACGGCTACATCGGCAAACCTCTTGATATCAAAAAATTTACCAATACCCTCAAAAACGTCATCGAAAAAGTTTATTACAAATACGAATTTGAAGCAAACCAAAAAAAACTCGAAGAGGAACTCGCCAAAAAATCGCAAAACGAGCGTCTTAAAGAGCTTGAACTCGAATTTAAAAGCTACCACGACGAACTCACGGGGATCACCAACCGTTTTAAACTCGAACAAGACCTGCTTATTTTAAAAGATACCGACTTTTTACTCATCGACATCAACGGGTTTTCCCACGTCAACAGCATCTACGGAAGCCACGTGGGGGATCTTTTGCTGTTGGCATTTACCGATATTCTCAAAGAGTTCTCCACCGCGCACTCTTATACCCTCTACCGCATCGGCGGCGATCATTTTGCGATGCTCAAACTCGGAGAGAATAAACTTGGGGGCTACTATCTTGCAAAATCACTCTCGGAGTATTTCACCGCAAACGGCGTGCTGATCCAAACCGAAGATTCTTCGATGGAGCTCAATATCAGTATCACCATCGGCGTAGCGCTCAACTTTTTCGGAAATAAACTGATGGAACAGGCGATCGAAGCGCTTAAATACGCCCAAAAATACTCCAAATCTATCTTTATCTACTCCGAATCCCTCGGCATGGAGGAGAGCCACCGCAAAGCGTTTGAAGCGCTCAATATCTTAAAAAAAGCGATCCAAGCCGATGCGATCGTGCCGTTTTTTCAGCCGATCAAAAAACCGAGCGGAACGGCATACGAATCGCTGGTGAGGGTGATTGACGGAGATAACGTCATAGGTCCCAACCTCTTTTTGCAAGAGATTTTCAACACCTCCCTCTATACGAAAATGACCTATACGATGATAGAGAAAACGTTTCGCTATTTTGAACACATGCCAAACGATTTTTCGATCAACCTCTCGTATAAAGATATAGACAACAAAAACTTTCTCCCTTGGATCAAAAGCGAGGCGCTTCGATACGGCGTCTCAAAAAGGCTTATTATCGAGATCGTAGAATCGGAGTATTTGGAGAGTTTCGAGCTGGTGGTGCGTTTTATAAGCTCCCTGCGGGAGATCGGCGTGCGCTTTGCGATAGACGATTTTGGAAGTGCCTACTCCAACTTCACCTATCTGCTTAAACTCAAACCCGATTTTTTAAAAATAGACGGCTCGCTTATCAAAGATATAGACAAAAACAAAGAATCGGTCGCAATCGTCAAAGCGATTAACAGTTTTGCGCAAGATTTAAATATCCAAACCATAGCGGAGTTTATCCATTCCAAAGAGGTGTACGACAAAGCACATGCCATAGGGGTAGATTGCTTTCAGGGCTACTACATCGGAAAACCGACTCCACAAATCGAGGCTATCTATGTCTAATTTACATAAACTTCAAGAGTATGAAAAAGCGATCGAGAGTAATTTTTTGATATCCAAAACGGATATTCACGGGTTAATCACATATGTGAACAAGAACTTTTG
>Ga0265295_1007097_pt1 | contig 13097 bp, 10 predicted proteins | sample Munlansysbiofilm_FD_192503 | JGI IMG/M metagenome (GOLD analysis project Ga0265295, IMG submission 192503) | Leachate microbial communities from a municipal landfill in Southern Ontario, Canada - Methane capture system biofilm | ecosystem: Engineered > Solid waste > Landfill > Unclassified ... | reverse complement strand
GCTCTTTGGGGATATTGACATAAGCATGCACCCCGAGATAGAGTAAAAACGCCAAAATAGCGTAGTTAAGTCGTTTGTTTTGTATAAAATATTCTATAAATCTATCCATCGTTTCGCTTTTGTGTTTCGTTTATTTTTGAGGAGGTATTATAGCCAAGCGGGGGTTTATCTTTGCGCGCGCAAGAAGCGAGGTATGGCATGTAGATCACATGCCGTACACTTTTAACTTAAAAGCGATTTGATAACGTTGCTAACCCCCTGGTGGAGGTTGTAATTGGCTATGGGAAAATCGAGATTTTCGTTCTCAAGGTTAACGCTGTAAAGGCTTAAATACGCCCCCAAAAGTCCTAAATCGATCGGCTTATAGCCTTGGCATGCGCCACTTTCAAGCTTTGTTCGCTCCAATACGCCGCTTTTGTTTGATTTTTGCAGGGTAAAGGCGAGCATTTTCAGGCTCACGAAATCGCTCCAGCGAAAAAAAAGCTCGGGGGTGAGAGCCTCTGCTTTTCTCCCTTCGGGGTCGAAGAGAAGCCCTGCTTTTTGCAGCGGCACGAGCACGCTCATAATCGCGCGGGTAAAGGGCACCACTTTTTCCGCCCAAAACGGCGATTCTTTGCGCTCAATAAGTTCGCGCTCCAAAATCGCAACGATCTCTTCGGTTGCACCTTGGGTAAAAAGGTCGTAATTTGCTTGTTTTATCATTTTTTATCCGTCAAGTTTTTGTAACATGATACCGATTTTGTATAATTTCATTTTTAAACAGGAGGATTATTTTGCAAATCAATAAAAGTTTTATAACCAATACCGCGGCACTTGCCCTTGTCGCCGCTTCTTTCGCCCTTTCCGGCACCCTTTCGCAGTTGTTTTTGTTCACGGGGCTTTTTGCCCTCTCGGGTGCACTGACCAATCAGCTTGCGATCCACATGCTCTTTGAGCGCGTCCCCCTTTTGTACGGTTCGGGGATCATCCCCGCGCGGTTTGAGAGTTTTAAGAGTGCGATCAAAGAGATGATGATGCACCAGTTTTTCACGCGCGAAAAACTCGATGCATTTTTTGCCAAAGAGGAGCAAAAGATCAACCTCGAACCCATCATAGAAAAAACCGACTTCTCTAGCGCATTCGAAGCACTCAGCAAAACGGTGATGGAGTCTTCGTTCGGCGGGATGCTCGGGATGTTCGGCGGGGAGAGTATTTTACAAAACCTCAAAGAGCCTTTTAATGCCAAAATGAAAGTCGCGACCATTAAAATCGTAAACTCCGATGCGTTTAACCAAACCCTCCAAGAGCATCTGCAAAGCTCGTCGCTGAGTGACGATATGCTCCGCTCTATCGAGAAAATGATCGACGCACGCTTAGACGAGCTTACGCCGCAAATAGTCAAAGAGATGGTGCAAGAGCTTATCAAAGAGCATCTAGGGTGGCTTGTGGTTTGGGGAGGCGTTTTCGGCGGGCTTATCGGGGGCGTGAGTTCTTTTTTACTTTAAAAACCAAGTGAGGCTAAAGCCTCACCTCCGCTTACTTGTTTATCTTTGAAAAATCGATCGTCGTTTGTTTTTTGTACTTTTCGTCGGGATCGATCGCGGCTTTTGCTCTGGCATGCCATACTTTTTCAAGCTCTTTTAGCTTGGCGTCTTTGCCAAATGCCTCTCTTGCTCTTTGGATCGCTTCGTAAGTTTTTTTGGGTTCCAAATCATCGCGCAAAAACAAGCGGTGCAAAATCTCGAGCGGTTCGCCAAAAACGGCAGCATGCCACGTGTTGTGGTAAAAAACTTGGAGCATCACCCCCTCTTGGCTCGTGTAGCCGTCAAACTCCAAGCTAAACGTATCGGGCGCTATCTCTTTGCTCCAATGGGTGATACTGGTGTTGCTTTGGGGGATGTCGATGGATGCCAAACGGAAGTTGGCATGTCCTTTGTTAAAATCTTTCTCGTGTACCATGGCATGTATGCCGCTCTCTTCGCGCTTTATTTTGGCGATCGTACCCAAAGTCGCAAAATCGATCACGCCCGTTTGCAGCGGCGTCATCTGCACCTTTTTCGACCCGCTTAAAACGAAAAAATCGCCCCATGCCATAGCAGCCAAGAAGCAAAGCAGAAAAAACGTGCGCATCACTCCACCTCGATAATCACGTCGGCGACCTGAATCGTCTCGCCCGCTTCTATCTTGGCGCGTTTGCGGGTTTCCACTTCGCCGTTGCGAAGCACGTGCCCCTCGGCAATCAGCATCTTCGCTTCGCCGCCGCTATCGACGAGATCGAGCACCTTTAAAAGTTTATAAAGTTCTATATATTCCGCTTCGAGTTCAAAAGGCAGTATCATGGTCGGCTCCAAAATTTTTTCGCAATCATAGCGAAATTCTGCTATAATTTTTGATTATGCAAACAGGACTTTCTACCTCTTCACCGTTTGGAAACATCTACGCAATCGAGCCGCGCGTACGTAGCGGCGCGCAAAACGAAGAAACTAGCAGTGCTTCACTTTCGCAAGAAAAAGAAACATCCCCCCAAGAAAAAGAACGCGCCAAAGACCCCGACAAACTCACCGCATCCGAGCGCCAAGTCGTTACCAAACTCCAAGCGCGCGACACCGAGGTACGCGCCCACGAAGCCGCGCATCAAGCCGCAGGGGGCGGGCTTACGGGCGGCGCTTCGTTCACCTACCAAAAAGGACCCGACGAGCGGATGTACGCCATAGGGGGCGAGGTCTCCATTAGTACTAAAGAGGGCTCCACCCCCGAAGAGACGATCCAAATTGCCCGCCAAGTCATCGCCGCAGCAATGGCACCCGCCGATCCAAGCCCGCAAGATTATGCCGTTGCTTCGAGTGCCACGATGATGATGCTCAAAGCCCAGCAACAAAAAGCACGCGAGATGCAAGAACAGGCAATGGGGTTAGAGAGTTACAAAAACGGGGAAAATATGCAAAAAGAGGAAAAAGGGGAAATGGACATCTCTGCGTAAAAAGACAGCTCTTGTATGCGGCTAAAGCCGCACCTCCGATGCGTGTTATACGGAGATGAGGCTTTAGCCGCATCTGTATGGCATGCCAAGCCTTCGTAACACGAACTTCTGTCCGTACAAAGCACCCCCTACAGGCTGAAGCCTGTGTTACGGTGGATTTTACGCTTGAGTATCTATAACGGAGAAACCTAAATCGCTCATCGTTTTATCGACAAGCTCGGTCGCTTTTTTGATCGTCTCTTGGGAAATATCTGGAAGTTTACCGCCCCAAATCTCTTCGGCTTCGCTAAATCCTTGCAACATCCCCTCGCGCCACGCACGTAAAAGCTCTTCGTTACCGCCTGCGCCGTTTATGACAAAATCGGCGATACGTTGCGCCGTTTGTTCGATACCGAAAAATCCCTCTTCACTTACAAGGTCGGCGGCTTCCTCTTGGCTTAGCTCGGCAATCGGTTTGCCCTCATACCCGATATCGCGCAAAAAGCTTTGAAAATCACTCACGCTCTGCTCAAACGCTTCACTCGGGCTAAAAAAGTTTTGCTGAATCGAAGTGGATTGAAAGGTGTACGAGAGCGCGTTCATCTGTACCTGCTCACGGATCGCCTTAGCTTCGTCCGCCGAAATCTTTTCGGTATAAAGCGACTTAATCTCCACTTGTTCTTTTTTGTTTTCTATATTCATAAGATGGGCAAAGTTGTACCCGCTTCCCGCGCCTTGGATCTCCATAATTTCCTCCTTGATGATTTAAAAGAATATCGTCACTTATAGCTTTTTCATTAGCTCATAACACTCTATGGCGATCTCTAGTTCCTCGTTTGTAGGCAGCACCAAAACTGCGACGCGACTCTCTTGTGTCGATATACGCTGCGCATTTTTACCGTTTGCTTCCATATCCAACTCAATTCCCATAAGCCCCAAATCATGCAGCACCCTCTCACGAATAACCGCCGCGTTTTGTCCGATACCGCCCGTAAATACGATCGCATCGAGATGCCCCAAGATGGCAAAATACGCACCCACGTATTTTTTAATACGACGCACAAGCATCTCTACGGCGACTTTGCTACGCGCATCCTCGCTTGAGAGTATCTCGCGCAAATCGATCTTGCCGCAAACACCCAAAAGCCCCGAGTGTTTGTTAAGCAGATTATCCACCTCGGCTAAAGAGAGCTTGAGTTCGCGTTGCAGATAAAGCACGATCGCAGGGTCGATGTCGCCGCAGCGCGTTCCCATCATAAGCCCCTCTAGCGGCGTAAACCCCATCGACGTATCGACGCTCACGCCGTTTTGTATAGCACACGCGCTTGAGCCGTTGCCAAGATGCAGAGTTATCATACTCAGCTCTTTTGCCTCTTTGCCAAGCACCCGTGCGGCTTGTTTCATCACGTAGGCATGGGAACTTCCGTGAAACCCGTAGCGCCTGATCTTGTGCTTTTCGTACATCTCGTACGGGAGCGCATAAAGGTACGATTCCTTTGGCATGGACGCATGAAACGCCGTATCAAACACCGCTATCTGCGGTACGCTCGGCGCTTTTTTACGGCTGACCAAAATCCCCTCCAGATTCGCGCCGTTATGCAAGGGAGCCAACGGAATAAGTTCCTCTATCTTCGCAATTACTGCTTCGTCGATGAGGGTTACCTCCCGAAAATCCTCCCCGCCGTGAACCACGCGGTGTCCGATCGCATCGAGGGAGGAGAAATGCTCCACGATATGGCACTCTTTTAAAAGCAGATTGATCGCTTTTAGCCCGTCGTGGTGGCTAAGCACCGCTTGAGAAAACACTTTTTTCTCCGTAGAATACGTAAAGGTGATCGAGGCATTCTCCTGCCCTATCTTCTCGACAAGTGCCTGTGCAAGCACCTCCCCCTGTGGCATGTGGAACAACTGAAACTTGATCGACGAACTTCCCGAATTGATAACCGCTATTTTCATTCTTTTCTTCCTGCTTGGATTGCCGTAATCGCTACGGTATTGACGATATCCGCCACCGTGCACCCGCGGCTAAGATCGTTTATCGCCTTGTTCAGCCCCTGCAAAACAGGGCCGATCGCTACGGCGCCGCTGGAGCGCTGTACCGCCTTGTAGGTGTTGTTCCCCGTATTGAGATCGGGGAAAATAAACACGTTGGCATGTCCCGCCACTTTAGAATCGGGGAGTTTCGTTTTGGCTACCTCCGCATCCACCGCCGCATCGTACTGAATCGGTCCTTCGACGAGCAACTCGGGAGCTTGGCGTTTGAGGATTACGGTGGCGTTACGCACCTTTTCTACATCCGCACCGCTGCCGCTCTGGCCCGTCGAATACGAGAGCATCGCGACTCGCGGCTCTATCCCGAACGACTGCGCCGTTTTTGCCGAAGAGAGGGCTATTTGCGCCAACTCCTCTTCGTTGGGATCTTGGTTGATCGCACAATCGCCGTAAACGAGCACTTGCGTTTCTAGGCACATAAAAAAGACGCTTGAGACGATAGAGACGTCGGGGGTGGTTTTAATGATCTGCAAAGCGGGTCGAAGCGTGTCGGCGGTGGAGTGGATCGCACCGCTCACCATCCCATCGGCATACCCCAAATGCACCATCATCGTCCCGAAATAGCTTACCTTCATCATGGCATCTTCGGCACTCTCAGGCGTAACCCCTTTCTCTTTGCGGAGTTCGTAAAAAGTGTTGGCGAACTCTTTAAAAAGCTCCGATGTTTTGTGGTCTATGATGGTCGCTTCGCTTAGATCGAGCCCTAGGCGCAGGTAATGTTCCCGAACCTCTTTTGGATCTCCAAGAAGAATGATATCGGCAACGTTGCGGCGCAAAACAATCTCGGCGGCTCGCAAGATTCGCTCATCCGAACTCTCGGGCAGAACGATGCGCTGTTTATTGCGGCGTGCACTCTCAAAAAGGCGGTATTCAAACATTTTTGGGGTAATGACCTCGCTTTTTTGGTTGGCAAGTTTTTGCTCAAACCGCTTCGCATCGACGCTCGCATGGAAAAGCCCCAGTGCCAGCGCTATTTTGCGTTCGCTCTTTACACGAAGTTTGGCATACACTTTTTGCAATGCGGCAGCGGTTGCATAGGTGTCGCTTGCTACGGAGAGGATAGGGATATTAAAGCGTTTAAGACCCCGCATCATCTTTTGGATATTTTCGTGCGGCTCCATGCCAAAGGGGAAAACTATCCCGCTGATAGCGGGAAATTCACTCGAATAAAGCGAGCATAAAAGAGCCAAGATAATCTCGGAGCGATCGGCGGGAACGACGACGAGATCCCCCTCCTCTATATATTCCAGATAATTATCCACCCCCAAAGCGGCGATTTTAAACTGTTTGATTACCCGTGCGTTGTCCTCTTCGCGAAAATCTATTTTTTGCGCTTCAAGCGCCTCGATGACATCCTCTACGGTCGGCATATCAAGCTCTTTTATCTCGCGCAGCAAATAAACGTTAAGATCGCCATAGCTGAGTTTTTCTTGCAACAAAAGAAGTTTTTGCTCCTCCAAGCGGTTGACGAAGGTGGCAAAATGGGTGCATCCGCTTTTGAGAATTTGTCGATTTTCGATAAGCAGATTCTCGTAAATCTCCTGAGTCGATCGCTCTTTTGCATTGATGATATTGATATACGCCGAGCCGAAATTTTGGGCAAACATCAGATTGAGATCAAAATCGTTAAGCACCCCCAAAGAGGAGCGGCGCATCCCCTCGCACAAAACAAAATCGTAGCGCTCTTCGAGCTTTTTGAACTTCTCGATCATCTCATTGAGCAGTTCGTCGCTGCGTTTTGAAGCGATCATCGATTCGACGTACTCCAGATCGAAGCCGTATGCATCCTCGTAATACTGCTCGAGTTTATATTTTTGAAGCATAAAATCTATATCGTGATCGCGAATATCTTTAGAAGCGATGATAGGGCGAAAAAAAGCGACCCTGTGGAGATTTCTTTTTAAAATCTCCATCATCCCCATCGCTACAAAGAGCACCCCTACGTTTTTTTCGTTTGCCGAGATATACAACGATTTTATCTGCATGTTTCCACCCGTATATGTAAAAATAAACTTCTCGTGCGACGTAAATCCTAAATCGAGTTTTGGATGACGGAGAACACAAAGTTTCGTCACCCTGAACTTGATTCAGGGTCTAGGTTGTGCAAGAAGTATAATGTCTCTATTTTAAAATCTTTTTCGTTAAAAACGGCTGTGAAAAGTGGTTTTGACCCCTTTTTCCCTAGTTTCTCAGTTTTACTTTGAGCGATTGCAGCAACGTAAACGCCTCTTCGTAATCAAAACGGTGTACATATTCCAAAAGCGCTTCGCTCTCTTGTTCATACCCCAACGCTTTGAATGTCGGTGCCAAATTCTCCGCTTTTTCCGACGCATCCGAATCAAGATCGAGAAGCAATTTTTCAAGCTCTCTACATGCCGCCAAAAGCTTGTTTTCCCCTAAAAGTTCGGTTGCGGCATCGTCCGCTTTGGGGTGGCTTGCTTCGTGCGTATTTAGCGCTTCTTCGATATTTTTAATGCTCTTTTGCAGTATCTTATCAAGCGCCTCTACCGCTACGACTATCTCTTCGCGCGGGGCATTGCTTTTTATATCCCTCTCAAGCGAGGCGGCATGTTCCGAGAGGTTTTTTGCTCCCAAGCCGGCACCGAGTCCTTTGAGCGTATGTGCCCGACGCATCGCCCCTACGAGATCGTCGCTCTCTAAATCCTTCGTAATCTCAAGTTTAAAATCTTTTTGCGATTCGCAAAACCGCTTAAGCTGCCCTAAAAGCAGGTTGGCGTTGCCCGCCATGCGCGCGAGTGCTTCTTTGAGATCAAGCCCCTCGATCCTAAGCGTTTGCAGATCGTTTTGTTGCATCGCAAATGCACACATGCCGGCCTCTTTGGGGTGCGCGGGTTTGATCCATTTTGCAAGCAGTTTATAAAGACGAATCACGTCTATAGGCTTGGAGATATAATCGCTCATCCCGTAAAGAATACATTTTTCCCTATCCCCTTTCATCGCATTTGCCGTCATGGCGATAATCGGCAGATCGGCATACGCCGTATCTTGACGTATTTTTCTGGTTGCTTCGTAGCCGTCCATCACGGGCATTTGGCAATCCATCAGCACCCCGTCGTAGCTTTTTTGAGAAAGCTTCACAAGCGCCTCCTCCCCGTTGTTTGCCACGTCGACGTCGATTGCGATACGTTTGAGAAACTCGACGGCAATCTCTTGGTTTTGTGCGTTATCTTCCACCAAGAGCAAAGAAGCCCCGCAGAGCGATTTGGCAAGCTCTTGAAGCGATATTTGATGCAGCTCTTTTGGCTGCTCGATCGCCGTCTCTTTACCGAAAGCCCGCAAGATCGCTTTGTACAACACCGAAGGGGTGATCGGCTTGATAAGCCAGCCGTCCACCCCTACCTCATCCCCTTTTAAGAGAAAATCCTCTTGGCTGTGTCCCGTTATCATAATACATTTGGGGCGCGGTCGGATCGTTGGATCGGCGTCGATTTTTTGCAGCGTTTCCAAGCCGTCCATATCGGGCATCACCCAATCCATAAACACAAGATCAAAAGGGGTAGAGTTTTTCACCCCTCTTTGAAGTTTTACAATCGCTTCGGCACCGCTTGCGGCACTCTCCACCTCAAACTGCAGCGAAAAAATCATCTTTTCAAAAATCTCTTTAAACGGAAGATCGTCATCCACGATCATAATGCGCAAGCGGGGCAGATGTTTTACCTCTTCAAGCAAAGTGGGCTGTTCGTTTTGCAGAGGAAATGTCACGGTAAAATAAAAATTGCTCCCTAGCCCCTCTTGGCTGCTAAGCGCCATTTCGCCCCCCATCATCTCCACGATATGTTTGGATATGGAGAGCCCAAGCCCCGTACCGCCGTAGCGTCGCGTAGTGGAGCTATCCGCCTGAGAGAAAGGTTGGAACAGGCGTTCTTGATCCTCTTTGGATATTCCTATACCCGTATCGCGCACGTCAAAGCGTATTGTTGCGTTATGCGAATCACACGAAACACATGCCACGCGCACGGTAATGACACCCTCTTTGGTAAATTTAACCGCATTGCCTACCAGATTGACGAACACCTGCGTCAAACGCAGCGGATCGCCCACTAATGCCGTAGGCACGTTGGTATCGACATGAAAAAGAAGTTCGAGATTTTTCTCCTGAATCTTAAAAAGAAACAGATCGGAGATATTTTCCAAAATCGTCTCAAGTTCAAAAGGAACTTTCTCTAAACTCATTTTGCCCGCTTCTATTTTTGAAAAATCGAGAATATCATTGATGATCCCCAAGAGATTTTTTGACGCATTGTCGATCTTTTGAAGATAATTTTTTTGTTTCTCATCCAGCGGCGTTTGGAGTGCCAGATAGGTCATCCCCATAATCGAGTTCATCGGGGTACGCAGCTCGTGCGACATGTTTGCCAAAAAGTCGCTTTTGGCGCGGGCGGCTTCTTGTGCTTGTTTTTGCGCGTCTTGGTACTCTTTTGTTTTTATCTCTACCAAATGTTCAAGATTTTCATTGAGCTCTTGATACTGCCGCGTCTGCTCGGCAACCCGTTTTTTCAGAAGAAAGTTCCAATAAAAAAGCCCCAAAGGCAAAAACGACATCACCCCTAAAATAGAGAAAATCAACACGTAATCGCGAGGCTCTTCAAAAGTTACGTTGACCCATTTTTTATAAATAGCCTGATGTTCGGCATGGGTGATGGAATCGATCGTTTTGTTTAAAATAGAAACGAAAATCTCCCAATCCCCGCGCACGGCAAACCCAAGTTCCATTTGCCGATCGAGTCGTCCGACGATTTTGAGTTCATGCAGCCCCAAGGCATGTAAATAATACCCCGCAAAATTCAGCGATGCCAAAACCGTATCGTAACGCCCCGTTGCAAGCCCCTCAAAAAGCTCTTTGGAGCCGTCCACGACAATGATATTTAGCTCGGGATAAAGTTCTTGAAGATGGGAACGAAAAACAAAACGGCGACTCACGGCTATTTTCTTCCCTTGCAGCTGTGAGATATCATTTATAAACTCTTGCTCTTTCTCTTTTTTTTGCACGACGACGATCGGGGAAACAAGAAGCGCACGGCTAAAAAGATGGGTTGCCTCAAGCCCGCCGTGACGCAGGTGATCGAGCACAAAATCCGCCTCTTTGGCATGTGCTTTTTTATAAACGTCGTGGATATCTTTTGCGGGTACTTTCTCAAACGTCACCCCGAGTTTGTGCTCGATAAGTGCCAAATAGTCTGCCACCATCCCCTCGAATTTCTGCTCTTTGTTAAACCCCTCGTAAGGCAGATGGAACGAATCGGCGCTAAATTTGATATCGGGGTGCACATAAAGCCAATTTTTCTCCTCCTGCGTCAGAGCAAAAGATGCCGCAACACCGCCTTGGGCAAGCTTCTCTTCCGACCACGCGGCAAAAATTGCCTTATACCGTTTAGAAGGGATCGCATCGAGTGCTTTTTGCGCTATAGAAGCAAAAAGAGGGTACTTTTTGGAAACTCCCAACGCCAACACGGAACCTTTTACGGTGGTGTCGATTGCATCGATTTTCAGATCGTCCAAAAGCTCTTGTTTGATTTTATAGCGTACCACCGCACGATTTCCCACGTATGCTTCCACCTCGCCGCGCAACAAGGCATCGAGCGCTTCGGTGGTGTTTTTATAAAGCCGTATCTTGATTTTCGGGTATCGCTCCTGCAAATAGCTGTTCCCCACAAAGCTTTTTTCCAGCGCGACCGTTTTTTCTTCAAGATCGCTCAAAGACAAAAAACGCTCTGTATCTTCCCTTGAAACTATGGCATGCGGGATATGCAGATAGGGTTTGCTAAAGTAGAAAAACTTCTCACGCATTTTGGTGGGGGTGATATCCATCACGCCGTGTACTTCCCCCTGTTTTGCCTCTTCGTAGAGAAGCGCCCAATTTTTGGGAACAAACTTTAGCTTGCCCCCCAAGAGCTTGTTCATCTCCTCCACGATCTCGGGGCTGATCCCGCGCACTTCATCGCTATAGTCCAAAAAACTCAGCGGTGCCCAGTGATCCATCATCCCGATTTTGATCGCCTCTTGCTCTTGGAGCCACTGCCGCTCCTCTTGGGTGAGCGTTGCTAAAAAATCTGCAAAAAGCGTTGTCTGCAATAAGAGAAAAAAAAGAAAATAAAATATTCGTGGCATGTGCGCTCCTATGAAGCTAAATTGTGCGCTATTTTGCGAAACTCCTCTTGAAGTTCCACAAACGCATCGACGATATCGGGATCAAAATGGCTCCCGCGCCCCTCTTTGATGATCTCTACCGCAACCTCGTGGGGATACGCCTCTTTGTACACCCGTTCGCTGATAAGCGCATCGTACACATCCGCCAGTGCCATCAAACGAGCGGCTATAGGGATCGCATCGCCGCGCAATCCCAGCGGATAGCCGCTGCCGTCGTACTTTTCCTGATGAGAGTGGGCAATCTCTTTGGCGATACGCAAGAAATCGATCTCGTACCCCAGTTGTGCTTCGGCATGTTCGATCGCCTCTTTGCCAAGCGTGGTGTGGGTTTTCATTATCTCGAACTCTTCGGGGGTGAGTTTGGCGGGTTTTAATAAAATCGCATCGGGAACGCCCACTTTGCCTATGTCGTGCAGGGGAGCGGATTTGTAGATGATGTTAATGGTACGAGGCGTTAAAAATGCTCTAAAGCGAGGATGATACTGAAGTTTTTGCGCCAAAATCTTGACGTAGTTTTGGGTGCGGCGGATATGGTTGCCCGTTTCGTTATCGCGGGTTTCTGCCAAAGATGCCATCGCCAAAATGGCAACGTTCTCGATCGCCATAATCTCCTTGGTTCTTTTTGCCACTTCCGATTCGAGATAAGCGTTTTTGTCTTTTAAAAAGTCCGCCATCATCTTGTTTTCCAGTTGGGTTTTGACCCGCGCCAAAAGAATAGGTGGAGAGATCGGTTTAGTGATATAGTCCGACGCCCCCAGCCCAAGCCCCCGCTCTTCATCCTCGATAGAGCTTTTTGCGGTGAGGAAAATAACGGGGATATCGTGGAGTTTCGGGTCGGCTTTTATCTTTTGTATCACGTCGTAGCCGTTGAGTTCGGGCATCATAATGTCAAGCAAAATAAGATCGGGAATCTCTTTTGTTTTGAGGTACTCAAGCGCCTGCCTGCCGCTTTTTGCGACCTTGACGCCGTAAAAGTTTTTTAAAATATCGGAGATTAAAAACAGATTGTCGGGCGTGTCGTCGATAACGAGTATAACTTTACGCTCCTCGTGACGTGTTTGCATCCTCTTCTTCCTTAATATTGGCGGCGAAACTGAGTTCGAAACACGCTCCGCCCTCTGCGTTGTAGGCATTGATGTCGCCTATAAGCCGCTCTTGCATAATCTTTTTAGCGATATAAAGCCCCAAGCCCGAATCGTTTTTTTTGCTTTTGGTGGTGGTGTATTTCTCGAATAAACGCGTAAGCATCTTCGGATCGATCCCCCCGCCGTTGTCGCAGATGCGCAACTCGATATACTCGCCGACAAACACCGAATCGATTTTTATCCGCGCATCGCCGTAGTTCTCGGCAAGCGCTTCGATGGCATTGTTGAGAATATTCATCACCACTTGGATAAAGTCGTTGCGGTAGGTGTGGACGTAATGCTCTTGCGCATTGTTTTCGACCTTGATAAGGGTGTGGGAGAGGCGCGCGGAGACGAGCGTAATCGTTTTGTCGATCACCTCTTTGAGGTTAAACGATTCGGGGCGTTCGCTTTGTTGGATAAAATCTTTAAAATCGCTCATCGTTTGGATCATATGCTCTACCGAATTGTCGATAATATCGAGGTTTTTTAACGTTTCCTCCTTGCTGAAGTTATCAAGTTCCAAATCGACGCGGATATCGCTAGAGCCTAATGAGATCACCGAAAGGGGTTGTTTCCACTGATGCGCGATCTGCTCGAGCATCTCCCCCAAAGACGCGAGTTTTGCCTGTTCGCACAAAAGGGCATCTTTGGCTTTAAGGTCGCGTTCTAATTTGTCTTGGAGTTGTTTGAGTGCTACGTGGGTTTGCACCCTTGCTTTGAGCACTTTAGGTTCGAACGGTTTGGTTACGTAATCAACCGCTCCGAGTTCAAACCCTCGAAGCACGTCGGATTCTTTTTCCAAAACGGTAATG
>Ga0265295_1007096_pt1 | contig 13099 bp, 14 predicted proteins | sample Munlansysbiofilm_FD_192503 | JGI IMG/M metagenome (GOLD analysis project Ga0265295, IMG submission 192503) | Leachate microbial communities from a municipal landfill in Southern Ontario, Canada - Methane capture system biofilm | ecosystem: Engineered > Solid waste > Landfill > Unclassified ... | reverse complement strand
TATTTTACTACATTCTCTTAGTTTTATCATATTATGAGTGTTTTTAAATAAATAACTCATATTTTGAATGTTAGTTATTTTTGCGATTTAAGGTTGTTTTACATATAATGTAATTGAATAAAGAGTTGTCTGGACGCTTCGCATCCAGACAACGGGGGCGCGGGTTGAACACCCGCTTGTAATCTGTTGCATTCGCACCAGACAACAAGCGGGAGGAGCAAGCAACCATTGAAAAACCTAAAGGTTTTCCAACGGCAGTTACTCACCCGCGCCCCCGTTATATCACAAAAAACATCTAAAATGGTATATTTATTGCTTCATTATGTTCAATAAAATAAAGGAGTAAGATATGATTGTAACATCAACAACTCAAATCCAATATACTCAAGCTACAAACAAGTCAAAAAATAATCAAGAAGTTCAAAACCCATTTAAAGGTCAAGATTATGTTTTAAATACTCTTGATGAAGAGGGAAATGAACTACTAAATGATATTCTGACTGGTAAAACTGATGAAGAAAAGTGGCTGATTAAACTTGGTTTAGATATGGAACTATCTACCGAGGTTAAAGATGGTTCATTAGCCAAAAAAACGGGTATAGATAACTCAAAAGAAAATGTAATGGATATGCTTGATGCATATATACAAAGAAGAAAAGAACTTTTTACTCCTGATATGATAGGAGTTGGAGCCACTGCAGAAAGACTTTTAGAAGCATATAAGGCTAGTAAAAATTCTTTTAATGTTCAAAACACAGAAGAATCAGTCATAGATGATTTTTTGGAAGATTTATATTCAAAAAATTCGTCAAGTTTAAAATCTTCTATTGCTAAAGATGAGATAGAAAATAAAGTAAATGAATATGCTCAGCTTATGATGGATGAGAATGGTGATACACCAGAATCTGAACTCGATGCATCTATACTACTAAGTGAATATAAAAAAGAGTTGCTTCAAGAATATAAAAATAGTTTAGAGAGTGCAGAAAATGACAAGATAACACCACAACAAGAAGCTATTATAAAAGTTTTACTAGATGAAAATAAAAAAGAGTCCAGCTCACTAGAAAAACTACTAGCTACAACAGAGGTAGATAATAAGTATAAAGATAATGCAATCCCAATCAGCTCAAATACAAATATTCAACAAACTTCAAAAACTTTATATGAAAGACACATCGATGCATTGAAAGATGACACCAATACCTTTGGTGCTTTTCTAAAACAAAATGATAAAGCTATGAATATGTTAGATGACTTTACAAAAAATATGAGCGAGGGTGAAAAAGGCAGGTTTATGTTTGTCTTTGGAGGAATAGGCAGAGAGAGTGTTTTAAAAGAAGCATTTGAACGCGGTATTTCACCATCTGAAGCTATTCCTTATGTTCAAAAGGAAATCGCTAGCTTTAAAGATAATACAGTTTTTACCAAAGCTCTAGAAGAAATTTTTACTGATAAATATATGCCAGACAATGAAATAAAACAGCAAGTTAGAGAGTTCTATGAACTATATACATCATAAAAAGTTTTGAGAAGACAGTTAGCACCTATTTTCTTGAACTAAAATATAAACTCAAGTGAAATTCACTTGAGTTTTGCTATAATAATTGAAAGAAAATGCAAGGATGGATTATGCAAACTTTATCAGTGCAAATACAAGATGATTACATGCAACAGTTTATGAATTTTGTAAAAAACAGTCATTATAATGTAACTATTTCAAAAGATAAGAACCTTGAGCTTGACCCATATTTTTATGAAAGAAAAAAAGATTTAGAGCAAATCATAGAAGACGAGACCGTAAAATAAACTGTGAGACCGTTTAAAATTCCGTGTCAGCTACATTTAGTAACATAAAGCTACACCTCTAAGTATTTATCTAACCTCCCTTCGAAAAAAATAGCGAGTTGAGAGATGGTTAGTGACCAATTCCTCACTGGCATAGTCCATTTTTTTGAAGCATTTTTTATCCCTAAGTAGAGTAGTTTTAACAGTGAATTTTCATTAGGAAATGCACCTTTAGTTTTAGTGAGTTTTCTAAACTGGCGATGTACTGATTCTATAATATTTGTAGTGTATATTATCTTTCTTATCTCAGCTGGATACTTAAAAAAGATTGATAGATTCTCCCATTTATTATTCCATGAGTTTATAACCAGCGGGTACTTTTTACCCCATTTTTCTTCTAGCTTTAGCAGTTCTTCTTCTGCTACTTCTTTGGTTGGTGCTTGATAGATTAGCTTTAAATCTTTTGCGAACTCTTTTTGATCTTTTGAAGCTATATAACGAATAGAATTCCTTATTTGATGAACTATGCAGAGTTGTACTTCAGTTTGTGGGAATATTGCGTTTATAGCTTCAGGAAAGCCTTTTAAACCATCGACTGAAGCTATAAGTATATCTTCAACGCCTCTGGCTTGTAGGTCTGTTAAAACTGATAGCCAGAAGTTAGCACCTTCACTCTCTGATAGATAGAGTCCTAGTATCTCTTTTTTACCATCTACGCCAACACCTAAAATAGTATAAACAGCCTTTGATACATACTTGCCACCGTCTTTTACTTTGTAGTGTATTGCATCAAGCCATACAAATGGATACAAGGCTTCAAGTGGTCTTGCTTGCCACTAAACTACACCCCAGTGCATGAATATCCACTTTTGAACAGTATATATTGCAATTTGTCATATATTTAAACACTTTTAAAAATATCTACTACACTAACCTTTATAAATTAAGTCAAAAACTATATTTGCAAAAGGTGTATGTTGTGCCTACAAGATTAAGAGTAGACCTAGCAGGTTTTCATCATGTCATAAATCGTGGAGTTAATCGTTCTGTAGTGTTTAACAGTGCTGTTGATAAAGAGATGTTTTTACAAATCATAAACAATTCTGCAACGATTCATAAAGTAGTTTTGCATGATTATTGCATCATGGATAACCATTACCACCTTCTCATAGAGACTCACAAAGAGAATATATCAACTTTCATGCGCATAGTTAATGCTAACTACGCGATGTACTACAATAAGAAGTATAATAGAAGCGGTCATCTTTGGCAAAATAGATATAAGTCTAAATATATTACAAGCGAGGAGTACCTTTATACTCTTATTCGCTACATAGAGTACAATCCTGTAGAAGCCAACATAAGTGAGAGGGTTACAGAATATCCTTTTACTTTAGCATTTCTCATTTTTAGTCAAAAAGAGCATTATTCATGTTCTAATCACTCTATACTGCTTAATCAATTTGACATCAAAACACTACATGAGTTTTTAGATGCATGCATATCAAAAGATGAACTAGAATTTTTAAAAGAAAAAGAGAAACAAAAAGTTGTAAAAGGATGTGAAGGTATAGTAATAAAGCGCTCAAAAGAGTTTGAAGAACATTTTCTAGATTTACAAAATAAAGAAGATAGAAACTTCGCTATAATAAATGCTTATTTAGATGGTTACTCTCAGGTTGATATAGCCTCTCGCTTAAAGCTCTCAACATCTTTGATTTCTAAGGTGGTAAAAAGTGGAGATTCATGCACAGGGGTGTAACTAAAATATATTTGAATCGATAAAAATTTTATCTTTCATTTGCTTCTTCTCTTGAAAGAAAAGTGATATTTTTTATCTGTTTAGGGTTTTTAATAGTTCTTTCAAAAAAATCATCTTTTGAAGTGTTTTTTTCAGTTAAGGTATCATTACCCAAATCAAGTAATACTACTCTTACTGTATGACCTTTAAGTGTATCGTACTCTGGAATATGTAGATAAGGTTTATCTATGACTGTTTGAAATTCTGTTGCATACATTTGAGTTTCCTCTTTTCACATTTGCTTTAATTATACCAAAATATTCGAAAAACAAAACACACACAATACAAATCAACTATTGCTTAACTCTTAACACCTAGCACCTAACACTAAATAAATATGTTTCAAAAAAGAAACCAAAAGTCACATCATACATATTAGTGTTATCAAAAAAACAATTTAATAACAAATAAAGTTTTTATAAGCTAACATTTTTTCAACTATTTTTAAGGATATTTTAATGTTCCGATTTGAGAGAGAGAGAGAGAGAGTAAAAAGCCTCTGGCTTTATCATTGTTTTATAATACTTCTTACAAGAACACCACTTCTAAATCTTTATATTTATTTGCCTATTTTACTATCTATAGATTTGTATCATTCAAACAAAAGCAACTAAGATGCCAAACAACACTATAACATCCAACGAAACCATCATCACTATCATCCGTAAAATCTTTGATGACTACGATGAGAAAAACGGTGCAATGCAAAAGATAGACTACACCAAAAGAGCAACCGCCATAGTAGATACTTGGCAAAAAGCGATGAATGGCAAGGGGTTAACCACAGAGCTGATATGTGAACTGCATCGTATCATATGTGATGATGTGTACATCCCTATCAACGACTCAAAGGGTGGTATCAGTGGATTTGCAAAGGCTGGGGAGTATAGAGAAATACAAGTAATTTCTCCATCTGCACTTTATGAGGGTTCAAAAATAGTTCACTTTCAGCCAAAAGATATTTCTGCCAATATGGAGCGATTGATAAGCACAATGAGCGGAGTACTTGCCTCTAGTTTACAAAAGGAGATATTGATAGAAAATATAATAGCTTTTATTTTAGAGCTTCTAACAATTCATCCATTTGTAAATCAAAATGGAAGAATTTCACAAGTATTGATGGAACTTTTTGCATATCATTTAGGTATAGAAGCATTCAATATATCCAATGCTGTTAAGAAAGACAAAAAAGCAATAGTTATTGCCGAAGAAAAAGCAATCATCACACAAAATGTAAATATATTTCTTAAAACAATACGACAAATCAACAAAAATGCGGGTGTAGCTTAAGTGGTAAAGTGCAAGGCTTCAACCCTTGGGTCGCCAGACCACATGCGGGTTCGAATCCCGTCGCCCGCTCCAATATACAAAAAGTAACAATGGCTCGTAAACTATATTCAATCAAATACGCAAAAGTAGCAGATTTTATCAAAAATAATAAAAATAAGATATATGAGCATCTTTCATCTACTAATTTTGAATATGCAAAATTGTTTGGAAATGCCATCTATGAAATAAAAATAAAAAACTTCATAGAACAGTTCAAGATAGACAAAGACAAAGTATATGCACTAGAAGTTGTGTCATTTTTTAAATCATCCTCATATATAGAGAAGATATTGGCACATATCGGCACACTTTCTCCTACAGACAAAAAATCAAAAGAGCTTTTTTATGTATTAGTCTATGTGTTAGAACACTCCAAATTCGAAGATATAAAAGAGATATTATTCTTTAATAGTTTTTTATTTTATCTTTTCAGTATCAACAAGTCATCAAATACAAATATAGACCATAAACAAATGTCATTATCACTATTAAAAACAAGCTATCCAAACATAGTAGTTAAAGAATCTTTTGGTGAAAATACAAACTGTGCTTTTTTTACTATAAAGTTGAGTAATGGCTATGAAATAACAGAAAATGGCAACTCTATAAAAACATTGAGAAAAAAAGTCTATAAGAGACTTTTTTTTGATATTTTGGATAAGAAAATAAACTCATTTTAAGAAATTTTAAAGTATTATTTTTGATAAAAATTTATCTTAAGTTCAAATTTTACAAACACTTTTACCGTTTGACATTGTAATTATGTGGCTTGTAGCTAACAAGTCTTTTTTATGGTGTAAGCAAAAGCTGTAAGGTTTAAAAACAAATTTTTCTATTTTACTGACAATTATCTGCGAAGGCTCATAGGGATATGAGTAAATAAGAGGTGTTTTGTTATGTGAATGTATAAGCATAGAAAAATGGTTTCCAAAGCGGCAAGTAGCACTCAATCGCTCTGATATGATGATGTAGATATATTTGAATATGGCTATTATATAGGAGTTTAGATGCTTTGAATAATAGAAACTAGTTTTTTTGAGGTTAGTTATTTAGCATTTGCAGATTTCTTAGGTAGATTTTGTGCAATTCATTTATTTAAGATAAATCAGGATTAATAAAATGTTAAATACTTTAAGTGAAATTTTTAGAAACAGCCTAAAATATCCATACTGCTCCGCAACGGCCTATTACTTTTTTGACAATATATCTGTTTCGGAGAAATTTTGAGCAGACTGTTATATACAAACTGTTAGACTAAAAAAACAATTACTTTTAGCATGAATCGATTCTTATTACATTGACGATACCATTCTAGGCAGACACAGATCTATCATGTTTAATTATTGAAATGAACTTTTTTATATGTCACCATACTTATTACACCCAGAGCCAATACTTATTAAGCCCGTAGTTCAAAATATAGCCACATATCCATTTCCATGAAAAAATACTCTAAAACTAAATTTCTCTAAAAAAGACTGTATCTTGAAAGTTTCAAAATACTGAACATATTCAAATAAAATAGACAATTTTGTATTTAATCTCAATCAATCAACCAATACTGAAATATCTAAGGCTGAATATATTGCAAGAATAGTGCATCCACAACAAACAACACTTTCTATTAGAGTAGTTGATTTTGAAGATAATAACAATGTCTTGCATTATATTTTTGATTTTACAAAAAATAAATTTTTTGCGATAAGTAAAGCAAAAATATTTATTGAAGATTCCATAGAATTCAATGAAGTTTTAAAAAGAATAGCTGAGATTATAGACTCTTCTCCACATGAAATTGTAGATTATATTTATTGAGCCTATAAAATTAGAAATGGATTACTAAAAAATGTGTAATACAATCTTTGTAGCTTGAGTTCATTGAGTCGGTAAAACAACACTTTGCAAGAAAGTAGCAAATGAGTTTGTAATACATATCCAAGCAAGTGAACTAATAAAAAACTGTGATGTATCAAAAAATAAGCCAAGTATTGATGAACTAAGACTCCAATGGTCATCAATTATATCAAAGTTAAAAATAGAACAGCAAAAATCAAAAACAATACTATTTGAATGACATTTTGCCCTTTATTCTAATAACTGAATCACTAAAGTAGATGAAGCTGTTTTTGAGCAAATAGGACTTAATAAAATTATTTTATTTAACGATATGACAGAACATATTCATTCACGGCTTATTACTAGAGACTCAAATGTTCCAAATATTCAAAATTTAAATCACTTACAACAAGCAGAGCTTGAGCATGCAAAATATATTGCATCGAGGTTAAATATAGAACTTTTCATTAAAGATATTTCAACAATAAAATATAACTGGTTATTAGCACACTTAAACTCACTGAATGGAGATACTAAATAATTTTATCCAGTGGCTTTAATTACTTTCAAATTTAAACAAAAAGGAGTCAAAAATGGCAACAGGTAAGAAGTGTCCACAATGTGGATTTTATATGTACGCACTTAGAGAAGATAGGCAACCAAAAGGGAAATGGGTATTTTATGAATGTACAAACGGTAAGTGTAAATTTACTGAAAAAGTTTTTGAATCAAATTAAAAAGGGGATTTTATGGAGTGGATAGTAGGTATTTTCATTGTGCTTTTTATTATTGGACTGTTTAGTTCTGGTTCAAGTAGTAGCAGTAATGGCAGTGGAAGTCGTAAGTTTCGATGTGATTCTTGTGGTTCTAACCAATGGATTGTTACTGACCAAAGTTATTACGATAATGTTAGCTCAACTAGTTACAACTACAAAGAGTGGCTTGAATGTGCTAAATGTGGCAATACAATAACCAATGAAAAACGAGTTTAAGGGATTAAAATGGGAATAATAATTAGGATATTGAATGTTTGAAAACAACCATACAGTATACAAAAATTCACCTTCCTATCAAGATAAAGAGGAAAGAAGACTAATAGTTTTAGCCTCTATGGAAAATTTATTAAAAATTCATGAGGTAGAGAGAAATGAGAAGCACAATACTTTGAAGTTTTATGCTGTTTTTCTTGGTGGTGGGCTAACTCTTGTATTTGGGATGACAAAATTTTCTATAGGTATTACATCTGCTTTACTAGAAATAATTGCTTTGACAGTTATCATTGCTATTAATTTTTTAGCCATTAAAAAACTTATTTCTGTTCGTGGAGCCTCTAACAATATTTATCACGAATATGGCAAACGACTAAGATATCTACTAAATCATCACTCATCAGATATAGAGAAAAATTCTCAAAGCTATAAAGAGCTAGATTATGCTTTTAAGAAATACATTGATGAACAAAAAAGTGGAGATCTTTTACCTAAACATTCGGCTGATACTTATGAAATATATGGTTTTTATTATCTAAATATTTTATTTTCAATAATATTTATTATACCTATAACTATTATTGCCAAATATGCTGGATGTTTTGATGACAAAATTAAGGTTATTGAACAAATTACATCTGGAAATATTAGCTATATATGTCTAGGAACTATCTTTATTTCACAATTTATCATCACCGTAGCTGTTTGGTGGTTTGGAAGATATATCCTTCAAAATGTTACCAAAACACCTAACTTATCGATAGGAATAAAAACAACACATGGAGAAACAAAACAATGACAAAAAACTTTAAAAAAATCACACTTTCACTTACGGCATCTGCGGTATTGGCGGGCAATGCTTTTGCTCTTGACCCTGCTATTACCAATTTTGGATATGTGGGAGGAAATAGTTCAGTTAGTATTTTCAATACTACTAATCCGAGCCAAGTAAAAACTATTACAGGAATAAGCAATGCTTCTGCAACAGCAATTGACCCATCAGGAAAATATTTTTATTCGACATACTATGATGGGGGTAGTGGGCAAGGAGGAATAAATAGATTTAATATTTATACTGGTTTGATTTTAGATAGTAATATTGCAACAGGAAGTATGCCTCAATCAATTGCACTTAATTCTGATGGTTCCAAAACATATATCTCACATGCAGGACAATTTCGAATTTCTATTATAGAAACAGATACAAATAATGTTACATCAATTAATACACCTGCAACAAAAGAAATCACCCTTACTCCTGATAACTCAAAAGCACTTGTAGCAGTTTTTGGAGAACATAGAATTTCTGTTATTGATAGCACTACACACAATGAAACAGCGACTATTAATGTAGGAACTAATCCAGTTGGAGTTGCTATTAGTCCTGATGGGCTAAAAGCGTATGTGTCAAATTCTGGTGATAATACTATTTCAGTTATAAATATTGCTACAAATAGTGTTACACAAACTCTAAATGTAGGAACTAACCCTCGAAGTATTATTGTAAGTAATGATGGTTCTACAGTATATGTGGCAAATCAAGATAGTGATTCTATATCAATTATAAATACAACAACAAATACAGTAACTCAAACTATCAATGGAATTGATACTGCTTTTGGATTATCTATTTCACCTGATGATACAATGTTATATGTTAAAAGTAATGATACAAATAAACTTTTCACTATAAGAACAAGTGATTACAATATCACAACATACACGGAATATACCTCAAGTACTACTTTTGTAAATTCTCTATCAATTTCCCCAAACTTCCTCACAGGAACTCTTGAAGCCTCAAGCAGTGCCGAACTTGAAACAAAAGGATTTACCAACTATGTCAACTTCGCAGGAGGAACACTGAAAGCCACAGGAAGCTTCACCCTCTCAAAGCCAGTTTATCTACACGATGCATTTAATATCACTTGGGATGATAGCTCTACTTTTACAACCGTTGCAGGTGGTACGGTAGATACCAATGGGTACGATGTAGAGTTTAGTGGAGAAGTTTCAGGGGTAGGAGGACTTACTAAAACAGGAAGTGGAGTACTGACTCTAAGCGAAACAAATACCTATAGTGGTGGAACTACTATAAACGGCGGACTTATAAACTTTGCAACGGCTGATAATTTTGGTAGCGGAAATATCACTCTTGATGGCGGTGGTTTGCAATGGGCTAGCGGAAATGTTACGGACATATCCGCAAGACTAGAAGCCATAGGAGCAGGCGGAGCAACTTTTGATACAAATGGCAACGATGTTACACTTGCAAGTGTACTAAGTGGAACGGGTAGCGTTACAAAAACAGGTACAGGTGTACTAACTCTAAGCGGTACAAACACTTATAGCGGTGGTACAACAGTAACAGCAGGAACACTAAAAGGAACAACTTCAAGCTTACAAGGTGATATTCTCAATAATACTATCGTTGAATTTGCTCAATCTACCAATGGAACTTTTTCAGATGTGATAAGTGGAAGCGGAAGCCTTACAAAAAGCGGTAATGGTATTTTGACTCTTAGCGGTACAAATACCTATAGTGGTGGAACTACAATTACAAGCGGACTTATAAACTTTGCAGACGGAGCAAACTTAGGAACGGAAAATATTACTCTTGATGGCGGTGGTTTGCAATGGGCTAGCGGAAATGTTACGGACATATCCGCAAGACTAGAAGCCATAGGAGCTGGTGGAGCTACTTTTGATACAAATGGCAACGATGTAACATTAGCAAGTGTACTAAGCGGAACAGGCGGAGTAATAAAAACAGGCAACGGTATTTTAACTCTTAGCGGTGCAAATACTTACAGCGGAGGTACAACACTAAATGGTGGAACACTTAGCCTAAGCGGTGGAAGTGCTATTGCTGATGCGGGAGCCGTAATCGTAAACACTGGAGCAACTCTACATGTAGCTTCTGCCCAAACGGTAGGTTCAGTCAATGGAGTCGGGAATATTACACTTGACGATATTCTCACAACAGGCGGAGCAAACACTGATGATACTATTGGCGGAGTTATAAGCGGAACAGGAAGCCTTACAAAAAGCGGTGATGGAATCTTAACTCTTAGCGGTGCAAATACATATAGCGGAGCGACAACCATTAACAGCGGCACTTTAGACATAACAGGTGATACTTCGTCATCGGCTTTTAGCATAGCTAGCGGTGCAACACTCTCTGGAAGCGGCACGGTAGGAAGCACGACAGTAGCAAGCGGCGGTATCTTAGCTCCTAGCTCAACGGCTACTCTTAGCATGAACGGGGATTTGGTGATGGATGCAGGCTCGACGCTTAAAGTAAATACTTACGCAAACGGTTCAAACTCTAAAGTGTCGGCAACAGGTACGGCAACGATTAGCGGCGGAAGCGTAAATGTCGTAGCAGACGGCGGCGGAACATGGAACGACTCTACCGTTTATACAGTGTTATCGGCTACTGGCGGAGTTAGCGGAACATTTGCAAGTGTCACAGACAACTTGGCATTTTTAGACCCTTCGCTTAGCTATGAAAGCGGTGCAGTGAAGCTGACATTAGCAAGAAATGATGTAAGTTATGTAGATGTGGTTGTATCGCCGCCACCGCCACCGCCGCCTGCACCAACACCACCTGTTGTAACACCAGAACCAGAGCCCATTCCTGAGCCAACACCAGAACCAGAGCCCGTTCCTGAACCGACTCCTGAACCAACGCCACAACCGACTCCAACGCCTGCACCGTATGCTTCATTATCAATTTTTAAAGTGGCACAAGCTTTAGATAATGCTTCGATTTCTCCAAATCAAGATATGCAACAGCTCTACAGAGTATTAAATTCTATGAGTGCAGAGCAGGCTCGTAAAGCGATAATAGAATTAGGAGGTACACCTTTAGGTTCTATATCAAATATAGCTCCAGGACAAACTCGTACATTTGCAACAAATATGTTTAATCGCATGTCTAGTGCAGGTACAGGTGGCATGGGTTTAGCGTCGTTAGCATTTGCTGATGCTGGCGATATATCTGCAACATTTAAACATCTTGTAGATGCAGGAGCAATTGGAGAAAATGGCTTTCAAGAGCCTCAAAAAATCGGAGATGTTGAACTCTGGATTCGTTTAGTCGGAGGGCAAGTTACATCGGATGGTGATGCATCTTTAAGTATTGCAAGTTCTACTACAACTACAGGCGGTGTTCAGATAGGCGTAGATAAAAAAATGGGAGAGTGGATTTTTGGAGGCTCTTTTGGGTATTTGCATAGTGACATGCAACAAACAGGTCTTGATGGCGATACAGATTCGTACCAGTTTGGATTGTATTTGTCTCAAGATGCAAAAAAATATCGCTTAAGCGTAAATGGTATCGCAGGACAATATAAAAATGAAACATCACGCTCTACACCAACAGGAAGTGCCATGGCAGATTATGATGGCTTTGCTCTATCTGCGGAGGTAAAAGCAGCATATAAATTTCCTTTAACAAATACATGGATGATGGAACCGACTTTAGGCGGATGGATACAGCGTTATACTCAAGATAGTTTTACGGAGAGTGGTGCGGTAGGTTCAAATCTAAATATTGATAAGGCAACATCTATGACTGAAGCTCTAACAACGGAGTTGAAGTTTATAAATACTTTTGGCGATAGTAAAAACGATAAAGGAACATTTGAAACTTCTATAGGATATACACGAGAATTTGGTGATGTAAATCAAGCTCTTGTAGGGCGATTTAGTGCAGCACCAACAGCTGGAAATTTTAGTATTGCAGGGGCAAAAAGAGGCGAAGATGTTCTCACTGCGATGATTGGAGGGAATGTTAAGATAGCAAATTATACAACTCTCTTTACTTTAGTAAATGGAAGTATAAGAGAGAATGAAAAGAGCTATAGTGCTATGGCAGGAGTAAAAATAGGGTTTTAAAACTAAAAGGTTTTGATTAAGGTGCTAAAAGTGCACCTTATCTTAGTTTTAGAAATCCATCACTAATAGCTATGGATACTTGTTTTGTGGCATTTTTAATGAGCATACGTTTGTCGCCAAGTGTGTCTGATTCTGGTTTAAAGCCTAAAATTTTTGATTTATCGATAACAATCTCACTTTTTGCATTTGCTACAACTTTGTTTCCGTTATTGTGAGCGTTTAGAGAAATCAGCATTTGCAAGTGCTCTTTTTCAATGGTTTTGAAAATATTCTGCTCACTTTTTTCTTTGTCCTGAGAAAGGCTTACCTTCACATCTAAGAAATAATCACTTTTGAACAGTATGTATTGCAATTTGTCGTATATTTAAACACTTTTAAAAATATCTGCTACACTAACCTTTATAAATTAAGCCTGATTTAGCAATTTTTATAAATATAAAAATGCCAAGTAAAG
>Ga0265295_1007095_pt1 | contig 13099 bp, 10 predicted proteins | sample Munlansysbiofilm_FD_192503 | JGI IMG/M metagenome (GOLD analysis project Ga0265295, IMG submission 192503) | Leachate microbial communities from a municipal landfill in Southern Ontario, Canada - Methane capture system biofilm | ecosystem: Engineered > Solid waste > Landfill > Unclassified ... | reverse complement strand
CTTTTTGAAGGCCAAGGCAATAAAGAATCGGGAAACCCACTATCGCCTTCTTTAAAAGCATAGTTCAATACAACTGAATCAAATATAAAATTTTTCTCTAAATGAATTTCATTTGTCCCGATATGAATAAAACTATTTACTACATCAGATTTATATATTGAATAAACATTATATTCATCATTAAAAAAATCTAAAGAAAAATTTCCCATTCTAGTCCCTGAATTTCTTACACTCAATGAAAAAAATGGAAAAATATCACTATCTGAAAGAACTTGCCATTCACCACCGTTAATTGCTTGCAACGTATAGCGGATATGCCCCCCAGAAAGAACTTCTGTAGACAGCATATCAGCGCTACCTTCAGCAAGATAAGCTTGATTGTCTCCATCGTAATTTACAATAAACTCGTATAACGGCGCAGCTGTTGCTGACAGCGAAGCAAAAGAGAAAAATGTGACGATGAAAAGAAATGCTATTTTACGCATGCGAAACTCCTACTCGTCGGATTGGAATAAAAATTTTATCATAAATCTTTGCATATTCCACACCAAAATCAATTCAATCATCGTTTAAAGAATGCATAATCTTACGAGCATAGGCTTAAACCGAACTGGAAAAATGCAGATTATTTAAAACTTCTGCCATCACGACGGCAAAAACTCCCGAATCACCGGATAAAAATCTCGCAAAAAATCCTCCACACGATTCTGGGCCGCTTCCACGTTGTCCTTGGCCTGGACCGAGATGCGGATGAAGCTCTGGTCGCGGCGGCTGTGGAACATGGAACCGGTGATTTCAGACAGCTTCAGGGAATATTCGTCGGACATGGTCTGGCCGCGCATGTCGAACCAGTAGTAGATGAGCTCCCGCTGTTCACCCAAGGCATACACGGCCCGCACCAGCTTGACCGTTTCCCCGCCCAGTTCCAGGGTCGTACGCTCCGAAGACATCTCGAACCAGCCGCTTCCCGGCATGCAGTGCTTGGGGGAATGAATGCCGCCGGTGTCGGGGCCGCCGTCGAAAAAGCTCAAATACATGTCCACCACTGCCCCGTCCTCGGCCACGTAGCGGCGAGACAGGTAATCCGTGGGCATGAGCACCTTGATGACGTTTTCACTCAAGGAAGACTGACCGGCCATGCGCCATCCGGCGTGGGCAGCAGGAAACTCGCCAAAGGGCCTGGCCAGGGGCACGATCAGGTCACGATGAAAACTCATGTACGCGGCCACGCCTGCCAGCAAAGCATAGAGAACAAGAAAACGAAAGCGCAGATTCATGACCACCTCTTGAGGACCGAGCCCAAAGCCACAAACATTACCACGGCAGCTCCGAAAACAAACAGCCCGGCAAACTCATGGAAAAAACCCTCTGCCGCCGCCGAGCCAAAATACTGGGCCAGGATGCCCGTGGCGATGACGCGCAGGCAATTGGTGAAAATGGCGATGGGCAGGGTGGAAAGGATGAGGATGACACGGTCCCTGGTCCTTGTGTGCAGCACAAAGGCGTAGGCCGCTCCCAGGGCCAGCAGGGACATGATGGACCTAAGGCCGCTGCAGGCGTCGGCAACTTCCAGGGTGATATTGGGGAACATGAGAATGTTGCCTTCCTGCCAAACCACTATGCCAAGGGCTTTCATGCTCAGAACCGAGACCTTGGTCACAAGAAGCTTCAGGGGAAAGGCAGCCGCGTCATAGATGATGTAGGGAATGGGCACCATGAGCAGCAGGTAGCACAAAGGCGCAAGCAGAATCTTAAACACATCCCAGCCCAGCACATAAAGCACGGACCCGGCCATGATGATCACCAGGGAAGAACGCTGGGTAAAATACTCCGAACCCAGCCACCCCAAACAAAGCACGCCAAGCCCCAACCCAAAAATCGCCAAACCCGCATTGCAGGGCCTAACCACCGCAGCTAAAAGAGTGTCCTTGCGCATGTAGGCAAGATAGAGGGCTATGAAGGGCACGAGAAAGCCGTGGGAATAGTTGTCATCCTTATTCCAATCTAGGATCATCTCGTAAACAATGGAATAATAGACAACAGCAAGAAGTACAAGCAAGGCAAGCAGCTCAAACTTGTGCGCCCGCAAGGTCTGTGAAAGAGTCATGACAACTCCTTTAATGCAAGCAATCTAAATGTAAGCAATTGGATACCACCCTTGATCGTCGGAGAATCGTCAATTTTTAACCGATACCTCGTGAATGAGAGAAAATCTTAACGCAAGCTTCGACTGGTTTAAAAACTACGAAGCAAGCCAAAGAAATTATAAAATATAGATATATTCTCGTCTTCAACTCGCAAAAAATCAGACTCATAATATTCAGAATTACAAAATTCATGCATATAGAAAAAAAATTAAGCATACATTTCGCTTTTAGTAACGCAATGAGAGTAAATCTCAAGCAAGCTCTTAAGCTGCGATTCAATTGTAAAAGGAGAACTCTGGACAAGACTGACTCCATCTTCTTGAGACATCTTTTTGCTGACGCCATATTCTAGAGCATCTGCCCAATCAGCAGCATCAGACTTAAGAGAAACTGTTTTTATTCTATTTGAAAAATATGAAGTAATATCTTTAGTTATTGTATCAGAACAAACACTAAACAAACCAGCTCCAGTAGCTTCGACAAGAGATACAGGCAGACCTTCAGCTATAGAAGGCAAACAAAATACATCAAAAAGATTTCCAAGAATCTCGATCGGATTGTCGCAAAATCCAGGCATCAAGACTCGGTGAACTATCCCAAGATCCTGGGCCTTGCGCTCCAAAGATTGTCGCAACTCGCCTTCACCACCTATAAACAGCCAATATTTTGGATCACGCGCAGCGAGTATGGAAAAAGCTTCCAATAACAATCTCTGATTCTTAACTGGAACCATCCGACCGAAACTTCCAATAACTACTGCATCATTAGGTATACTAAAATATTTACAGAGGGCATTGCGATTACCTGATTTCATCCGAATCAGAAATTTATCAAGCGGTATACCGTTAACAAGTGGCTGACACTTAGCTAGTAATGACCACAAAGGTCCCATCATAAATCGGCCAGCATCACTACTACAGCCTAATACATGTGTAGCATTTAAGGATAAGAGCAACCTATTTACCGTCCAATGATAAGGCAAATATGAATACTTCTTGAACAAACTAACCTCTTGGAACAATGTATGATGCGAATGAACGATCCTGCAGGGCACTCCAATTTTTTTCATACGCCCCAACAAAATTCCACTGAAAGCAAACCGATGATAATGTACAACATTATAATTATGCTTTAAAACTAATTCTTCAACAAAACTTTTATACATCCATGGCTTATTACATATCTCTCGTGGGATTACATGCACTAAAGAACCACTTTCTATTGCAAAATGATCCCTCTCAGCATTATGCAAGACTAAGAAATCAAAATGAAACCCCGCCGGCAATCGGCGTATCCAATCAAGAAGCAAACTCTCAACCCCTCCAGTACCCAGGCAAACTAAAATATGTAATGCACGAATAGTATTCTTATTCATTTTTTAAAAATTCTTTCCTTAATTTTAAACAAATAAAAACCTGGTGACTGAATAATGCTATAAAATAAATAAAATAATGACGCTTGAAACTTATTTAATTTATATTCACTGATTGATAAAAAATAATACAGCTTTGCTTTTTTTGATTTAACTATTCTTCTACTGTATGGATATCTACCTATAGCCTTTTTAAGCATCATCATATCATAATAAAATAATTTTTTCCCTTTACCTTTTACAATAGACCTGTCTTCATGCTCACGCACAACTGAACCACAACCAGGGACAAACATTACAGGATATTTTTCAGAAATACGTAAACGAAAATCTATATCTTGTGAATGAACCAAATCTGGATCGAAAGGATATTGTAACTGACCTAAAACCTCTCGACGTATCATCATTGAATTTGTAGTTGGAAGAGGTTCAAGCAACATAAATTCTGCACATGGAGATTTCGCAAACCATTTTGGATATGGAAAGCTAAATATACGACCATTAATCAGTGTTTTAGATTCATCAAAAACAAGCCCGACATCTAAATGATCCTCCAGCGCTCGGGACAGTCGCGCTAAATGACCAGGCAAATAAAAGTCATCAGAATCTAAAAAAGCAATGAAGGGTTGAGTACTCACTTCGATAGCTCGATTTCGCGTAGGGCCTGCCCCATTCAATTCACAATTAAGAGGCTTTTTGACGACGATTACTTGTGGCCCAAACGAATTTGCGATCTCAATGCTACGATCAGTAGAACCGTCGTCTGCGACAATAATTTCAATTGGCCCAGAGTATTCTTGTGCCAACACGCTCTCGATCGCATCTCTTAAAAAAGCCTCCCTGTTGTAACAGGGAATAATGACAGAAATTCCTTCCATATTATAACCATAGATTAATTATTGAAGTTAAAAAAAGGAATTCATCGCGAAAAAAACGCTGGAATTGACCAATCCAGACCCTAGAGGGGGAAGGCCTTTCCAGGCATTTCTGGATTCGACACCGCGTATCTGCAAGGGATCGCGAACGGAACCAGATATCTCTGACCACGCCCAGAGGGCGTGGATTTCTACAACGCCTTAAATAGTCGATCTTGAAAAACTCAAAAACGACCCGACAGAAAAAAGTCTGTAAAGGCCAAACACTGGGTAGAAAAAACGCCACAGTAATTTGGGGCCAAAAAATTAACAGTAACCGGATAAACTTCCTTGAATTGAATGCTCGCAGGCCATAAACAAGTTCTCGGAATCACCTTAAGACAACAAATTGCGAAAAACACAATCCAACGCACGTGCTGAACCTTGGACATTAAAACGTATAGCAGCCTTTGTGCGAAACTCCTCAAACATTGGTCGCCACTCACCAAGTAATACATCTTCCATGATGGTTGCCAATATATTTGAATCTCCATTTAGCACAACATGAGCTGGCGTATCACGAACAACTTCCCGCAGCCCAATACAATCCGAGACGATGAGCGGCACTCCACTTATCAACGCCTCCATAGGTTGCAACGGACACGCCTCCCAATTGGAAGGCATCACCACAGCATCCAAATCTTGATACACACTGGCTACATCGTGTTGAAACGGCAAAAAAACAATACGATGACTAACGCCTTTTTCCTTCGCCAACGCTTCATACTGGGCCTTGTAATCACCCGACCCGACAGCCACGAGGCGATAATCACGACCCAACGACTTCTTTTCCAAAAGAGCCAGAGCTTCAATGATCTTATCAAAACCTTTCTGGGGCATAAAACGCCCCAAAAAACCGTAAAGGAAAAGCTCGTCATCCATCCCATGGCGCCGCCTGAACTCGCCCGTCTTTCTCGGACCTGAAAACATCTGCGGCTCTATGCCATTCAAGATGGCCACCTGCTTCGCTTTGGAACGAGGCAAACACGGCACCTGCTCACGAACATGCGCCAAAATGTCCTCACTTACCGCATAAACAACATCCACGGAACAGATCGTCCAGTTGGTCACAATCCGCTTCACACGACCTTTTAAACCATGGAGCAGCCGGTCTTCAAGCACCCCATGCACAGTAAGCACATGGGGCTTCCGAAAAACAAAATTAGCCAAGCAGGCCGTGATAGCAGAGATAAACCCTTGGCTTTGGATAATATCATGACGCCTTTGTACCAAGACGCAAAAGACCGCCCAAAAAAATTCCAAAGGAGATGCTGGAGCCAAGATCAATTCTGCCCCTATAAGCTCCGCATCCTCTCGCAGAGCAGCGCTTTCTTGCACATCAGCAGCCAGAATCGTGATTTTCCATTCAGGTCCAAAGTGCTGATAAACATAGCGCATATAGGTTCGAATGCCGCCGAGAGGCCAACGGACAACTGTCAAAAGACGTTTATGATTGTCCAATTCGTTCAACCTCTTGATAAAAAAAATGATGACACAATACCGTTAGGGCACCCAACCATATCCATGTATAACGATAAAGGTTATGGTCAGCCCATCCTTTAAATAACATAAGAATAATTGTATGAATAATTGATTGAGCAACAAATGAGTAAAATACAAGAGGAACTGGACCCAAATCTTTAAAAAATGAATTGGAGGATTTAAAAAATTGATGTTTAGGAAAATTTTGAAATTTTCGATGACTTCCGTGATCAACTTGGTCAATACGGGGTAAAATTAATGAAATTGTGTCATCATAATGGCTAGATATTGACTTAAATGTCCGAACAACATTACTGTTTTTGATTACCATCATAATCAAAAAGAACCCAAAAGCTAGCCCACCCATTAGTCCTAATTCGCCAAGCAATTGGCCATAAATATTATGGGCGTTCATGCGGATATCCCAGGTTAATGAAAAATTACCAGGGCCTACACCAACTAAAGGATTATTTAAAAAAATTTCAATGCCATGCAAAAAACCTTCTAACCTTCCCTCTGCAGACATTTGAGCATTTCTTGGTCCAACATCATCAAAAAAAATAGAAAGGAAGCGGGTATGAAGATCTTCTGGCATGAACTGCCAAGATATAATCAATACAAAGAAAATACTTAATACAGCAAACAATCGCTGCTTTGAAGTTAACAAAATAATGGAAAAAAACAACAATGCTGCCGCCATACCGCTACGAGATCCAGTAAATATAATCGAAACAATGGCCAGCACGGCATAAAACCACAAACTCGTTTGAATCCATATATTATTAAATTTACACCGTATCATCGCCCACAGCAAAGGCAGAGAATATACTATTGAAGCAGCAAAAGCATTAGGATTTCCATATGTTATATCAACCCCAAGCATACGCTTAATTCCCATTCGATACTCATACCGACCATGAACAAAAAATTCCCACGCTGATTTACCAACATACAAAGACATCACTGCAAGAAAACCTAAAATGACAATTCGAAATTCTTTTTCATTTCTGACTGACATAATTGCTACGAAATAAAAAACAAGAAATTTAAAATATTCTTCTATTCTAAAAACAGAAACATTCCAACTAATAGAGAATGCCCCTGAAATAATTAACACTAGAAAAAAAATAATGATAACTCCATTTATTGGACTAGATATATATTTTTTCTCTCTTGATAGAAAAACCAGAATCATAAAAACAATCATATATACACGTTCAACACGAAATTCACCTAGAATAGACCAGTATTCATAGGGTCGAAAAATAAGCAGAAAAAGATATCCAACTAAAAAAAATGGAAGCATTTTGGTGCCTTAAAAATATCTAAATTGTTAACACCCTATTGCCATATGTTTTTAACAATACTCTCAATTTCTCTAAACTCATTGACGTCTAATTTAACTGAGTTATCAACAACGAATGAAGTTTCGCAATAACTTCGTAAATTTATTTTATATTGATAATTTTTTTCATAAAAATTAACTATTTTATGCAAATATATATTAGGATTTAAACAAAAATCTTCGTAACATAATTCAAATATTGATATATTCTCAAAACTACTCAATGAATTATATATATCTTTCTCTAAATAATAAATTTGATAGGCAATTTGTTCAACACCTGAAGTATTTGAAAGATTCTCAAAATTTGATGGTTTGACGGAAAACCAACAATCGTCATCACCAAATAAAAGACGTTTCCCGCGAAGTATAGATTGAATTGTATACTTATAGTCCCTCTTCAACACAATAAACATCGCGTTCGGAAATGCTTTGACTAGAGAATCAACACGGACACAGTTACCCTGTGATTTATTGATAAATGGAAATTGAAAATATTCTTCTATCCGCCCAATAGTTCCGCGAAGCTGGATCAAATCCCTAAAACCTAAGCTATTAGGGTCAATCCAGCTTTGATCCGCTGGAAACCATCGCTTCCAAACAGACCGACCTTGATTTGGAGAACTCCATCCGTCAGTTTCGCCATAAAAACTTTCAAACCGCCTAGGTGGAATAATTTCAATAAATCTTGAAATAACTCCAGTTGCGGTTGCGACACTCCGTGGAAAGTATAACGCTGCGTTACAAAAAAATGATAATTTTAAACACGAACACAAAACTTGATATAACAATGTTGTACCAGTTCTCGGAGCACCTAAAATAAAAATAGGAGCCCATCGCACATCTCTATATTGCTCATTCTTGTAATATTCATAATTTGCTAATTTATCTTCAAAATAGGATTTAACTAATTTTAATTTATTTTTTAAATACTTATCATTTTTTAAAATATTTCTCATATTTAACCTTTATTTTTATTAATAAATTTTTTCATTACAAAAATATTTTTTATAATTTTTTCACGCACATTTTTATTAATAGATAAATATAAAATTAAAAAAATATATATTAAGCCAGATAAAAATAATTGCACAAAAATATCTACGTAGTTATTAATTGCACACATATTTGTCAAAAAATAGACAAAGACAGACAGCAGTAATAAAGGAATAAATATTTTAAAGAAAGTATTTTTCACATAATCTATAATTGTAAAGTTAAACATTTTGCAAGCATAAAATAGTATAAAAAAACTCAACAAAACAGTCACTGAGATACTAACAGAGACAGAACCTATTATTCCATTATATTTTCCTAAAATATACGTAATAGGCAACGAAGCACATGCGATCATAAAATACAGAAAAGCAATTCGGCCATGTTTATTACCAGCAAGAAGAATTTGAAGAGAATTCGGAACCAATGCTTGAGCCATCAACCCTATGATTAACACATTCAAAACATTTTTCATTGAAGCAGAATATTCACGACCAATCCAAAGTCCTAAAAACTTATCTCCATAAAAATAAATAAAAACTACCATTCCAAAAGTTACTATTTGAAGTACAAAAGCTAGAGTGATCCACTTAGATTTTAAGCTCCCCTTTTCCTCACCACTACCAATCTCTGCAAAATACGGAGTCAACGGAAAACTTAATGCGCTTGAGACACCACGAGCATACTCTAAAAGTCTATTTGGTATCGTATAGAAAATTATATACTCAACACCTACCGACATACCAATAATTGGAGCCATACTCATAAATTGAAGTCTCGAAGAAGTCATTAACAACGCGCTTTTAGCACCATATGTAAACAAATCTTTTAATACGATTATTGAAAAGAATTTTGGTGAAAAAAGTTTTAAATTTAGAACTCTTTTAACATTTATCGCATATATTGATCCTTGAATCGTACTCATAATAAACATAAGCAGAGCTAAAACAATAATGCCCTCATATTCACTTTTTTGCAAAAAATGATAAACAAATAATGCATTAAGAATTGCATAAATCCCCCTTACTGAATTAACAAAATGATGTCGCTGAAAACCCATAATAGTTCCCTTTAATGCAACCAGAGGGAATCTTAGCGATGTGTTCAAAGCAAACAACAAAATCACGGTGCGATACTTTTCAACGCTTAAATCTTCACTTGTTATTAGAATTTTAGGAAACGCATAAAAAATAATGAATATTAAAAAAACAATAGCTCCTAAGCACAAAAAGAAAATAAAAGCTGTAGAAACTAATTTTTGTAATAAAATTTGATTATTTGTTCCTTTTGCTACAGCCACATTTTGTAATAAAGCTGGCCCCATTCCGAAATCAATGATGCCCATATAGCCGGCAACAGAAACAAGTAACTCCCAAATTCCGTAATCAAAATTTCCCAGAGATTTAACGATTACAGGCGTGATAAAGAAAACAGTCAAAATATTGATAAAGTATAAAACAAACCCTGATATTGAATTTAATAACAAATTACGATTAGATGCCATATTAATTAATTACTCGACTTTCGGGGTTAGCCATTAGCAGCTAACAACCTTTGTTCATTGAAAATATAATCGAAATTGTGCCCCAAACTACGCATTCCTTCTTGAAAAGCCTTAAGCAGTATGCGCTCTGCCTGGCTCTGAGCTTCGCCAAGTTTCTTTAGGTTTTCCAAGGTGATGCCTAGGATTTGGCACAGTGCCTTGACGAGATTGCAGTCCTCGGCCTCCTCACAGCAACGATGAAACAGCAGGCCGAGGGTTCTTGGATCTTCCGTCCTGCGTTTCTCGATGCTGAGAAAGATGTATCTGGTCATCACGATGGTCGTGTGGGCTATGAGGGCATCGAAGTCCCGGCTTTGGCAGCCTTTCTCCAGTTCCAGATGCTGCTTGGCCGTGCGGAAGAATACTTCGATGTCCCAACGCTTGCCGTAAATGCGGACAACGTCTTCATCGGCGATGGTGAGGTCAGTGGTAAGCAAGGCCAGCCAGTCTTTCTTGTGCTTGTTTCGCACGAAGACGAGTTTGGCCTTGAGGCCATCCTTGAACTCAATTTGGGCGTTGGCCAGGATCTTGGCTCTGCCTCTGCGTTTGCGGATCTGGCTGTAAATCTGCGTCACGTCCATCTTCTGTCCTTCGAAGATGTAGTGGGTCTTGGGCGTGCGTTTGACCATGCAGATGACGGGGATGTGCTTGCACACATCGGAGATCAGGGTGGGCATGGCAAACCAACTGTTCATGAGGAGATACTTGGCCTTGATGCCGGCCTTCAGAGCACGCACAATCATGGGTTCAACCAGTTCTGTCGATTTGGTCACAGCCTCCTGACGCCGCCGCGCACCGCATGATCTTTTATCAAGGCCTTTGGAAACTTCCTGGTATCGTTGCTTTTTGTTCGCAGAAGAGCGCAGCGCAAAGTCCAGAGGTAAAAGGGTTGATCCATCGGACCAGGCCAGCGTGAGCAACTTGAAGCCTTTGAGGAATCGCCCGGTCGTATGGTCGTGAACCTTTGCCAACAGCTCAACCTTCTTCGATCTGGGACGCTCAATGGTGGAATCATCAAGAATAAGCACGGATTCGCGATCTTTGCTGGTCAACCCGTCTATGAATTCATGAACGCCAAAGGCCAGTTTGAGCAAGAATCTTCTCCAACCGAAATTGCTTGAGCGCATAAACTCATAGATGGCATCTTTTCCGACATCGCTTTTAGGATTGATGACGATGCTTCGATAGATATTCTTTCCGATGAACGGAAGAACAAAAATGTTCAGAAGAATAGTCAAAGCAGAATATCCTCTTGCTTTCTTGATGCTTGAATTTCGCGCAATGGTCGCAATTCCGAACTGACTGAAAAACGAATCGATTCTGCTCTCACACTCGTTATTAATGAGTTGCAAATCGATGGCATTATTTGTAGTTTGCATGCGGGGATTCCTTTTTTTGTGTTCTGTTGTGTGGTAACAAAAGAACTACTACAGAAGGAGGATCCCCTCAATCAAAATATTCAATTATTCTCAATAGATTTCTTTTTTGGCGACTTTACTAACAACCCCGAAAGTCGAGTTAATTATCTTATATAAAGGATCACCAACTGCACCCATAGCCCAGCGTACAGTAGGGGTTGCAAGTGAATATGACTCAACAAAATTGTAGTTGCCACTCCAGAACCGCTCAAAAAAAATAACACTCCGGGTGTAACCTTGAACATAGGGTTCCACTACAGCACCAAATGTCGCAGTCACCCCAGATTCCAAAAAAGCCTGAACCCAACTCCTGGCAACTGGTCGATTAATGCCCGAAAGTGTATTTGATTTTAAATACGCTACCACCGAACCAACAGGCCATTGCCCATTGCGTATTGGCTTTTCGTAGTCATGACCCCACCCAAAAAGCCACATGGTATCATCAGAAATAAAATTCATCTTCGTAAAGAACCTATCTTCAAGAATCGCTTTGATTCCTAGGTGCTGAGCTAGCTTAAAAGCATCCTCACCGTGATTCCCTCTTACAAAAAAAGCGGAACCGGATTGTGCCGTAACCGTCTTCTCCGCCTCCATGGCCTTGTCCACCAAAGCTCTGGCAATCTCTACGTTCGGACCATCCAACCGGGAAACAAGATATAGCCCCCATGTTGGATCAAAATGCTCATTTCGCCCAAAAAGCGGATTGGGCGTGCCCATGACCCGCCCCCAAGTATAGCGATCGAACAGGTCCATGAGCATTGAATCAAGCGCTCGATTGCCAAGTCTCAATTGAATTCCGTAGCACGGGACAATGACCCGGATCTTTCCGGCCAGGTTATTGTCCAAAAGGTGCCCTCTAATATCATCAATAATCTGGGGTTTGAGACCCTGCTCGATGGGCGGCAGCTTCAATTCCAGAATATTCTCTTTGGGCACCCCACGCTTTTCCGCATAATGCCGCGCCACGCTCAATGAATCCCGGCTTCCCTTGCGCGCAAGCAAAAGCACCTCTTCGGGCCTGGGAAACCTGGCAGGTTCCCAGCTTGCCGAACCCGACTCCACGCTAGGGCCGGGCTTTCCTTCCGTGTCAACGGCCCTGACCTGATACACGTAGGATATGCCGGGCAGAATCGACTTGTCGCGAAACATGGTCGGTTGAATCTCAGGCAACACGCCCTGCAAAACCGCGCCGCTCTGCTTGGAGGACATGCCCACAACCTTCTTCACATGCCCAACATGCACAAAATCTGCCTCATCAACCTTACGGCGAAAAACATCATACCCGGCGATATTGATCTCTTCCAAAGGCTCCCAAAACACGCCAATCGCAAGAGGCCCAGAAGCAGTGTAGAGATTCCTTACCTTGGGAGGTGCTTCCTTGGCCCGCGAACCGGGAAAGCCGAACAGGACCATGGTTTCAAATTCCTTCCCGTCCTTGCCGTAAGCCTGCCCGACAAAGATGACCCTGGAACCGTTCTTGAGATCGGAGACTTTGAGCGAGGTATCCGTTCCTACATCCTTAATGAGCAGGAGCGGTTCAACGCGAAAACCCATTTCGTCGCCATCCCGCAAACGGTAAATACGCACACCGGCCAAAGCCCCCGATTCCAATGCGCCATCCGCATATTTCCATTTCAACTCGACAGCACCGTTCAGATTTTCAACTTTTGCATTTTTAATAACAAGATTTATATCAGTTGATGCATACAAATTTACCATGCTAACTAATTGCAAAATTAAAAAATTTATAAAAACGAATAAAACAATTTTATATTTAATCATAAATTTATAAAAATTTACTAGTACACATCACTAAGTGACAAATTAGATAAATTTTGTTTTTCAATAAAAATTTTTGTCCATAAGTCAAAAGAAATCAGCA
>Ga0265295_1007094_pt1 | contig 13102 bp, 10 predicted proteins | sample Munlansysbiofilm_FD_192503 | JGI IMG/M metagenome (GOLD analysis project Ga0265295, IMG submission 192503) | Leachate microbial communities from a municipal landfill in Southern Ontario, Canada - Methane capture system biofilm | ecosystem: Engineered > Solid waste > Landfill > Unclassified ... | reverse complement strand
CACGGGAGAACATATCATTCACGGAGAGTTTCGAGCGACGGGCGATGTCGCTGATGCAACGGATGCCGTTGACGAAAGCGGCGGAGTTCATGCACGTGGGAACATGGGTGCTGGAAGGCATATTGAGGCATCATGTGCAGAGAGCACTGGACGACATGGATCTTTCCAATGTGAGGAACATATTTCTGGACGAGACATCCTGCAGGAGAGGTCACAGGTACATCACCGTGATCGCGGATGCCGATACCAAAGGAATAATATTCATGGCCGGGGGCAAGGTTCTGATTCTCTGAGATCGTTCTCCGATTGGCTGATAGCACACAACGGCGATCCGTCCAGGATAAAGCTGGTCAGCTGCGATTTCAGCAGGTCGTTCCTTTCAGGTATCAACGAGCATCTGCCCAGAGCGGATATCGTGTATGACAGATTCCACCTGGCGAAGATGGCGAACGACGCATTGTATAAGATAAGATCCAAGAATCAGATGAACGGTTCCAGGCACAAGTGGATGAGATTCAACTGATGAAGAACGGAAAAGACCTTTCCGATGACGATAAGCCGAAGATATTCGACATCAAGAATGACAATCGATCATCGGTCTAGCATATGAGATGAAGGAATCGCTTATCCAATTATATGATTATCCGGATATATCGATGGCATCCGAACATGTGAAGCAATGGCTTTCATGGGTGGAAAACAAGGGAGAAGCACCGATGAAAGCTGTGGTTAGGACGGTATCGAGACATTTCCACAGGATACTGAACTGGTACATCCATAAGATGAGCAACGGATTCCTGGAAGGTCTGAACGGGATGATACAGACGACGAAACGTATCGGTCGCGGATATCCCAATACGCAGAACTTCATGACGATGATCTTCTTCAGGCACGGACGTCTGGATATCTGATATTCAGATTTCCTGGTATGAGGTTATCTTCTTCGAGACAGCGTGAGCTGTCGCGGGGTGAGGTGAAGGAAGGTCGATCCATCGACCTGACGCACAACTCACAATACCTTTCCGGTTCGGCAGGGTCCGGAGGATCCCTGCGAGACCGCGTAATGTTAGATTATCGAGGGACTCATGCAACCATTTCCACACGAACTCCGGAAGAACAAAAATTACGAATTGTATAAAAGTTGATGCAAAATCAAAAACTGTTTCGATATCGTCAAGAATTACATATTTGTAGACAAGATACATATGTGCGATGCGTTCGTGATGAAACATCTTTTTTATAAAATTTCTAGCAATGTCAATAGGATTCAAAAATATACCAAATAACGTTGATCTATTGCCAGCGTTTAATCAAGAAGATTATTCTGAACATCTATGCAGCAATAAAAATCATAAAGGCATACAGATATAATACGAACAATAATAAAAACTTCTTAGACCCAAATACAAACAAGAGCGTTTGTGTACAATCCCAGGATGATTTAACAGACTAAACGTAGTTAAGTGAGACGGAAGTTAAGGCTTTCCTAAATCTCTTCTTGAACTTGTATCCCGATTTACCAAGTTGGATTTTTTATAATATCATCAAGGATTACAGAGCCTTAAATATTTAAGACAACATAATATAATCATTAATCGGAGAAGACGCAGATGAACGTATCAGAATTGGATCATAAACTTTGTACAGGGTGCAGTCTTTGCTATAACATATGTCAATTCAAAGCCATTAATATGGACATAGACGATGAAGGATTTTCATTTCCTGTAATAAATTCTAATTGCACCGAATGTGGAATTTGTGGAGAAAAATGTCCTCAAATATCAAAAAAATCAAATTTTAACGATAATTTGGAATGTTATGCAATTCGCTGTAATGATGAAATTCGTTTGAAATGTAGTAGTGGAGGCGTATTTGGTGCAATTTCTGAATATGTAATAAATAAAATGCATGGAATTGTATATGGTTCATCCTTTGATAATAGTTGGAGAAATCTTTCAATTGTAAGAATATCTTCTGCAGATGAACTCGGTAAAGTGTACAAATCAAAATATGTTCAAAGTGAAGTCGGAGACATATTCAATAAAGTTAAAAAAGATTTGGTCGATGGAATATTTGTACTATTCTGTGGTTGTCCTTGTCAAGTAGATGCGTTGAAATCTTATTTAGGAATTGATTATAAAAATTTAGTAACAATTGATATACTGTGCCATGGAGTACCATCCCCTTTAGCGTATAACAAATACTTAGATGAAGTTTCTGAAGGTAAAGATATCAAATCTGTAGATTTTCGTGATAAAAAATATGGATGGGGCACACTAATTGGTATTAAATTTTCAAACGATGAAGTATACTATGACTATTACAACGGAGATTACTTTAGAGCATTTTTATCTGGACTTTCTATGCGTGAAAGTTGTTTTAATTGTAAATATTCTCAAATTAAACGCGTAGGCGATATTACATTGGGTGATTTTTGGGGCATTAAAGAATACAAGGCAAATTTGGACGATAAAAAAGGTACTTCACTTGTGATGTGTAACACACTGAATGGTAAAAATCTTATAGAAATGATAAATGATTTTATTTTTGATAAAGAATTAATCGATTTGAAAATAATAGCAAACATATCAAAAAGAACAAACGCTGCTCTTCTTCGTCCAACATATCGTCCAAAAATGCGTCAGTGTTTCTTTAATCATTTAAAAATGAATGACAGCTTTTCAAAATCACTTAAATATGCAGAAACAAGTTTGATCGATATTGGCATATTAGGGTGGTGGATAGAAACATCGCATTCTAATTATGGATCTACGTTAACAAATTTTGCATTATACCGCTATCTTTTATCTTTGGGATTGTCAGTAGCCTTCATATCTCCTCCAAATTTTGATCGCAAGAATGCTGGAGAATTTAATAAAAAATACGGATATCGCATGACTGCGCAATACAACTATGCTAATATGAAAGAAAACAACAAGTACATTGATTCATTTATTGTAGGATCTGATGTATTGTGGTATTATGATGCATTTATCAAAACTGGCTATTTCTTTATGTTAGATTTCGTAAATAGCGACAAACGTAAAATCTCATATTCTACATCGTTCGGAAATACTAAAAATTTTATCCCTATTGATGAAATATCGAAAATAAAAACACTCCTTAAACGTTTTGATAATATATCAGTAAGAGAAAAAGAAGCTATAAAAATATGTAAAGACCGTCTTGATGTAAACGCGACATTGGTTTTAGATCCTGTCTTTCTCTGTGATTTATCTAATTGGTATGAGTTATCCAATAATGCCCTGAGAAAAACAAAAGATAAGTTTTTATTTTCATATATCTTGGATCCCAATTCTGAAAAAATAGAATCTTTACAAAAAATATCAAAAAAACTAAATTTAAAATTGGTAACCATCACAGATAAACAATTCAATCCTGAAGAAAAAGAATCTCTTTTGATAAATTCTGGTATAATTAATAATGCTTCAGTTGAAGAATTAATATACCATATTCAAAATGCAGAATATGTTATTACAGATTCGTACCACGGAATGTGTTTTTCTTTATTATTAAAAAAGAACTATTATGTTTTAGTCAATATTTCTCGTGGAGCAACAAGATTTGAATCATTAGCAGAATTGATTAATGTTAAAGATCGGATGTTATATGATTCAAGTAACTTATTAAAATGTACGTTTAAAGAATTAGATTATCTGTCGATTGATCGTAGATTAAACGATGAAATTGAAAAATCTAAGGAATGGCTAAAAAACGCATTATTTTCTAAAAAAAAAATAACAAAGATGTCAAATATCGATTCCATTAACTATAGTTTGGTAAAAATGGAAGGAAAAATATCAAAAATAGAATATGAATTAGAAATTATGAAGACTCGAAAAAAAGATTAACTTAAAAACTCTAACTTTGCAGAGTAGGGTATAAGTTCTATCGAACAGAAACCCTACTCTTAGGCTTCCTACCTCTTCTCTTAGGGATCTTTTGTTCTGTATAGATGTACAGTACGAGCTTCTTCTCCAGGTACTGAACGTTCTTCGGGACCGTCTGTCTGACGGCCATGCCGTCGACCTTCATTGATTTCATGACCGCGAACGTATCTAGAACATCGGTCATGGTATACGAATCGGCAAGTCCCGCCCTCTCGATCCTAAATCTTCGGATTGTGTAGGCTACAGTGCTGTAACCATACCGAAGTAAGATTTTTGTTTATATATAGTATTTAAAGAGTATTTAAATAAATACCCTTATATATGTAACCTTACATATAGGTTACAATGGGCAGCATATTCTATATCGAACGCAACGGTCAGAGATACGCATACGAGAGCACATCCAGACGTGTTCCGGGAAAGAAGAATCCGGTCACCGACAAGAGATATCTCGGCAAGGTGGATCCCGAAACCGGTAAGATAATTCCCAAGGAAAGCAGGACGCGCCCGGTCGAGGAATACGCCAAGCATTACGGTTCCGTCGCGATATTGGATGCCGTTCAGATCGAGTTGGGTCTCTCGGACGATCTGAAGGAGGCCCTTCCGGGCCTCGGTCAGAACATCCTCGGCGCAGCAATGTCGCAGGTGCTGGATGTCACGGCGTTCGATGACATCCATTACATCGTCGACGGTTCCATCATAAAAGAGAGGCTGAGATTGAGAGGCTCCCTGTCGCCCGCGGTGATGAGCGACCTCTCGGCGGAAGTGGGCAGATCGTTCTCATCCATGGACGATTTCTTCGCTGCCAGGATAAGAAGGTCCAGCGATCCCTTCGTGACCTTGGACCTCACATCAATCTCGTCTTATTCCAAGATGGGCGGCTGGGCGGAATGGGGTCACAACCGCGACGGAGAATCGATGAAGCAGACGGAGATCGCCATGGTCACCGACGGCAGAGGCATACCGCTGGCATTCACGATGCTTCCCGGGTCCATAGCTGATTCTGCCGTGCTGGACGACACTGTTGAACGTCTCCGCGGAATGGGATGCCGCGGACGTCTCGTCATGGACCGCGGATTCGAGACGGCGGCGAACATCAAGGGATTGCTGGACCGCGGATTGGAATTCACAGTGCCTTCGAACGCCAAGGCGGAGCCGATCAAGAAGCTCATGTCCATGGCGGTCGCCGACATGAAGCAGTCAGGAGCATTCCGCAGGCATGAGGGGCATTCGTACAAGGTCGCCGAGTACGAGGCAGGGATATGGGAGGATGATGACGGAGGATGCGAATATGTCATCCGTGTTCCTCAGAATCACAAGGATTCGAGGGAGAACAATCTGCAGTTCGATGCTTCCCGCAAGCTCGTCGCGTTCGTGGTCTACGACCCGAAGAAGGCGGCGGACGATATCGACGGCGTGATGGATGCCGTCTCGGACACGGAACTGATGCTGGAAGGAACGAGGCCGAGGGATCCCGAGAGGACGTATTCCAAACTGCCGGCGTTCATCCGCAGGTATCTGGACTATTCGGTGGACGATGACGGCATCATGCATATTGAAAGGAGGCAGAACTCGTTCGCGTTCGCGGACAACCGCGCCGGGATGTTCGTGATGCTGGCATCCGAGGGAACGTCGTGGGATGCCATGATGTCGTCGTACGACGTGAGGGATTGGGTCGAGAAGGCGTTCGACGTGTACAAGACCGATCTGGACGGTTCCCGTTCGAGGACGGGGGACCCTGACAGGGCGAGGGGACGGCTGTTCATCAAGTTCGTGGCGCTGATAATGCGCATGCATATTCAGAATGTGCTGCGCGAGCACGATTCCGTCGTTCTCAGAGGAGAAGCGAAAAAAGATTCCGTCAACGGGAAGACCGTGGACGACGTGTTCAGGACGCTCAACACGCTGATGGCCGTCGGCAACAAAGGCGATTGGAGGCTGACGGCGGTGACGAAGAACGTCAGGGAGATCTTCACGCTCTTCGGGCTCGAAGAGCCCAGGAGCGGGACGATGATGCTGTCATGATGTAGCCTATACAATCCGAAGATTTAGGTCTCGATCAGTTCCGCGATCCTCAGCCAGATCATAGGAGATACGAACGCAATGAACAGATGGCCGATGATGTGGGCGTTGTCATGTATGTACATCTTGTCCGTGGACAGACAGTTCTTGGCAGTATCGAAGAGGCCCTCGGTCTCGCACCTCTTCTTGTATATGCGGTAAACCTGTTCGGCATCTAGTTTCTTGGAGCATAGTATAATGAAATTGCCTGCTTTGTCGATGCCAAGGTCTCCGTTCTTCCTTGCATTTATGTTATCCAGGAGCTCGTCGTTCTTGTGCGACAGGTTCTCGAACCTGTATGTGAAATATGTTTTGTACCTGGCATGGCCGTATCCCACGACAGAATCCCTCCACTTGAACATCCCCTCATCCGCATTCGTGACGGAATACTCCTTGGAATTGCATTTCAGGGCGACCGGAAAATCATATCCTTTCCTCACGACCTCATTCAGGAATCCTATGCTGCCACATCCCTGTCCATGGCTAGCATTGTACCCCTTGGAATATCTACTCGTCTAGCATAGATACGGCCGAACCCTCCTTCTCATTGCCTGGCACCACCCGCATATACTGCGGGATGCCAGAAGCCACACCGCAGACCAGAAGCAGATTTACATGGGTCGTAGAGGACCAAAAACGGTTGTACTCCTTCTTGCACAGCGTGGCGCCCTTTGCCTTCGAGAAGAATACGGACATGCCCACTGCCACGCGTTCATCATCTCTCCGGATCCTTTCGAAGAGCATGTCCTGGGAACCTCTTGCCGACCCCACATGTTCGAGGATATTTGACAGGCTCTTGGGAGAGGTGTTGGCATCCAGTCCCAAAATGTTCTCCAGTCTTTTCCAACTGTTGCCAGCCTTCTTGAGTTCTCCCCTGCCCAGACATCTTGCAAATGAGAGTTCGACAATCTCTCGATGATCATGGGGAATACGAATCTCAGATCGTCGATAAGGTCCCTTACCGCCCATGCGAGCACTTTGGCATTGCCTTCGTCCATCATATAATACACTTTGACACAATTGCAACGAGGCATGGGTCTGCTGACGGTACCATCGGGATCCAGAACGCCCCTATATTGCTGATTTTCCTCCTCTTATTGGTCTCCGGATCCCATTTGGTGGTCGCCCATTTCTGGTAGTGCACACCGCCCTTCTTCTCGACTATCAACCCTGTCTCGCTCTCGGCTCTGCGTTATGCAAGCCAATCTTTCGTCCAGTCATCTGTTAAATCATTATGTCCAGATCTCATAAAGAATTTTTCATTATGAAAAAGTTATACCTAACTCTGCAAAATTAGAGTAAAAAAATAAAATTCTTCAGAAATTTGTCTAAAACTGGTTGTATAGACCCTCTAAAAACTTCATAATACGATTTCACGGTGGTCCTTGGGCCTATTGAATCAAAAGAATGTTGTGAGCTGTGCGTCGGGTCGATAAATCAACCTTCCTTCACCTTACAACATTTTATACTATTTAGAAGAAAATATCCATATATCAGAAGGCCCAAATATCAATGTTCAGACACCTTCTTCCAATGCGCTTAATAATCTAATCGTTCCTATTTAACTCTTCTAGAAAACCATTGATCGTTTTAGTCGGATAATCAAACATTTCAACCTGGTTTGACAATTGATTCTGACTTTGGAAGAATCAATTGTCAAACTCAAGTAGAATATAAAATGTCAATATTTTAGATAGCGTAAATAATATACTGGATGTATCATACGGTACATGCAGTGTAATCCATGAATTTAACATCATCTCGTAACGATAAAAATCCATTGTTGTCTGTAATTATTCCAGTGTATAATACTGAAAAATTACTTTCCAGATGTTTAGAAAGCGTAAATAATCAAACATACAAAAATATAGAGATTGTTATCGTTAATGACGGTTCTGATAATGAACCTGATATTCCAAAACAGTTAAACATTAAATACATAAAACATCAAAAAAATTTAGGTTTATACAAAACTAGAATAGATGGATACAATGCTTCATCTGGAAATTATGTATGTTTTTTAGATAGCGATGATTACATTTCTAAAGATTTTTATCGTACAATGATATTAAAAGCAATTATTGGTAATTTTGATATAGTTGCGGGAAACACAATATTTGAAAATATAGATGGATCGAAGTATGTACGCAATCTTCATGAATCTAATTTTGGTACAAAAGATTTATACGGAAATGATGTAAAAAAGGCGTATTACGAACAACAAGGATCCTGTTTTGTATGGCATACTATCTGGAATAAAATATATAAAAGATCACTCTGGAAAAAATGTATAGGGTTATTTGATTCTGTTAAAGATAATATTGTAATGACGGAGGATATTTTATTCTCTAGTGTACTGTTTTTTAACGCTGAGAGTTTTTCTTATGTAAAAAATGAAGGATATCATTATTGTGAAAACAAAAAGTCATCCACGTCTGTTGCAAATGTTGGTTTAGAAAAATTCGAAAAAAATATCAACAGTATGGTTGTTGTATTTGATACCGTAGAAAGTTATATTAAAAATAATGGAGCGTCTCAAAAGCTTTTAGAAGATTTTACAGAATTTAGAAAATTTTATTCTAGAATTTGGAGATCATTCCAAGAACAACATTTTTCATCCACAAAATTGGGAAAAAAAACTAGAGATCTTGTTGATAAAATAATGTTAGATTATGTAGGTCTATCTTCGGAATCGGATCATTTTTTCGAGATGTTGAGTACTCCATATGATTCCACCGTGGAAGACATTAAGAATATAATTATAAATCCAGATGTTAAAGTTGTTAGCTTTGACATTTTCGACACTCTTATTGTTCGTCCATTCCTTAATCCAGAAGACATTTATGAATTAGTAGAGGAAAATAATGAATCATTAGATGAACTATCTGGAATTCCGTTTTCACAAATAAGAAAACAAACAGAATCGGACCTTAGATCAAAGTGGTGGAAAATTAAACCTGGGTCAGAAGATTTTACATTGTCCGACATATATATACATATGGCCAATTTATATGGATTATCTGAAAAAGTAATAAATAGTTTAATGAGCACTGAAAAGAACTTAGAAATTAAATTTTGTAAACAAAGAAAAATAGCAAAAGACCTTTTTGATTTAGTAAAATATTTGGATAAACGTATAATTATAACTTCTGACATGTACCTAGACATAGGTACAGTTGAAAAAATACTGGAAAATAATAATTACTTAGGTTATGAAAAATTATTTCTATCTTCCAAACAAGAACATACCAAATTCACTGGAAAGTTATATGAAGATATAATCAAGTATGTAAAAGAAAAACCTGAATCTATAGTTCATATAGGTGATGATTGGAACAAGGATTTTCTCAAGTCTCAATCATATAATATAATATCTGTCCTTCTTCCAAAAACTATTGAATCGTTTAAAGGTGTGATTAAAAACGTAAATACTAATAGTCTTGCATGGTTAGGACCATCCGTATTAGAACCGTTTATACAGACCAATCAATTGGAAAATTCATACGGCTATCGTTCAATGATTGAATGCGTTTCTAATAGACTATTTGACAATCCATATCCTAGTTATTCTTGTAATTCTGATTTTAATGCATCCGCTGAAATAATTGGTTATTATGTTGTTGGAATGCATTTAATGGGCATAAGTAAATGGTTAAATGATGAACTCAATAATAATAAAACAAAAGAAATTGCATTTTTATCTAGAGACGGATATACTGTAAAAAAAGCGTTCGATATTTATATTGGTTCTAATTCAGAAGTTTCATCAAAATATGTATGCTGTTCTAGAAGATGCTTAATGCCATGGATGATTAAACGTCCCATAGATCTATTAAATTTGCCCATAGAAATTAGAGCACATTCTCAAAAAACAATAGCGGCATTGTTGGAATTTTGTCTTGATTTTGGTGAAGATGATACTGGTAAATTATTAGATGAAAAATTCAATTCATTTGAAGAGTACAAGGATACGATAGATTTATTCATAAAAAATTATTTTTCATACAACAAGTTAAATGAAATGCAATCCATGGTTAGAAAGTACTATCGCTCTATGATTTCAGAAAATTCAATCGTATTTGATATGGGATATAGTGGTAGAATTGCAGTAGCGCTATCTGATGCGTTAGGATACCCTGTCAAATACATGTATGTGTATAAAAATGAAGCATCTTGCGATCATTATGAAAATAAATACAATATACATATCAAAACATTATATAACTCAACACCAGTTATTTCTGGATTTATTAGAGAATATTTATTATCTGAACCCAATAATGGATGCATAGGATTTGAATACAACAATACAGAAGTAGTTCCTGTTTTTGAGAAGAAAGTCAGTAAAAAGTTAAATCGGTACACGATTGAAAGTATACAACAATATGCACTTGAATTTGTTAAGGAATATGTAGACACGTTTAGTGGATACAGAATGCCATTTAAGTTTAACCCATACCTTGTTTCTTTATCTTTCGAATCCATGATGATAAAAATAAAAGATTTCGATAGATACTTGTTTAAAAATTCATTTGAAGATGATACTACGTATGGAGGTTCTAATATGATTCTTGTATATGATTTTTGGGGTGATTTCCTTAGAGATTATTACAATAAATGTAGTAGGCGAATTTTTCCAATAAATGTTGAAGAATATTCGCCTTTTAATAACATAGTACTAAATAAAATGTTTGGATTTGGAGTAAAATTATACAGTCTCTTAAAAACTAAATATAACTTTTAATAGAAGTGCGAGTTTAATATTTGTAGTCGGATAAGGAGGCTCCATCTCTGAAGCCCTCTATTCTTGTAATGTATGTACAAGTTTCCCATAGTACCTGACCTCGACATTTTGAACTCATGAATGGGGGCTTCGCTCTATTTGACAGTTTAACAATTGCATAGCATTCGCCGTTCCATATTATCCATGCGTCGTCGGTGATATTCAGGCGCTTCCTGGTGATGTACCTCATGTTCTTCTCGGTTATCCTGTCCAGCACCTGCTTGGCATCCCCTCCCGCATCGAAGACGAACATGGAATCATCGCGGAGGTCGCCGATGATATCGTCGACGATCTTCACAAACTGAATAGAATCGGATGCGTTCCCGCGATCCACGGAAACCTAAATCTTCGGATTGTATAGGTTACATCATGACAGGATGATCTTGCCGCTTTTGGGCTCTTCGAGCCCGAAGAGCGCGAAGATCTCCCTGACGTTCTTGGTGACCGCGGTGAGTCTCCAGTCACCCGTGTTCCCCAACGCCATCAGCGTGTTGAGCGATCTCAGCACCTCATCCAGCGTCTTCCCGTTGACCGAATCCTTCTTCTGATCGCCTTTCAGGACCGATTCGTCGTGTCTGCGCAGGATGTTCTGCATGTGGATGCGCATGATCAGCGCCACGAACTTGATGAACAGCCTTCCGCGCGCCCTATCCGGGTCGCCGGTCCTCGACCTGGAGCCGTCCAGATCGTTCTTGTAAACGTCGAACGCCTTCTCAACCCAATCGCGGACGTCGTAAGAGGACATCATCATGTCCCAATCGGTGCCCGGAGATGCGAGCATGACGAACATGCCAGCGCGGTTGTCCGCGAACGTGAACGCGTTCTGCTTGCGTTCGATATGCATCACGCCGTCCGCATCGACGGAATAGTCCAGATACTTCCTGATGAACGTCGGCAGCTTGGAATACACCTTGTTGGGATCCCTCGGACTCGTGCCTTCCAGCTTCAATTCGGTGTCCGAGACGGCATCCATGACGGATCCGATGTCATCGGCGGCCTTCTTCGGGTCGTACACGACGAAGACCTTCAGTTTGCGCGAGGTCTCGAAAAGGCCGTTAATGGCCTTCGAATCATTGTGGTTCTGCGGAACGTGCACCACATAATCGCAGGATCCGCCCATCTCGACGATTCCAGCTTCGTACTCCGCGACCTTGTAGGAATGCCCCTCGTGCCTCCTGAATGCGGACGATCGCTTCATGTCGCCGATCGCTTGGGACATGAGCTTCTTGATCGGCTCCGCCTTGGCATTGGACGGGACGGTGAACTCCAATCCGCGTTCCAGCAGTCCGAAGATGTTCGCCGCCGTTTCGAATCCCCTGTCCATGACGAGGCGGCCGCAACAGCCCAATTCACGCAATCTCTCCACCGTATCGTCGAGAATGGTGGAATCGGCTATGGAACCGGGCAGCATCGTGAACGCCAGCGGTATCCCCTCGCCGTCCGTGACCATGGCGATCTCCGTTTGTTTCAGATCCTCTCCGTCGCGGTTGTGGCCCCATTCCGACCATCCGTCCATCCACGAATAGGATGAAACAGATGTCAGATCCAACGTCACGAACGGGTCATCGGACCTTCTGACCCTCGATGAGAAGAAATCGTCCATACAGCCGAACGATCTTCCGACCTCGGACGAGAGGTCGCTCATTACCGTCGGTGACAGAGAACCGCGGAGCTTCAGCCTCTCTTTGATTATCGAACCGTCGACGACGTAATGGATGTCGTCGAAACATGCGGGGTCGATGACCTGCGACATGGCCGCACCCATGATGTTCTGCGCGAGACCGGGGAGCGCCTCGTTCAGATCGTCGAGGAGATGGATTTTCTTCTGAACGGCATCCAGAACGGCGACGGAGCCGTAGTGTTTCGCATATTCCTCGACCGGGCAGGTCCTGCTTTCCTTGGGAATTATCTTTCCGGTCTCGGGATCGACCTTGCCGAGATACACCTTGTCTGTGACGGGATTCTTCCTTCCCGGAACACGTCTGGACGTGCTTTCGTAGGCATACTTTTGACCGTTGCGTTCGATATAGTAGATACTTCCCATTGTAACCTATATGTATGGTTACATATTTAAGAGTATTCATTTAAATAGTCTTTATAAACAGTATATAAAATGAAACCTCACATCGGTATGGTTACAACACCGTAACCTGCATATTCCGAAGATTTAGGACGGAAAGATCGATCGGTATGTTGATCGGATCGCGGAGCTCGGCGGCGCCGAAATTAACTTGTCTGAGATCCGGACGTTTGTCCCTGGAATAACCGAAATCGTACAATCCCGTCCCTTTGGCGTACACCGCTACGGATGTCGTATCGATGTTCACGTCGGTATGCTCCAGGTCGT
>Ga0265295_1007093_pt1 | contig 13103 bp, 13 predicted proteins | sample Munlansysbiofilm_FD_192503 | JGI IMG/M metagenome (GOLD analysis project Ga0265295, IMG submission 192503) | Leachate microbial communities from a municipal landfill in Southern Ontario, Canada - Methane capture system biofilm | ecosystem: Engineered > Solid waste > Landfill > Unclassified ... | reverse complement strand
TCCGGCTTTCCGGCCCGCAGCAGGGAATATTCCTCGCGCAAAAGCTGGCAGAGCAGCTCCGTGCCTTTGGCCTGACGGATGAGACTGCCGAGAATGATCTGTTGCATATCGCGCTTCCTTACGTGAAAAGTCGTGGACTCAAGGCCGAAACGGGAAATCCCTGCCCGGCGCGCCCTTTCTCCCCGGATCATTGCAAATTTTCGACCACCGCGCCCGATGTCTCCTCAAGCCACGACCAGCGCCGATTTCCCCCGAGGACCGGAACAGGCGTCCCATGCCTCCCGGCAAGAATTTCCCCGCGGCCGGACATGCCTACGGCCCGTCCTCGCCGTCCATGCGCACGACACGCAAGGCATCTTCCAGATCCGTGGGCAGAGGCGCGCCCGTTCCCGGAGCGGTCCGGCCGGTCTGTTCTATGCGCCGGGCCAGCATCTCGGCCTCATGCTGGGCGGTGAGGGCGGCCAGAGTGCGGGGCTGCACCGCCGCAGGCTGGGCGGATGTCCGGGGCTTGCCGGCCTCACGCCGATCAAGGGGATTGAGCGGCGCGGTCGAAGCCGTGTCCCGGCTGGCGTTGACCAGGCGTTCGGAGAGGTTGGCGTAGAGCATGTCGGACAAGCCGATGCCGCCGCTTTGCGACATCTTGACCGACAGCTCCTGGTCGAACATGGACAGATAGCTTTCCTCCTCCTTGGAGTGGAGCAGCCCCTCCTTGGGCACGGAGGCGCGCATCTGCTTCCATATCTGGCCGATGAAGACCGCCTCGAAATCCTGGCAGGCCTTCTTGAGCTTGGCCTCGTCCATCCCCTTTTCGGGCTGCACCCGCGAGCGCAGGTCCCGCAAGCGATCCTGAAGACTTTGCGTCGAATCCTGCTCGGGCAGGTTCATGGCGGTCATCTCGTTCATGTTGCCTCCACGGGCTAAAGGACTTCAAGATCGGCATGCAGGGCGCCGGCCGATTTCATGGTCCGCAAAATGGAAATGAGGTCCCGGGGCGTGGCGCCGATGGCGTTCAGGCCATCGACCAGCTCCTGGATGGAAGCCCCGTCCATGAGCACAAGGCGGCGCTGCTCTTCCCGCACTCCGATCTCGGTGGAGGGCGTGATGGCCGTCTGGCCCGGCGAAAACGCTCCGGGTTGGGAAACCTGGGGCTGTTCGGAAACGACCACGTTCAGGTTCCCATGGGACACCGCGACCTTGGACAGGCTGACGTTGGCCCCCAGCACGACCGTGCCGGTCTTCTCATCGACCACGACCTTGGCCCGGCTGTCAGGCCGGACTTCCAGGTTCTCCAGAGAGGCCATGAGGGTCACGATGTCGCCCTGATACCGGGGAGGAACCGTCAGCCTCACGGAGGATGCGTCCTGGGCATGGGCGTACTGGCCGCCGATGGCCCTGTTCAGGCTGTCCGCGACCTGCTTGGCCGTGGAAAAATCCTCCACCGCCAACTGGATGGCGATGTCCTTCTGCTCGTTGAATTTGAACGGCACGCTGCGCTCGATGACCGCGCCGCCGGGAATCCGACCCACGGTGGTGATGTTCTTGTTCGCCTGGGCCGCCTCTCCGGCGGCGGAAAACCCGCCCACGGCCAGGGGACCCTGGCACAATGCGTAGACGCTCCCGTCGACTCCCTTCAAGGGCGTCATGAGCAGCACGCCGCCCAGCAGCGAAGACGCGTCGCCCACGGACGAGATGGTCGCGTCCAGTCGTGAACCGGGCCTGGCCGAGGCCGGCATCTTGACCGTGACCATGACCGCGGCCACGTTTTTTGGCTTGAGCGCGGCCCGGTCGACCTTGACCCCCATGCTTTCAAGCATGTTGGCCATGGATTGGATCGTGAACTGCGAACTGCTCTTGTCCCCGGTCCCCTGCAGGCCGACCACCAGGCCGTAGCCGATAAGGTCGTTGGTGCGCACCCCGCCGAAGCTGGCGATGTCCTTCAGGCGCACCGCGCCGGCGGGCAAGGCCGCCCCCAGGGCCAGAGCCAGGACAAAAGTCAGGAAGACGACGCGTCGAATTCTAGAAAGGCCACACATTGTCGAGTATCCTCGCAAGCCACCCGGGGCGTTGTTTGTCGGCCAGGACTCCCTCGCCGTAGAGTTCGATGCGCGCTTCGGCCAGACTGGTGGACATGATCGTGTTGTCGGCGTCGATGTCACGGTCGCGGGCCACTCCCTGCACCAGTACGATCTGGGTTTCGCCGTTGATCCGCGTCTCGCGGGCCCCGACCACTTCCATGAGCCCGCCGCCCAGGACCCGGGTCACCCGGGCCGCCACGGTGGTGGTCAGGGAGCTTTCGCGCTTGGTTTCGCCATCCCCCTCGAAATCGCTGGTGGAGCTCGCGCTGACCAGGGAGTCTCCGCCCACCGTCGCTCCGGGAATCAGCGGCAGCTTATCCTTGCCCAGGTAGGCGTTCACCCCGAGATTCATGGAGCTTTCCCGGTCGGCCGAGGTCGAGGCCTTGCTCTTGGACAGCGTGGTCTCGACCACCTTGATGAGCAGGATGTCGCCGACCCGCTTGGCCCTGGCGTCGGCAAAGAGCATGGTCGCCCCATCCGGATCGTACAGCGACCCGGGATTTTCGGCGTCCGAGACGCGCTCCTGGGGCGGCGGCGTGACCACGGCCGAGGGCATCGGCGGACGGCTCGTGGTCCGGCACCCGGTCAGGGCCAGAACGGCCAGCGTGAACATCACAAAACGTTTCTGCATATTTCCTCCCGGCCTACGGCACGCGCACCGTTTCGGCGTCGACAACCTGCGCGGCCACCACTCTGCGGCTTTGCATGTTCCGGACCCGAATGGTGCGCCCGATGCCGCCGTCCTCAAGACTTTCGACCGGCACGGTCAATTTGAGTGTCCGACCCGCATACACGAGGGTCAAAATCTGCCCTTTGGCCACCACGGGGATGGGTTCCACCGCGTCGGCGCTGATAACCTGCCCCTCGCCCACCGCCGCGGTCATGCGCAGGGGCAGGCTGCCTCCATCCCATGGCTCCCGGGCCATGTAGGCCAGGTTCTTGCGCGCGAATCCCACCAGCCCGGGTTCAAGCACGTCCCCCCGATTCAGGACCCGGGCGGCGCAGGGCACCGTCTTCCAGACATCGGCGAAAACCGTGCCCGTGAAGCCCTGCACCACGCGCCCGTCCTCGGCCACGGCCTCCAGACGCAGACTGATCCGGCCCGGAGCGGCCGTGCCCACGGGGATGACGCGCATCCGGACCGGCGTCTTTTCGGAAATGAACAGATGATCCGCGATGCGATGCTCGCGAATTTCCACATCCCCCTCATAGCGGGACAAGGCGTTCGTCAAAATTTTGTCGATGGTCGGCAGCATGGACGCGGTGCCGAACACCTGCCCACCTCGCTGGACCTGGACCTGATCGGGAACATCCAGGGGCGGCAGGCCGGGTCCCAGGCGTTGCACGATCAGTTCGCGCAGCTTCGGACCGCTCAGGCTCGCCCTGGCACCGTCGAATTTGGGGGAGGCCAGCAACGGAACCGAACCCGCACGGGCCAGCAACGCCTGGGCGTCATCGCCCTCGGCGCGGGCAAGATCACCCAGGGTGATGGCCGGACCGTCCACGCACACGGCCCCGGCCACGACCAGTCTGCCCTGGGCCGCGACCAGCCCCGGAAAACAGAGCAGGGAGAGCAGGACCACAAAAAAACGCATGCGCTACCTCTTCAACTGATTGGCGATCTGCAACATGGAATCGGCCGTGGTGATGGACTTGGAGTTGGCCTCGTAGGCGCGCTGGCCCACGATCATGTTGACCATCTCCTCCACGATCTCGACGTTGGACATCTCCAGAAAGCCCTGGGCCAGGGTGCCGGCGTTGTTCTCGCCGGGCACGCTCTCCACCGCCTCGCCCGACCCGTCGGTCTGCACGTACAGATTGCGGCCCACGGCCTTGAGGCCGGCGGGGTTGACGAAGGTGTAGACCGGGATGTCCGTGCCCGCGATCTCCTCACCGGCCTTGTCCACGCAGGTCAGGCGGCCGTCCTCGGTCACGACGACGTTCTGGGTCTCGGGCGGAACGATGAACTCCGGTTGCAGGGGATGCCCGTTGTCGGTCACGACGCGGCCGTCGCTGTCGAGCTTGAAGGCGCCGCTTCTGGTGTAGGCCTCTTCCCCGTTGCGCTCGATGCGGAAGAATCCGTCGCCCTCGATGACCAGATCGAGCTGGTTGCCCGTGTTCTGAAAATCGCCCTGGGAGAATATCTTGTGCACGGACACGGGCCTGACGCCCATGCCGACCTGCATGCCCACGGGCAGGCGGTCGCCGTCCTGGTTGGCGGAGCCCGCGATCTTCATGTTCTGGTACATGAGGTCCTCGAACTCGGCCCTGTTCTTCTTGAATCCGGTGGTGTTGACGTTGGCCAGGTTGTTGGCCGTGACGTCGAGGTTGAGCTGCTGGGCCACCATGCCCGATGCACTGGTCCATAAGGCGCGAATCATGTCTTTCTCCTTGCGGGATCACCCGCTCCCCTGCCGCCGCCCGCGACCACGGCGCGGCCCGCGGCGTCGGGGGCATTATCTCGGCGCACCGACTTCCGCGATGGCCTTCTTGTCCTGTTCAAACGAACCGCTGATCATCTTCTGGTAGGCTTCGAAAGCGCGCATGGCCTCGATCATGTTGACCATTTCCGTGACCACGTTGACATTGGCGCCTTCCAGAAAGCCCTGCTCCACGGTGGCGTCCTCGGCCGGCACCGCCTGCGCGTCGGCTCCGGGCCGGATGCGCAGCAGCGAATGCCCCATCTTCTCCAGGGTCCTGGGGTCTTCGACCCGGACCAGATCGATGACGTCGACGAGCTCCCCGTCCACGGACACCCCGCCGTCGGCATCAATCAATATGTTCCCGCCTTCCGGAATCTGCAGCGGACCGCCCTGGCCCAGAAGCTGGTTGCCGTGGCCGTCCACGACAAAGCCCTCGGCCGAGCGATGGTACACGCCCTGACGGGTCATAAATTCCCCTTCGGGCGTCTGGACCCGGAAAAAACCGTCCCCGGCGATGGCCAGATCAAGCGGGTTGCCCGTGCTCTTCATGGCTCCCTGGGACAGATCGATGACCGATTCGGAAATCCTGGGCTGGGCCAGAAGATTGGCCTGGGGCCAGGGCACCTTCTCGGTCAGGGTGGTGTTGGGGTCGAGCATGTCGTGGGCGTAACGGCGAAAAGTGTCCCTGAAGGCCAGCTTGTCGCCCTTGAAGCCAGTGGTATTCACGTTCGCCAAATTATTGGCTATGGTGTCGAGCCGATGCTGTTGCGTAAGAGCCCCGAATACGGCGCTATAGCTGCTGTCTTGCATGTGGGGTCCTCCTTGGTACCGATCGTTGAGCAAATACCAGGCCACCACGACTCGCGGCTCGCCGTGGGCCGGGGTCGAAGGAAAAAAACACTTGACGCCCATCCCCCCCCTCATGCAAGGGAAACGGTTGCAGAGCGGGTGTAGCTCAATGGCAGAGTACAAGCTTCCCAAGCTTGGAGTCGCGAGTTCGACCCTCGTCACCCGCTCCACTCCTGTATGTGGTCATACTGATATTCGGTAGCTGATGGGGGTGGGCCTTTTCGTGGTCCACCTTTTTTTTTCCGGCAGGCAGAAAATGGACAAGAACGAAATACACGCCCGTCTCATGGAAATGACGACACCCCTGTGCCAGGCCCGGGACCTCGAAGTCTGGGGCATCGAACTGCTTTTCGCGGCCGGCGGTCGCCACCGGATCGTGCGCGTCTACCTGGACTCGCAGCAGGGGGTGGGCATTGACGAGTGCACCGACATCAGCAGGCATCTGAGCCTGGCCCTGGACGTCGAGGACATCATTCCCGGGGCGTTCACCCTGGAAGTGTCTTCCCCCGGGCTTGAACGGCGTTTTTTCTCGCTGGAGCAGATGCGGCCCTATGTCGGCCAGCCCATCCGCGTCCGTCTGGAGAATCCGCTGGCAGGCAGAAAAAATTTCAAGGGCCGCCTTGTTTCCATAGCCGCGCCCATGTTCACGCTGGCCGACGAGGGCGACAGCTTCGAACTGAACTGGGAAGACGTGGGCAAGGCCAACCTTATCTACGAGCCCTTCGATCAGGGCAAAAAACGATAATATTTCGGAACACGGCGGTTTTTTCCGCGCGGAGAACGGAGGACGTTCATGAATTTGGAACTCAAGAAAGCCATAGATCAGATCAGCAAGGACAAGGGCATTGACCGTGAAATGCTGATCGACACCCTGGAAGAAGCCATTCGGGCCTCCGTGACCAAGAAATACGGCGACAAAATGGACATCGAGGTCACCTTCAACGAAGAAACCGGCGAAATTGAAGTCTACCAGTTCAAGATCGTGGTCGAGGAAGTCGAGGATCCCGATACCGAGATCATCATGGCCGATGCGATCAAGCACGATCCCAACGTCGAACTTGACGACGCCATCGGATTCCGCCTCCAGGTCGAGGACCTTGGGCGCATCGCGGCCCAGAGCGCCAAGCAGGTCATCATCCAGCGCATGCGCGACGCCGAGCAGGAAATCATCTACGAGGAATACAAGAACCGCAAGGGCGAGATCGTCAGCGGCATCATCCAGCGCCGCGACCGTTCCGGCTGGATCATCAACCTCGGCCGCACCGAGGCCCTGCTGCCCAAGGACAAGCAGATTCCTCGCGAGCGTTTCCGTCAGGGCGACCGGGTCGAAGGCCTGATCATCGACGTGCGCAAGGAAGGGCGCGGGCCGCAGATCATCATCACCCGCTCCGATCCCGAGTACATGACCGCCCTGTTCCGCCGAGAGGTGCCCGAAGTGGCCGACGGCACGGTCAACATCATGGGCGTGGCCCGTGATCCGGGCCTGCGTGCCAAGGTCACGGTCCTGTCCCAGGATTCCAACGTCGATCCGGTGGGCGCCTGCGTCGGCATCCGGGGTTCGCGCATCCACTCCATCGTGCAGGAGCTGCGCGGCGAGCGCATCGACATCGTGCTCTGGAGCCCGGACATCGCCACCTACGCGGCCAACGCCCTGTCGCCTGCACGCATCTCCAAGATCGCCATCGACGACGAGGAGAAATCCCTGGAGGTCGTGGTGCCCGAGGATCAGCTGACCCCGGCCATCGGCAAGAAGGGACAGAACGTCAAGCTGGCGGCCAAGCTCCTGGGCTGGAAGATCGACATCTTCACCAACACCCGCTTCAACAAGCTGCACAAGGACCGCCACCTGCTGGAACAGCTGGCCAGCGCGGCCCAGGTCTCCGTCGCTGACTTCACGGAAGCCGGTTTTGACTCCCTGGAAGCCATGGCCGCCTGCACCAACGAACAGCTGCTCGACATCCAGGGTATCAGCGAAGAGAATATCGGCGCCCTGCGCGGCGCACTGAACCTGCTCATCAGCCAGAACCGCGAGGAGACCCCGGAAGAGTCCGAGGCGTCGGAAACCCCGGATTCGGCGCAGGGCGAAGACGCGGATTACGCGGACGGAGACGAGGCGTAGATGCTTCATGTCACTGATCAGGCTGCCTGCGCGCAAGGTCCTGTACGCATGTGCGTGATCTGCAGGCGGCGTTTTCCAAAAGAAGAATTGTACAGATTTACCTGCCCTGTTCACGGCGAGCTCACTCTGACCGCTGACAGCACCGGAAATAAACCGGGACGGGGTTTTTATCTTTGCCGCGACGCGGCGTGCCGGAACAAATTCGAGCGATTCAAGGGCTGGCAGAAGAAATGTAAGGGGGTTGGGCATGTCCACTAGATTGCGGGTGAGAGACCTTGCCACGGAGCTTGATATCTCCAGCAAGGATTTGATGACGATATTGCGGGAACTCAAAATCCCGGCCAAAAGCCACATGAGCAGCCTGACCGACGAGGACGTCGAGCAGGTCCGCAATCATCACCAGAACCGGGCCGCCGCGCCCCAGGTTGTGGACACGCGCGCCACCTCCGGGGTTATCGTACGCAAGCGGCACAAGGCTGCGTCGAAGGCATCCACGGAAGCGGTCGACGAGCAGGCTGCGGAAGAAACCCCGGCCGAAAAGCCCGTGGAGGCCGCGGCGGACACTCCCGCCAAGGCGCCCGAGAAGCCCGAAAAGCCCAGAACCCGCGCGGCTTCGCGTGCGGTCATCGTCACTCCGGCGCGCATCGTAGAGGAAGCTCCCACCGCCGTCGAAGAGCCCGTCCAGGACGAAGCGTCGACAGCGCCTGCCTCCACCGGGGAAGCCCCGGCTCCCGTCGAGGAAACGCCCGAGCAGCCAGCTCCCGAAGCGGCGGTCGAGGCCGGCGAAGCGACGGAAGAGAGCGAGGCCGCTCCCGCCGAGACCACCTCGGAAAGCGAGGGAGAGTCCGAAGAGGCCAAGCGCTCCCGCAAGAAGACGAAAAAGGCCAAGCCCGCCCCGGCTCCCGTCCAGGTCAAGATCATTTCCAGACCCACCATCGTCGAATTTCCCGATACCAGGGTCGACGGCCAGCCCGTGCGCCCCATGGGACCGGCCGCCAGGCCCATGGGGCCGGCGGGCTACACTCCCCGCCCCTCCGGCCCCGGCGCTCCCCGTCCTTCCGGTCCCGGCGGTCCGCGCCCCAGCGGCCCGCGTCCGACAGGTCCGGCCGACCTTGGCGCCCCGCGTCCGGCCCCTGAAAGCGAAGGCTCCAAGGATTCGCGCGGCAAGAAAAAGAAAGGCCGCCGCACGGTGGAGGCAGCGGATCTGTACCGCAAGGAAGAGTTCTCCATGGGCAAGGGCAAGAAGGCCCAGCGCGCCGAGGCCCGCAGAGCCGGCGGGGCCCGAGCCCAGCAGCAGACCACGCAGCCCATCAAGGCCTCCAAGCGCAAGATCCGGGTCGACGACACCATCCGGCTGACCGACCTCGCCCACCAGATGGGCATCAAGGCCCAGGACCTGATCAAGAAGCTCTTCTCCATGGGCGTGATGGCCACCATCAACCAGTCCCTGGATTTCGAGACGGCCCTGCTTTTGGCCGCCGAGTTCAAGTACGAGGTGGAGAAAGCGGGGTTCTCGGAAGACGAATTCCTGCTGCCCAAGGAGGCCGACAAGGCCGAAGATTTGAAGCCGCGCCCCCCTGTGGTGACCATCATGGGCCACGTCGACCACGGCAAGACCTCGCTGCTTGACGCCATCCGCTCCACGAGCGTGGCCTCGGGCGAGGCCGGCGGCATCACCCAGCACATCGGCGCCTACCACGTGACCACTTCGCGCGGCGAAGTCGTGTTCCTGGACACCCCCGGCCACGAGGCCTTCACCACCATGCGCGCCCGAGGCGCCAAGGTCACGGACATCGTCGTCCTGGTCGTGGCCGCCGACGACGGCGTCATGGAGCAGACCCGAGAGGCGGTCAGCCACTCCAAGGCGGCGGGCGTGCCCATCGTCGTGGCCGTGAACAAGATGGACAAGGAAGGGGCCGACCCGGACCGCGTCAAGCGAGAACTGTCCGACCTTGGACTCATGCCCGAGGACTGGGGCGGAGACACCATCTACGCCCACGTCTCGGCCAAGAAGCGCCAGGGCCTGGACGAGCTGCTCGAACTCATCCTGTTGCAGGCCGAAGTGCTTGATCTCAAGGCCAACCCGGACAAGCCGGGCCGAGGCCATGTGGTCGAAGCCAAGCTGGACAAGGGACGTGGCCCCGTGGGCACGGTCCTCATCCAGGAAGGCCAGATCAACCAGGGCGACGCCTTTGTCTGCGGCCTGATCAGCGGCAAGGTCCGGGCCATGTTCGATGACCAGGGCCGTCAGATCAAATCCGCGGGCCCGGCCATTCCGACGGAAATCCAGGGCTTCGAGGCCATTCCCGAGGCCGGCGACGAATTCGTCATCGTCAAGGACGAGAAGGTGGCCCGCAAGATCGCCGAAGACCGCCGCGTCAAGCACCGCGACAAGGAACTGGCCAAGGAATCCAAGGTCACCCTGGAAAGCTTCCTGGCCTCCAAGGCCGGCGAAGAGGCCCAGAACCTGAATCTGCTGCTCAAAGCCGACGTGCAGGGTTCGCTCGAAGCCATCTCCGAAGCCCTGCGCAAGCTGTCCACGGACGAAATCAAGATCGCCATCATCCATGGCGGCGCCGGAGCCATCACCGAATCCGACATCCTTTTGGCATCGGCCTCCAATGCCATCATCATCGGCTTCAACATCCGGCCCACGGCCAAGATCAAGGAAGTGGCCGAGCAGGAAAAGGTCGACATCCGCTTCTACGACATCATCTACAAGCTGGTGGATGACATCAAGGCGGCCATGTCCGGCATGCTCTCGCCCGACATCAAGGAAGTGTACCTCGGCCAGGCCGACGTGCAGCAGGTCTTCAGCGTGCCCAAGATCGGCAACATCGCCGGCTGCATGGTCAGCGACGGCAAGCTCAAGCGCAACGCGGGAATCCGCCTGCTGCGCAACGGCGTGGTCATCTACACCGGCAAGCTCAGCTCCCTGAAGCGGTTCAAGGACGACGCCAAGGAAGTGACCAAGGGTTACGACTGCGGCGCGGGCCTGGAGAACTTCAATGACGTCAAGATCGGCGACATCATCGAAGCCTTCGAACTGGTGGAGGAAGCCCGGACCATCTAGGTCGGACAGGGGGGGACGTGATCATCGGAACCCTGCGCCTTGAATTCAGACTGCATGGCGTTTTTTCCTTGAAGGAAAAGCGAAAAAGCGCCAACAGTCTGAAGCAGAAGCTGCGCAACGCCTTCAATGTGGCCGTGTCTGAAACCGAAGCCCAGGACTCCCACCAGGTCCTGGTCCTCGGGGTGGTCACGGTTTCCAATGAAACGAGGCACGTGCACAGCAGACTGTCCAAGGTCCTGGCCATGGTGGAAGCCTCCACCGCAGACGAGCTTGTCCGTGCCGACATGGACGTATTCGGAGCCTGATTTTATATGCAGAGAAGCAATTCCAGACGCGCAGTCCAAATGGGCGACCAGATCATGCAGGTCCTGGCCTCCATCCTGATTCAGGAAGTCGAGGACCCGACCCTGGCCCTGGTCACCATCACCGGAGTGCGCCTGAACCGGGACTTCAGCATCGCTGAAGTCCTCTACACCCACCTGCGCGGACGCGCGGCGGAACCGGAGATCACCAAGGCGCTCTACCACGCCAAGGGCTTTCTGCGCTCACGCCTGAGCAAGGAGCTCAAGCTGCGCGGCATCCCGGACCTGCGCTTCCAGTGGGACACCTTTCTCGAAGACATGGTATACGATGCCCCACCTGAAACAGATAGCTGAACAGCTTCGGGAGACGGACAACTTCCTGGTCGTTTCCCATGTCTCCCCGGACGGCGATGCCCTAGGCTCCATGCTGGGCATGGGGGAGCTTCTTGACGCCCTGGGCAAGAAGGTCAGGCTGTTCAACGAGTCCGGAATCCCCAGCCGCTTCCAGTGGCTCGCCCCCAAGCGGGAAATTTTGCGCGAACTGCCCGAGGAGGAGCCGGACACCCTCGTCGTGCTGGACTGCGGCAGCGCGGAACGGGCCGGACAGCTCATCGCGCCGTGGCTGCGGACCAAAAACGTCCTCAACATCGACCACCACCTGGGCAACCCCATGTTCGGCACCCTGAACTGGGTCGAACAGCGGGCCTCGTCCGTGGGCGAGATGGTCGGCATGCTGGCCCGCGAGCTCGGCGTGCCGCTGGTCGGCCTTCTGGGCGAGTATGTGTATCTGGCCCTCATTTCCGACACCGGGGACTTCTGTTTCAACAACACCCGGCCCGAAACCCTTGAGATGGCAGCCGAAATTTTACGCCTGGGCCTTCTGCCCGGTCCTTTCCACGAGCAGAAGCAGTCCACCGGCACGCTGAACCAGTTGCAGATGCGCGGCACGGTCCTGAAGCAGGCGAGGTTGCACGCGGAGGGGCGGATCAGCCTGATCTCCTTCTCGCGCGAACTGTTCGAGCAGACGGGAACAGGCCCCGAGGATACCGAAGGGCTGGTCAACACCGTTCTCTACGTGCAGGGCGTGCAGGTGGCCATCAGCCTGCGCGAGGAGGAGAAGGGCATCAAGTTCTCCCTGCGCTCCAAGGGCAGCACCAACGTGCAGGTGGTGGCGGCCCGCTTCGGCGGCGGCGGTCACCGCAACGCCGCCGGAGGGACGCTGCTCATGGACATGGACCAGGCCAAGGCGACCATGATCCAGGCCGTGACCGAGGAGCTTGCCGATTCATGAGCGCCCAGGCACTGAAACAACTTGACGGGGTGCTGGTTTTGCATAAACCGGGAGGCCCGACCTCCGCGGATTGCCTGAACCAGATCAAGCGCGGCCTGGGGCAGAAAAAGATCGGCCACGCCGGAACGCTGGACCCCATGGCCACGGGCGTGCTGGTGGTGCTGCTCGGCCAGGGCACCAAGCTGGCCGGATATTTGAGCGACGACCGCAAGACCTACCGGGGCAGCCTGATCCTGGGCCGGACCACGGATTCCTACGACGTCCAGGGCAAGGTCCTTTCCGAGGCCCCCTGGCAGCATCTGGATCCCGAGGTCGTGCGGGCCGAAATCCTGGGCTGGCAAGGCACCATGAGCCAGGAAGTGCCACCGGTCTCGGCGGCCAAGCATCAGGGAAAGCCCCTGTACGCCCTGCACCGGGCCGGCAAGGAAGTGCCGGTCAAGGTCAAGGATGTCACAATTTTCGACTCGCAGGTCCTGTCCCTGGATCTGCCGGTCACGAGCTTTCGAGTCACCTGTTCCGCAGGAACCTACATCCGCTCCCTGGCCCACAGCCTGGGGATGCGACTTGGGTGCGGAGCGGTGCTCAGCGAACTGGAGCGGGAGGCAAGCCACCCGTTCACCCTTTCCCAGGCTCACAGTCTGGAAACGGTGCTGGAAAGCGGAGACCTGCTCCACGAGTTGGTCCTGCCCATGGCCCAGGCCCTGCCCCACTGGCCCAAGCTCGCGCTCACCCGCGAGCAGACAGCCTTGGTGCAGAACGGGGCTTGGCTGCCGACCAGCCTCTTTCCGGATTATCCGGCCCAGGAAGGGGACCGCGCCTTCATGCTCTCCGCCGAACGGGCCCCGTTGGCCCTGATGGAAGCGGGCATGCGCTCGGGGGTCCTGTCCTGGACCATCCTGAGAGGGCTTTGGCAGGCCTGACGGCTCTGGTTCGCAACGTGGATATGGTCAGGTGGAAGAAACATGATAACC
>Ga0265295_1007092_pt1 | contig 13103 bp, 18 predicted proteins | sample Munlansysbiofilm_FD_192503 | JGI IMG/M metagenome (GOLD analysis project Ga0265295, IMG submission 192503) | Leachate microbial communities from a municipal landfill in Southern Ontario, Canada - Methane capture system biofilm | ecosystem: Engineered > Solid waste > Landfill > Unclassified ... | reverse complement strand
TGCCGTCTTCAAATACAAAGGTGATGGACTCAACTTGGCCACGTACACACGATAGCGTCCAATCGCCGGTGGCGGTTCCTGCCATCACTGCACCAGTGACTTCGGGTAACTCAATGCCGTTGGCGGCGAGGTTGTCTTTACCAATTAACACTTTGAAGGGGTATGGATCGTTGACGGAACCATCAATGGGCACACGACCAATGAGCGCTGTCATAGTTGTTGAGCCCATCAGAGTAGAGTTCTCTGCGATGGTATACATAGGCTTTTGCTCGTCTTGCCTGCGCGGTTGTTTACCGAGGTTACGCTCACCTTTGTAAGCCGCTTTTAGGTCTTTATGCGACTTATCTAAAATAGAGCCATCTAACGGATTGGCGAACGAATTAGGGAATGTAAAACTTGTTGCTGGCTTGCCTTTGATAACCTGGACTGCATCGCTTGGCTCAACCCACACAACACTTTCAGTAGGCTCCAAGCCGTCTGACAAACCAGCCTCTAAACCTAAGCCGATAGGCAATTGTGAGATGCCTGAGCCAGAGACTTTTTCCTGCAGCTCTGCAAACATTTGCATGGCTTGCTCATTGAGCTGCAGCGCCTCTGTTTTTGCTTTTCGAGCATCTTCTGAGGCTGCTTTTACGGCTTGATTGATACGCGCTTCTAATGCTCGTTCACGCTCCTCAAACCGCTTATTGTCATTGGCTAGAGTGGTATTGCGTTCATTGGATGCGTTGATTTGTGTACGCATACTTTTCAATTCACCAACGAGGGTGCGCAACGTGTCTTGAGGTGTGTCACCCTCGATGCCGAGCTCTTTAGCTTCTTCCTTGGAAAGGGATAACTCAAAGTGCTGTTCACCTTGGGTGGGCTTCTTAGGTGATTTGAAAGCGATCAGAATAATAACGATGGCTAGAATCACGGCTGGCACAATGAATTTAAGTAACGTATTACTTTTCATGGCGAGCCTCCTTGCTTCCAAGGTCTGGCAACAGTACTGGTGACAATAAAGCGTTTTCGATACCGCCGTTGCGTGTCACAAGGTAGGCAATGGTGGTGTCTTCAGCTGTGCCGCGTGCTCCTAACCAGTTGTGCTGAAAGGTTGCAGAGTAGAAGTGACCTTGTATGTCGCGAGGGTCAAGCTGCAAGGCGCTGCGTTGTGTGTTTTGGAGCTTTACCGCCGTTACCGTATAGCTGCCCATTTTGAAGGCTGTGAGTGCTTTTGCTTTAACTGAATAAGTCGGCAGTATGGGCAGATCGTCACCAGTAACTTTTATGGGTACTTGGGTGATACCTGATACGGGTTCTACGGTGCGCAAAGGCGCGTACATCATTTGTGAGGCATAGCGGGTTAAAGCAATTGGGGCTGGTATTTTTAATGCTTGCGTTTGCTTGTCAGCAATCGCCTTACTTTCTTCATCAGAGCGAGCTAGAGAGGCATCGCCTTCGGAAAGTATACGAATGGGTTCAAGTGCTGTGCCGGTGCTGGGTACAGTGGTGATGTCCAGCAGAATGACTTCACTGGTTTCAACGTCTTGTACCTGCAGGCGAGTGGGTTCAATTTCATCATTGGCTAATAAGTACAATGCACCGGCAGCCGACTGAACGCGCAGTGTGTTCGCCAGTTGGCTACTCACTCCAACACGTACATTCTTATCGAGAAAGATGATGCGTTCTTCGCCTTTAACCAAAGGAACGGCAATGGGCAACCGCTCCCATTGAACAAGCTCTACAGCCAATAGATTTTGGCTCAACAATAGAGCGCAGGCAGACAACGCCATTGAGCGTAATTTATTCATTCTGTTCACCCTCAATTGTGAGGCGTTGGATTTGGCCAGAGAAACAATCGAATGCCAGGCCATATGGGTTTTTGGATGGATCAATGTCGTAACGCACAATCTTCACTGGGTAACGTGCGACTGAGCGCTTAACTTGTTCAGTTAAGAAGTACTCATCAGCATTAAGATCCAGATTAACGAGCCATGAGTTTTGACTGCTTTGCTGCACTCTAAACGTGGGTTTATCGGCATAGCCACGACCAAGGATCTCGTAAACACCACGCACTCGTTTTTGCAGTTCTCCGCGCACTTGGCGTGAACGATGATCTTCCTCCAGCTCTGCTTTGCAGGATGGAGTCAGGTAGTTTTGCAGTGAGTAAATGGCTTTTGAGTAATCTTTATCCCCGCTGTTTGGCCAGCGGTTGAGTTGCTGGAAAATGTAGAGCGCAAAGCTGTACACGTTCTCCGGTGGAACATCCCACCATAGGCGAGTGCTACCTGAGCGTAAGTCGGGTGGGACATGCACAGTTAGCGTATTAGGGGCTGATTTCCAGCCATACCAAAAGGCTGCGCAAATAATCACGACGCCAACTAATGCAGCTCGCAGCGTATTGATATGCGCTTTTTGTTGATCGACTGTATTTTTAAAGCGACTCATTTTTCATCCTGTTGCAGTAGTTTGAGTAACGCCTGTCGGTGTCTGTTTTCACGTCTGATTGACCAGTTGCCGGAGCGTAAAATCAGGGCTTCGATGCCTATATTGATACCGCGTTTGGCAAGTCGGTATTGCGCGGCGCGGTACACCCAGGTGTTAGGTCGTCCTCGCTTCATTCTTCGTAGCAAAGAGCTTCCAAAGAACAAACAGAGCACGGGACCGATAAGAAACATTGACGTAACGATCAGCGCAGCTTCATCGGTGATAATCCATAAAAAGATGCCAAGACCGAGGCCGAGAATTACGCCAATTAATGCGATGACAAACATTTCATCTGCCGTCATACCGCGAATCACGGTTGGATCTCGATTCAGGCGTTCTGGTAGGAACATGACGGTTCCGTCATGGCTGGTTTCAACTTTGTTATTCATACGTCAATGCTTCTTCGGGGCGATTAAAGAATGTCTGCAGCTTTACTGAGCAGCCAGATGACCACCACAATGAGAATTACGCCTACCGCGACAACCGCACCAAAGTCGCTCCATTTTTTTTTACCGTTTTGAACTTCAGAAAACACTGCGATTCCATGCCAAGCCACACCTAGAAAACCGATGGTTGCAATGAGTAAGCCGATAAAGATTCCTGCGTCATAGGCGTAGTTCTTCATGGTTTCAAAGATGCCGCTGCCTTGACCGCGAGAGGGGTCTTCAACAGTTGGAAGGTCTGCAAATGCAGGTGGTGACAGCACACTGAAAAGCAGCAGAAGTGCTTTGTTTTGGATTTTTTTAAAGTTGCTTTTAATGCGTTGAAACATGATGAACTCCGAGATTTTAAGAAAGAACAAACCAGATCAATACAACAATGAGCACACCCACTCTGATGTACACAGCGCCTGCTTCGCCTGTTCTGACTGATTTATTGACCCAACCTTTGTAGGTGGATAAAAGCACCCATGCAGCCCATAGGAATACGACGGTGAGCAGTACAGAGAGGAATAGGGTGTTACTGCCTAACAAGGCGTTATCACCCACACCTGATGCCGTATTGAAGGCTTGACGTTGTTGCTCAGTGAGAGCCATTGGCTGCACCCACTGATGCACTCAGTTCGCGCACATCCCGACTGTATGAACGGGCAACGTCATGCGAGTCTCTCGGCTGTGCGCGATGGGGGCTCAGATAGTTCTGAACTCCCAGCTGAATTTGTTGTAGATCTTTTTCGAGGCGTTGATAGTCAAACCAAAAGCGTGTTGTTTCATTTGGTGTGATATTTTTTTGAGCGTTTTTCAATAGCAGTTCTGCGTTATGCAGTTGCTTTTGAATGAGCATAAGTTGCTCACGCTCAAAGGCCTCAGAAGATGCGTAGGCATGACCTGTTGTCATGAGCATAGCGATGCATAAAGCTGCTAAGCCTGACTTGGGTAAACGCCGTTGATGTGTTTGAGAAGTTTTGTCCATACCCGCTCCATAAGGGTGTATTGCGTACGGACATCAACTTTATGCATTGCAAGAAAAAATACTGCAAACAAACCGATTTTGGTTTGATCGGTTTGTTTTTAGCTTGCAGAAAAAGCGGTAGCTATGAGTTGTGTTAATCGTGAAACGTGATTTACTTCTAATTAGTAATTTTTATTGTAAAAGTTGCTATTGAAAACTACATTAATTTTGAAAGGTATATTCTTGTCATGAAAATTGAAGACTTAAACCCAAAAGCAAGAGAAACTTTTGCTAGATCATTAGTTGATATAGGAGTTTCTATTTTCAGGGGTTTAATGATAATAATTACGGTTACACCTGTGGCTGCTATTTTAAAAGTTGTTTTTGATGGGGAGGCGGAAAAATTTTCGATTTTGAGGTTTTTTGCGTCATTTACTTGGGATACATATTTAGCTTTTATATTGCTGTTGGTTATTGGTTTTTTTGTGGGGGATATCTTCAGAAAAGAGGGAATACGTCTTCTACATGAGATGGAGGTAAAGGAGTAGTAGCTAGTAATTGATTAAAATAAATTGTGAGCACATCATATAAAATGGCTGATTGACAGCGTGCGAAGACGCAACAATCAGCTTTTGGTGTGGAAATAGATAAAGTTATATTTTTTATCTGGGTGAAGTGGAGACTTAAGATATAGATTTTAAGGGAAGGAATAGACGATTATTTTCAGCTGTTAGCGAGGTAAAACCAAATGATTCGTAAAACTGTTGAGCTTGTTGGTTAATTGCATCGACAATCAGCGCATAGATTGCAATGTGCTCACTGGCTGCCAGTGTCCTCTTGACTGCATCCGCCAATAGCATTGAACCAATACCACGAGATTGCATATGAGTGCTAACGGCCAAGCGGCCTAATAAAGCAGCTGGGATAGGGTGTTTAGGCAGCTTTTTAGCTAGTAGGCTGGGTAAAGAAGGAGCCTCAATCGCTAAAGAGGAAAGGGTGTAGTAGCCTAAAATACAAGTTGGGTTATTAGCGTTTGTCGCAACAAATACTTTACTCACACGGCGCTTAACGTCTTGATTAGCTTGTTTTTTTAAATAATTATCTAGGGCTTCTATGCCACACGCAAAACCTGCTCGATCGTGAGAGTTGTTGAGTGGGTTTATGACGAGTTGGGACGTTCCAATCATTTGCTCTCAACATTCTGGCTATGGATCGTTAAAGCGCGAAGCAGTTTATCGTTAAACTGAATAGGTTGTGCGAGAGCATCGAAGAAAGCCTCTGCATCATGGCTATTTAAGCGAATGATCTCATGTTCACTAATTGTTTTTTCGGCTTGCACGAGGGCACTGCTGAGAATAAAGCTGCTGATCGTTTTACCTTCAAAGCCAGCTGCACGCTCAAGCGTCTTTTTGACATCGTGCCTTAACCGTAAGTTGATACGGTCCTGTTTGGTGTCTGTAATTATGTTCATAATGAGTCTCCTGTTGTTATTGCTCTGTACGTCAATATGGTGCCTTTTCTCTGATTGTATTGCAAACAGAAATTATAAATACTTCTTAAACGTCGTAATCGTGACTAAAATAGCAATGCCTAATGAGATAGCACAGGGAATCAAAATTAGCTGTGGATAGACTGCGATCGGTGCGGAGAGATATAGAAACCAAGGTGCGATAATCATCGGAACGATCAGCTTTTTGGCACGGTGATAGATAAAGCTACTTTCACTGCCTGCTCCAAACTTGCGAATATCACGGCGAATCAATCCATCCACTACGGCTGTTAGAGCAGCCATAATGAAGAGTGGAATGGATAGCACGAGAATGCTGAATCGGATGATAAAGGTCATCACGATAAAGACACTGGCTAGAATAAAATTTTCTGCGACAACATATATACTGGCTATAAAAGCGCCTGAGCCTTTGCCTTGAGCTTTGATTTGAGCGGTTTGTGTCAATTCTAAGAGTCCCGTTTTAATCATTACCCAGTCAAAGACTTGCTCGATTACAAGGCTAATAAAATGCCCAGGACTACTCATTAAGAGTGATTGTTTAAAGTCATTGCTGAGCCAGCTCAATTCTTGCTGAAACATTCTCTGGCTGTGCTGCCAGCCTTCTTCTGGCCACCAGAACACGAGGCCAATGTATTCAAGGACTAGAGAAAAAAACAACGAGATGGCCAACAGGCCAATGATCTTCCAAAACAGCGCTAGGGTTTTGCCAAACAATGTTTTGGGCTTTTGCTCAACTTGAGGTTGCGTTTGATTGTTTGTGCTCATATTAGAAGTCGTCGTTATTGTCTAAGTCGATGTGGTCATCACTGTTGTCAGCATCTTCCTCATCAACAGTACTTTCAAAGTCAGTACCAGGATCTCTGCCCATGGCCATTACGTCCGAGAGTGGTGACGCCGACACACTGCTGCTGGTGTTTGACCACCAAGAGCCAGCGCTTTCGTTATAGTTTTTACGCATTTGTGTAGCGAGTTCCTGCAGGTTATCCGGCAATACATCATCAGGATCTGGCTTGGGTAAGGGCATTCTTACTTTCCACAGCTGACCACCTTCTTGCAGTGAAAACATTTGCCCTTTGGGGAGCTTGACGATGTGAGCAGGCTCAATCATTGGGACGCTGGTTGCGCTGACACGGTCTTGTGATGATGAGGTAAAGTCTGTGGCCGCACTTGGGTCGGATGTGTCAGTGGCACCTGAAACCAGAGTGTTGGTGAGCACGTTGACCTTGGGTAACTGTTTAGTGAGTAGCTCTGCTGTTTTGGTTTCACGCACACGTAGCATTTGTAGTGTGTTGAAGTTACCGACGACTTGGCCAGCTTTGGCCGCATTGCCAATGCGTGCCTCAATGTCACTGATGGTTTGGGTGTAAGCGGTTACTTGCATGCCAGCACCACCACCTTTGTTAATGAGTGGAATAAACTCATCACCCATCAGCTCGTTAAACTCGTCAGCATGCAAGTTAATGGCGCGCTTAGCGAACGCGTTACCACCAGGTAAACCATCATCAATACCGTGCTTATAAATTTGGCCGGCAACGGAAACAAGATCAGCAAACATGCTGTTACCAACGGCAGAGGCTACGACGGCATCAGACATGGCATCGAGACCGACATACACCACACCTTTTTTGCGGATGACTTGCATCCAATCAAAGATGGGTCTTGGGTCAGTTAGATCTGCATAGTTTGGCGCGAGTAGCTCAGCTATTTTACCCGTTGTGAGCTTCTCCAGTAGAGGTAAAAGAGACGCAACAATTTTATCAAAGTAGGTACGGTCATAACGCACAGCAGAGCGTAAGCCATCCATCACTGGGTCAAAAAAACTGGATTGTGAAATGTACTGCTCAACAGCAACGACGCGCTTATCGCGTCCACGCATGTTCATTGGTATGTTTTTATCATTGAGTTTGTTTTCAATTTCAACAATGATTTCCCATGCATTGACTTGCTTGTCGCGCTCAAAGGCGAGCTTTGCATACTCAATAAACAACTCATCAATATTGACCACATGGCGAGCAATTTGAGTGTAATCAGGTCGGCGGCCTAGCTCGACAAGCGCTTTGGCAATGATGTTTACAAACCGCCAAGCAAACTCACGGAAGGCTGCTGAGTTACCCTCACCAGAAAGTTGACCAGAGATACGGCCAGCCACTTCGGAGATACGTCCAAACCGGCCAACAGCGTTATAACGCGCAGAAATATCCGGGTAGCCCAAGTGAAAAACATAAAACTCCTTTTCACGCCCAGCACGTTTGCATTCAACGTACATACGCTTGAGTAAATCAGCATCGCCTTTAGGATCAAACATGATGGTGACATCACCACGGTGAATGTCTTGGGTAACATAGACTTCGGCCAACCGAGTTTTACCCACGCGAGTCGTGCCCACCACAAGCGTATGACCAACCCTTTCGCCCAGTGGCATGTAGACATCTTTTTCGTTGGGCTCTACACCATGTATCAGTGATGAACCGCCCACTGGTGGCAGTGGGCGAATTGGGTTTAGGCGACTGTCCCACTGTGTCATTTTTGGTATGAAAGATAGGACTTTGCTGTCCTCTAGGCTTTTCTCCAAATGACGAGCTAACCTAAAAGCAGCGGAAGGCTCAACCAAGTGTGCGACGTTGGGATCACTTGCATCCATTAGGCGCTGGGTGTGAATACGAGTCCACTCAAAGCCTCTGCCCATAAATAGAAACTTATTACTTACGGGTATTTGTGAACTGGTCATCTCATAGACTGGTAAGCGCTTGAGGTTTTGCCGGTAACGAACAACATTCAGTCCTTGCTTGAAACGAATGGCACCGGCGAGTGCATAGCAACCACCGGTAGCAAGGCCGATACTGGGAGCTAATGCAACAGCCCAAGGTGAATACACACAGAGTGTTGCGGCAGAAAAGAATACAGATGCACTGTAGAACTCAACGGCAGGGCGTAGTTTTGACTCAAGGATATGCTTACTCATTATGCGACTCTGTCATTACTGTTCAATGCTGTTGCGCGTTAGCAAAAACGGGTAATGCTTTGTCCCAATACGTTCTGCAATATCATCTCCTGGTACAGGGGACATCATGAGTTCAGGTACTAAGCTTTGCAGATAAGCCATGGCTTCGGCATCAGGCACGTTAACCACTAAGCCGATGGCATTAAGCTCAACAAGTATGGTTCTGCGTTGTTGCAGCCACTCAATGGATGTTTCGTCGTATCCCATTAGAAAAATGGGTTGAGCTAAGCCGTTGGCGTTAATCGTTCTTGCTTGTACATAGCCAGGGGTTAGGTTGCTTTTAACCGGAAACATCATGTTGTTGATGTCATGCACTTGAATGTTTGGCAGTGGCGGGATGGCTTTTTCAGAGGATTGTATCGATAAGGATTCATAGTAACGTGATGCTGATGAACCGCCTGCAGAGAGCACAGTTAGGTCATTCGCATTGGCCTGTGTGCTGAGTAATAAGACTACAAGTGAGCTGATATTTTTGAGAGTTCTCATACGGTATGTCTCATTTCTGTGTGGTGGTGATATAGCGCAGCGTATTTAAGCGCTGAGCAACAGACTTTTGGTAGCGTGCTGCAATGTGCCCACCGGCAGGGTGGTGATACAGGCCAGTAGCAACATTCCAATCGCCTGACGCGCGATAGTGTTTGCGTAATAAATGGCCTGCTGCAGTGAGGTTTTTGTACGGATTGAGCGCTTCGCAAGGCGATGCAAATATCCCAGGATTCCAACCCCAGTTAATTTGAGCAATACCCACGTCGATGTTCTTGGGGTTATGAGCTTTGAGCGCGATATGTAGCGCTGTACAGGCTTTGTGTTGGTTAGCGTAGTAGTAACTTTTACCGGCTACGTTAAGCGTCCAAGGCCATGGTCTATGCAGTTTTGGATGAATTGTTTTTCCTGACTCTTGCAGGGCGACGGCATACAACACAATGGGTGGAACACCTGTTGTTTGTGCGATCAGTTGATAAGCAGAAGGCACAGACGCTTGAGCTGACTGTGCCCATATCAAAACACTTATCGCTGTGATGAATACAGCTCGACTTTTGACCATTGGGAGCCCAGACGTTTAAACAATATTGGCAGTGTTACGCTTTTTATATCCTTAGTTTTGGATAGTGTTTGCAGCTCGGTATTGTTGTGATTCAGCGTGATGAATTTGCGCTGAACTAAGTCAGGCTTAATGCCTACACGCATTGCCCAGTCACGGATCGCTTTGTCATCGCTTTGTGTGCCAACGACATAAATATCAATACGCTTTTGCTCTGACTGCAGGCGTTGAATCAAAGCGTCACAGGGCTTGCAACGTATATTCACAAACACAATGAGCGGCAGTTCATCAGGTAAGCCTTGCTGTTTTAGAGGTGGAAAATCTTCTTCAGTGATCTCAGGAGAGGTGATAATGAGCTGGTCAGCAAAGAGCGTTTGAAAAGCTGTGTCATATGCACGCTGGTAAGCCAGCTCGGCTTCGGTACGATGGTATTCAGCCTTAGCTTGGAGCTCTGCGTAACGCATGCGATCGGCCTGTGTCTTAGCTTCAATACCCAATACGGTTAAAGGATCGAGATTAGGACTCCAATAGCTGCGAGGTCCCTGCATCAGGGCTTCGAATTTATCCCACTCATCAGATGTTAGCCCCCAAACGGCTGCTTTTTCAGAGCTTGTGAGTGTTATTGCTTGGGCATTGCTGTCGCTTGATACCTGTTCGGTTGTTGTTTTTTGGCTGTTCTCGATCTGAGAGTTGGCTAGGCTTAGAGTGCTCCAGCTGGCTAAGATTAAGACCAAAAATGCTTTATAGGTTCTGAGATTTACCATCACAACTCACCATTAACGCTTGGCGCTAAACGAATAGGTTTGTCGTATTCGGAACGCACAGTGAAGCAAATAGAACGTTTGAGCTCATCTACTTCTACGCTAAATGCAGGGCCAGCTAAAACTTGTAAGGCATTGCGCAGGGTCATCGGGCCAATTTTTTTATGAGCTTCAGGTAATGGCAGTGCATAGAGGTTTTTAATGTGCTCAGCATGCGCCGGGCATAGACGGTAGCCTGATCGTGCAGTGACGCTATCTAGTGCATCTTTGGCGGTGATGTGTACGGCTAAATTGGCATTAAAGGTAATGATTTGAGCAAGTAAGTCTTGCTGCTCAGCTGATGGTTTGGTGCTGACTAAACGATAGCGCCCTTCGCGAATGACCGGCTCTTGGCTGGCCTTGGCACCAGTAGGATAAATATCAGGCGTAATTTGTTCTGGGTTGCGAGCGCCACGGCTACCATCAGTGTAATTAACTGTTGGTGCTTGTGTTGCGCAGCCTGTTAGAGCAACGGCGAGTAAAATGGCTGACAGTGGTAAGCTGTGTTTCATGGATAAGACTCCGAAGAAGTGGAGTCAGTACCATGCAAAAAAGCGAGACCAAAAGCCGTAAACAAAGTGATTTTGGTTTGATCGGTTTAGATGGGGAATGAAAGGGCTGGTGAAAGTACAGATACTGAGAATGTTGTTTCAGAAATTTACTTTTGATATTAAGCTGTGTGTCTGAACAGGTTACCTGGCGAGCACTTGTTAGAATGCTCGTTTTGTTGCTGCGCGTTGCGCGCTTCTCTGCTACGTTTTGTTTTTAAGTTATATAAATCAGATGGTTATAAAAGTTCTGGAATGATAGTGAGCATGTGCTTCGCAAGATATCGTGCATGCACAGACTGTGATAAATTAGTTCTTCTGCTTTTTTAGAAAAAGCTTTTAATTTCAGATTGTTATAGTGAATTAAAGTGTGCAGCTCTGAGCGTCAAAACGCGCATGCTTACTAATATAATGTTATGCATTAAGGGGGAGTCAGTGCTCGAACCAGTAGTTCAGGAGGAAGCCACGGGATGCGGAATCGCGTCGGTTGCCAACATTCTGGGCAAGACGTACTCAGAGATGAGGGCCGTAGCCAATGCTATGGGCATCCATGCTTCGGACAAATCGCTGTGGTCAGATACACAGTATGTCCGGCGTATGTTGTCGAGCGCAGGTGTCAAAACTTCCGCTGATGAAACCCCATTTGAATCTTGGGAGGCATTGCCCAATCTGGCGTTGTTGTCTATCAAGCACCATCAGGAAGAAGGCAAGGACTTCTGGCACTGGGTTGTATTCAAGCGCGTGGGAGGTCAACCATTTGTGCTGGATTCGGCTAGTTACCTGCCATCCAATATCCGTCAGGATTTCGACGCCATGCAGCCCAAGTGGTTCATTGAGGTCGACAATGCATAACAAGGCGCTGTTGTCGCCGCTATCGCGGCTGGGACGGTTTACGCTTCGCTCCAGCCGCCCCAAAGCTTATCGTTATAAGGCATCATCTGGCACATGATTCGAACGGAACGATTGATACTTCGACAGTGGAATGACGAAGACCTCCTTCCTTTCTCACAGATGTGTGAGGATAAGGATGTGATGGAGTTTTTCCCTAAGCTTCTTACAGTTGAAGAAAGCTACGCAATGGGGGAAAAAATCAGATCACTCATTGCTGAGCGTGGGTGGGGGTTTTGGGCAGTTGAGATTCCTGGCCATAGCAAGTTTATTGGTTTTGTTGGTCTGCACATTCCCACGGAAAGAATGCCTTTTTCACCATGTGTTGAGATTGGCTGGCGTCTTGCGAAACGATATTGGGGTGTGGGTTACGCGGCGGAGGCTGCCAAAGAATCATTGCGGTATGCTTTTACTCATTTGGGCTTAGATGAAGTGGTCTCTTTTACGACAGTGGGTAATATTCGCTCGCAGTCTGTCATGGAGAAAATCGGGATGGCTTATACCAGCAATTTTGAGCATCCTGACCTAGAACCTTCTGACCCGCTTTGCGAGCATGTTTTGTACAAGATCAGTAAAGATCATTGGGAGTTACATGCCTTATAACCAGGCCAGGCACGGCGACGGCTTTTCCGTTGCGGCTTCGCCTTCACTACAAAGCCGCGCGTGCTGGCGGCGTTAAATTTTACTATGATTGAAGAACTTGCTAAATTCTGGGCTAGCGAATTCGATAATTTCGCTCCCGAGGCTCATAACTTAAAACATGAGTATAAAAGCCGATGGGTGCGCTTTCATTCGTTGCCAGAGTCGAAGCGATATCCAGAAAATGAAGACGAGTATTTAGAAATCTTACATAGGTACAATCTTGTCCTTCAAGAGTTATGCGGCAATGGCAGCAAGGTTCTCGTTGTCTTGCCAGAGTACTCTGAGGAAATAGTGCCTTCACGACCAGAGCCAGCGCTCTTAAAGTTATTTTCGACCAGTGAACCTTGGTGCACACTGAAGTGTCATGAAGATGACGACGATTATGAATCCTATTGGCATTTTCATGCGGCGGAGATCGAGTTCACTGGTAGTGAGTTGAATAGCCTTTTTCGTATGGTGGCCAACGATGAAGTGGGTAATATTATGATTATCTGTCCCAGCAAAGGTATCGTTTTTCACCCTTATGATGGAGGCGCTGACGTTGTATTGGCTTCAGCAGAGGAAAGAGATCGCCTAAAGGAGCAGCACCGTGAATGGTTATCGTCTCACCCTGAAGGCTTCTAAATTTAACAAGCGCATGTTGTCGGACTGATTTTCCGCCGCGCTCCAAACCAGCCGCAAATGCGGGCGTTAAATAGCAAGGATGGAATCTATGCTTACTCGAGAAGTAACAGAAGATGATATTGAACAAATCTGCAAATTAGCAGAAACACGAGAAGAGCTTTTTTACTGCTTTCCTAGAGCAACCTTTCCG
>Ga0265295_1007091_pt1 | contig 13107 bp, 15 predicted proteins | sample Munlansysbiofilm_FD_192503 | JGI IMG/M metagenome (GOLD analysis project Ga0265295, IMG submission 192503) | Leachate microbial communities from a municipal landfill in Southern Ontario, Canada - Methane capture system biofilm | ecosystem: Engineered > Solid waste > Landfill > Unclassified ... | reverse complement strand
GAACGTTCCAATACCTTCAACAAATTTAATCACCTCTTCGAAGAAGATCGCCGGAATCTCCTGGATGCGCGGGACTCTCCCGAACCTCCTTTTCACTACAGCGTAAATGATGCACGAGTAGGTCGGCGGGTATTTATGCCGACACACGTTTTCCTGTCTCCATCTGGTAGTCACCTGCCGGACTGCGGATTGAAGCCTGCCGACCTGCCAATACTCCAGGCCTCGACTCTTTTCAATCGCCTCGATGCGGGAGGTGTGATCCGTTATCCGTTCGTCGTGGTCCTTCAGGGCATTAAAGAACTGTTCCAGGACGACTATTGGCGGCATTGAGCCGCTGGAAGGAACCGGCAGGTTCGGCACGATCTCGCCCTTTCTGAGCGAAGGCAGAACGTCATGCGTTACCCACCTTTTGAAGTTTTTCGCCTCTGGTTTGTTGCTGCGGAAAATCAGATTGTAGAGGCCGGACTCGGAAACCACGTTAATATTGGGGTTTCCAGGAATACCCTCAGAAGTTCTGAGGGTATTCTTTTCGTCGTCGTCCAGACGCCTGAGTGCCTCGGTTGCATTTCCAAGACCCAAAACGCGACAAACATCAGCGGCAACAAACCAGGGTTCACCGTTTTGCTCGACTACACGGACGCTCTCAGGACCATACAGAAAGTTTTTTACTTCTGACATGGCGCACCTCCGTCCCAAAGCGATTCTATCCGCTTCATGGCGTCGTCACACATCAGTTCAATAGATGATGAAAGCTTTCCGAGGGAATCTTTTTGCGCCAGCTCCTGGATGACTTCCAGGGTGGCATAAGTGTGGTGAGTAGTTGAAAATACTTCTGGTGGGAGGGATGCTACTGTTGCGAGGGTTCTGCGCGTCTCCTGTTCCATTGTGTACCTCGTAGATTTGAGATGACTCTGTATTAAGAGCCGGGTGCTCTCAACCGCTACGAGACGGCAGGCTTATTCCCCCGAAGGGTATTTTATTCACCAACACCCGGCCACAAGATGGACCTGTGGCGTGAAGATACAAAAATGCCGCATTTCTTTCGGGTGCGGTGACCGCTCGCAGTAGGTGTTGAGAGCACCTGGCAAAAAGCTACCATGACCCGAAATAGTTTTCAAGTGATTATTTTGAAAGGGATTTGTGGTTGATACATGCAACATATCGGGTATTAATACGGGAAAGATTCCCGGATAAAATGATGCTTTAAGCGGTATCACACTGCTTTTTTGTACTCAAGACCAAACGCACTCCCCACAACCTGGAACAGTGGGTTACACCTGTTTTGATCATAAGATGCCTGACCTTCAAAGGTCGCGGCTGTTTCTTTTTCGGCAGGCGACAAATCCCGAAACGGTCTCGAGCCATAGTCCTCCGGCAACCATCCCTTACCCCGGCAGGCGACTACATTGAACCTCCGGAGGATATCCTGATCCTGGAACGTAAGATGAATCGTCCCTTTTTTGTAGCAGGTCATAGTGAAATAGGTACTTTCCAGGCCAGACATCCTGTCGTGTGGCCGGTCGCTGAATTCCCTCTCCAAAACCTGAGACATGCGAGTGTAATCAGACATGCCGTCGAAATAATTCATGACCGTATCGATATCGTCCAGCATTTCCCGAGTGTGCCAATCAAGATGCCATTTCCCGGTGTAGTCGTCAGTGAAAGAACTGGAATAACTCTCGCCAGGGATAATCACGCGCCTGCCAACCTTGTATGCATTGTTCGTTTTCCAACCATTGAAATAATGAATATTTTTGTCGAGAACGTCACCACGATAGCAATGCTTAACAGTGAACAAATCGAAGATTTCCACAACGGCATCAGACAACGTTTGCTCGTATCCACCTATCAGGTTAATCACGAATTGCCGAACGTTGCTCTCCGTAAAATCCATGAAGCTATGCCCTGCCAACTGGTGCTCGAATTCACTCCGTTTCTTGCGCGTCATCCGCTTTCTGACTTCGTTCAGGTTCAGCGTCTTGCGCCAGAAAGACGCCCTGGCGTTTTTCAGTAACAAGGCAATTCTTTTCTGGACCTTTTCCGTCAAGTCCTTGCCCTCTCGGCACATTTTTTCCTCTCCCGGACACACAATGGATAGATAGCCACCGATTTTGTAAACGTTTTTGAAGTAATCCAGGATCAACTCGGTCCCGACACGGACCACCTCGTTATACTCGGCAACCATTTCCTGGACAGACTTACCAGCCGACACCTCGTGTTTTTCGTTCACCTCGACAGGATCGTCATGGCACGCAGCATCAACACCTGAAAAGAGGTCGTCCTCAATTTTCCTGTCTATGTTGATATACACCAGGGCAACCTCAACCTTGGTTTTCCGCTCGGCGTCCAGGAAGGCATCAGGGATAAAATCAATGGATGCGTCAAGCTCTTCAAGCCTCCGCACCAACAGTTTCCGGGTATTGGTACAAGGGTTTTTTAACGTCTCGGCATTCAACAGAAATACAATCTCCCCCCGGTACATGATGTCAATTGCCTTGAGCAAATGCTTGTCGCCTTCGTCAAAAGGCGGATTGGCAATAATCAGGTCAAACTTGTCCGGACCAGAGAATGAGAGGAAGTCGCTGTCGATCAATTTGATATCCTTTCCCCGCAAGGTCGCCTGCAAAGCAGGATCGCTCTCTATGGCGAAAATGTCCGTATCATAGTGAGAAAACCTCTTTTCCAATTTTTCGATAATATCCCCTTTTCCTGCCGAAGGTTCCAGTACCCTCCCGCCACGAAACTTGCACTTGAACAACATCTTGGCAATCAGAGGTTCCGGAGTAGGATAGAAATTTTTATTTAACATTTTTGCCCCCTTTAAATAGACGCCGAACCATCAGAATGGTCTGCACCAGGTCCGGCTTTTCGCTTGGTGGTGTTGCGGCATCGGCCAGCTTCTCCGATGCCGCATGCAACAGGTCCATGAGTTCTTTTTTACTCATCGGACTTGCCGTCTTCGTCGTCGCGCAGGAAATCGATGCACTCCCCAAAGGTCACAAACGAACCACCAAGGTACGGGTGCTCGTTATCGAGCGCACACAGGATGTGCGCATAGGGGTAATCCTTGAACCGCAGTTCGGCACCAGGATATTGCTTGAAAATATGACGTGCTTCTGCAAGCAACTCCTTGATTTCAAGGATAATCTCTTCCAAACGTTGAATATCTGAGGATCGCGACATTATGTAACCTCCCAAATAAAGTAATAACTTTCATAGGTTAAAAGATACCGGCACAAAATGATGCAACTGCGGAAATTTGTAACCAAAGGTGGCTTTTGAGTACAAAGCCGCCAACAGTGCAACAGTAAACAAAAAATTTGACATGCGCAACACGATGTTTTCTAATGGCCACAACGGAGGGAGTCAATGCCACGAATTCCGTCTGGAATATTCCTGCTGCGGAAAAGCAAATCAGGCGACAGAACTCCGGTCATGAAAGATTGCGACTTCCCGGTAAGGTTCCAGTTTGCCGACAGAAATTACCTGATCAGCCGCACCCGCAGGGGCAAACTGATCATGACAACAGAAGAGAAAGCCTGACCGACACGAGCAAAGGCGCAAGCCACTAGCCAATGAAAGTTAAAGGCGGTTTTCCGGACAATTCCGGATACCGCCTTTTTGCGTTTTGAGGGGCAAAAAATGGAATCTCAAATCCTGTTTGAACTGCCGGTAGAACTGGAACTACGAAAAAGCGCGGATGGCGCACAAAGGATCATCCGGGGATATGCCAGCACCGAACGGATAGACCAAGACGGTGAAGTTATCCTGCAAAACGGCATCGATTTCAGCCCACTACTGAAATCCGGGTTTCTGAATTACGACCACCAGTACAGAAACATAGCAGGCGCACGTCTACCCATTATCGTCGGATATCCCACAAAGGCAGAAATCCGCGACAAGGGACTATGGGTGGAGGGAGAACTGCTGAAAAGCGACAACCCCACATGCACATCAGAACAGGTGAAACTCGCCGACGAATTGTGGGAACTCGGCATAGCTCTACAGAAAAGCGGCACCCGATCCCTCGCCTATTCGGTTGAGGGTGGAGTAGTGGAGAGGCAAGGCAACAGGATCGTCAAGTCTGTGGTCCGCCACCTGGCAGTTACCCACAAGCCGGTCAACCCGGAAGCTACTGTGGAATTATTCGCAAAATCGATGGGATGCGGCAGCAACTCGTATGAAATCCAAAAGGCAATGACCACAGAAACAGCCGCCCCTTTACTGAAGGAAAACCTGGACCGTGGATTGACAAGCGTCCTCTACGGTGACCGGAACTGTGGCTGTTACGCTCCGAGCGGCAAGTTCACCGGAGGCATAACGGGTGCGGTAGACCACCTCACAAACTGCCTCGGTTACGACCGGGACGAATCAATCCGGTTCTTGCGGAAGATAGTCAAAGGCGCATCAAGAGAAGCGAATCTAGCCGCTCTGGCAACCCAGGCGGGATTCATAGAGCCGTAAAACATTAAAGGAGGAAACAGGATGGTAACGAATATCGCGCACGACGCCCTGGAAAAAGCCATGGCCGAACTGGATGAACTGGAAAAGTCACAAGACGATGATGATGGTATCGACGAAATGATCAAAGCCCTGGAGGAAGAAATCGGCGACCTCGCCAAGTCTGACGATGAAAGAAACGCCGACGGCACCGATGAAGACGAAAAAGACGGTGGCGACGGTGAAGACGAAAAAGACGGTGAACCCGTCAACAAGTCCGAAGAAGAATTCACTGAAGAACTCATCAAGGCCAGCGAAGCATACGCATCCCTGGAAAAGTCGGTAAGCGAAGGAATCGGAGAGGTTAACACCGAAGTATCGGAACTCAAGAAATCCATGTCCTCACTCCTTGAACTGAACATCAAACAGGCGAAAGTCCTCGGTTCCCTGTACAAGGCAGTCAAGGAAATGGGCGCGGCCCCGATTGGCCGCTCCAGGACCGCACTCGGACTAGGCTCCCGCGACGCAGAGAACCTGGAAAAGAGTGTCCCGGAAATAACGGAACTTCTGATTAAAGCGGTTCAGGAAAAAAAGATCGACGCACACTACCTGTCCACATACGGAACGTACAAGACCCTGGACGTGCTGCCCGACGAAGTAAAAACCGCCATCGGCATATAGTTTTTTTATGCTCAATGTTGCCCATACCAAACAGACCAAAAGGAGGAAACACCAAAATGGCACGCAACGTCCAGAGTTATGACCAGTTGCTAAAATCGCAGGGTTTCAAACACACCGGCGACGATGTGGTAGCGGAACTCGCCGATCTGAAAAAGGCACTCGCCACCACCACCAGTGGTGCCGGAGGGATACAATCCGGCCCGCTCATGCTCGAGAACCTGGATGCAGTTATGACCGAGGTACTCGTAACGGAACAGCACTTCAAGCTGTACAACCTTCTCCCGAAAACCCCGTCTGCACAGCCCTACTTTGAATACAACGTTCATAAGGGATTCGGCAGCAACCGTTCGGGTGGTCTAGGCTTTAACCAGGGTGGAGCACCCAAGGGTGGAACCTCCAGCTTCCAGAGAAACGGCATCTACACCAAATACCTCGGTGTCCAGGGTGGAATCACTCACCAGATGCTCATTGCGGGCCAGAATGGCGGATCATTCGAAGACCCCACCGTCCGAGAAAACCGGGATCGCACCATGGAACTCCTGGAACGTCTCGAGCGGGAGCTGGTATTTGCCAACAAGGCAGTGAAGGATGAAAACGGCAACGAAGTCAACTTTGATGGACTGCTCACCCTGCTGGCCGCTGCAAACTCCGACAACGTTATCGACAAGAAGGGCGCGGCATTCAGCTTTGACGACCTCGACGACGATGCGGAAAACCTGGTGACCACAGGGAAGCAACCCTCTGTGGATGGGTACGTCTGCTTGATGTCCCCTCACGTATCCAAGGGACTCAACCAGCAGTATGCCGCTCGGAACGTCGTCCGCAACAACAAGGATGGCGCAATCGACATGAGCATCACCCCGGGGTTCAAGGTGCCGAAATACGAAACACAATTCGGCGATTTCACCTTTGATCATTCCATCCTGCTGCAAGAGGTCGAAAACGGTTCACCCGTAACTGCTGCCGTTTCAGGTGCGCCATCATCCCCCGCTATCACCACGCAACCAGTCGCCGCGACTGACGCCACTGTCCACATCCCGGCAGGAACTTACTATTACACCGTAGCTGCCGTAAATGACTCAGGCGAATCCCTCGGGACCACCTGCACTGCGGTCGCCGTTATCGACGGTCAAAAGGTCACCACAGTAGTCACCAGGGTATCGGACGCTACCTGCTACCGCATCTATCGCGGAACACAGTCGGACGCAAGTGATGCCAAGTGGATCGCGAAGGTGCCGCAACCAGCATCCGGAAACTTGACCTTCGTCGACAAAGGCGAATGGCTCCCGGTAAACGCAGCAGGCAAACAATCTGATGGTCTGGTAATCGAAGTGAAACCCGACCGAAGGGACATCACCATCGCGCAGATGTCCCCTCTGGTCAAAATGGGACTGCCCCAGGTAGGGACCACTTTCCCGTTCCTGCTCTTGCTCTACATCGTGGCAGTGATCAAGGCACCGGAAAGAATCCGCATCTACAAGAACTGCGGACCTTATACCGCACCCTAAGTAGAACCAAACCAAAAACCCGCTACGGGAGGCGTGCCACTGCTCCCGTAGCGGAATTATCAAGCGGAGGAAATGATGAGCAGAACTATTGAAATAGTTTCAAAAAATATCGGCCCGGTTGCACTCTGCACGAAAAGAGGCGAACAAAGGACCGTTGTGTTTCAGGACAAGGGTGGTGTCGGTTTCGCAATGTGCGATGAGGATGAGGCTGAAATCCTTCTCGGCGGGATCGGAAAACCGGATTACTGGAAACCGGGACAGAATGAATCGGGCACACCGGCCCCAATCGCTATCCCTGGGGAGACAAACGAAAACGGCCAGGACACCGACACGGAACCTGCTGGCGAACTCACCAAAGAAAAATACGAAACCATCAAAAACGTAGGTGAACTGAAGACACTCCTTCAAACGACAAACGATAGCACTCTCGTGATGGAGTTGATCGCAATAGAGGCACAACGGGAATCAAGCAAGGCAACCTGGATGAATGCCTTGAACGACAGGCTCGATGAACTGAACAAATAGCTTCCAAACACGGAGGTAGCGCATGGCAACACGGACAATCAGAAAATTTATTGTAAAAGCGGTCTACGGCAAAGAACTGGCCGCAATGCGGGAAGAGTTCAGCAAACTCGTAGACGAAGTCGAAGAACTGAAAACAAAGTTCACCACGCATACGCATACCGGAGTCACGACAGGCGAAGATGACTCAGGTGCTACCAAGTCGACATTCACCACCTTTGCCAAACCTGACGCAAAGAAAATCAGCTAACCAACAGCCCGCTCTTCGGAGCGGGCAGAGGTCTCCATGGCACTAACCGCCATTCGAATAAAAACTGACAAGCCGGAATACTCGCGGTTCGAAGCAGACAAATCGATAATCCGAGCAAAGATATTCCCGGACCCGGCGACTGAACTCGTAGATGAACCCGTAACGGTCACGATCTCCAAAGGCGCACGCGAAATCGCCAGGCAAGAAGTAACCTTGTCCGGAGACTACCCGAAAGGCTCTCTGGTCGAATTCGACCTGAACAGCATCGCCGATACCGATGGCATCCCTTTGTGTACTCGTGGTCAGTACACGATCCGGGCGACACAGAACACCGTGACAGCTTCGGCCATCTTCCGGGTTTCCGTGGTCACAGTCGCCCAAATGAAAGCGGGTTATTGCTTCGGAACCCCGCTGTACGTTTACGACAAAATGGCACCCAAAAAGCAACCCTCCCTGGTGACCGGCGTAACCATCAGAAACGTCTCGGAAAAGACCAAGCAGGGCATGTACAACCTGACATACACAAAAGCCACAAACTCCCTGACCTGGGGTGGAGGCGCGGAAATACCCATCGGAAGCGCAAGTGAAATAGTCCCGGATGCAAAGGGAAATTACATCGAAGTCGATATTGATGAATTCGAACTGCCCGACACCGACGCAGCAGAGGCAATACTGGTCGACAGGGAAGTCATGTCGGATGACGTGATCCGCGATGAAATCGACAAGGCAATCTCGGAGATCGAAAGTTCCCTCCTCAAGGTCTGGATCGAACCAACCAGGTTTGCGACTGAACCATATTTCTCAGAGGGAGAATACGACAAAAAAATAGACCCCCTGGCCTATTACGAAAATGACTTTACCCAAAACGCCAAGGTCTGGCACCTGAACCTGCCAATTCAGCAACTGATAAAAGTCGACGAGGTTTCCGGATACATCGGTAACACCCAGGCGATCAGGTTGTCAAACATGGCTTACAGTTGCAACAGGAAAGCAGGCACGCTGGACGTCCTGCCGTTCAACAGCCAATACTCATACCTGTATACGTTTTTCGTTCAACTCAGCTTTTGGGGATACCGCAGCACAATAGCGGGATTCTGGAGATTCAAAGGTGTGGCGGGAATAGAGCGGATGGAAGGCGACATCGTCAAACTGATCGGCATGAGCGCGGCGATTCCCATCTTAACGATGGCCGGGCAAGGATACCGAGCCGGGTACTCCAGCGAGTCCATAAGCAAGGATGGTGTGAGTTCCTCGAGAAGTTACACAAGTTCAGCCAGTTACGGCATCTATAGCGCAACAATCGAAGAATACAGAAAGTGGATCAAGGACAACACCCGGAGACTGCGAAACACATATCGCGGCATCCCCATGGTGACGATATGAGTCCAATCCCGATGGTCAGCGTCGACAGATTTGTCCAGGATGAAGGCGAGCAGGTCAGGCACCTGATAGGCATTAAATGCTGGTGCCACGGAGCAGACGGTCAACCTGACCCGAACTGCACTGAACACGAGAACGGAGGGTGGATATACGTTGACGAACGGAAGATCGTCGGGCTTGTAACAGCAATCAGCTACCACAAGGAGATGATGGAAACCGGGGTTTTCATGCCCGGCGATTGCGTCTTTTCTCCCCTCTCAGACGACAAGATAAGCGAAGGCGACAAGATCATCTTTACCTGGCCGCTCCCCTACGGGCAAGGCGACCCACTGGTGAGAGGATCATCCGCCAGAGACACCCTGTACTACGAAGCGACAAAGGCAATCTTCTGCATAGATGAACAGAAGGTGCGCTACAAGGAAGGCTTGGACTTCCGTCTCGCAGGCAAAAGCATCGAATGGGACTGGAACGGAAAGCCGGACGAAGGGAAAAAGCCCGCATTCGGAACCAGATACACCATAAAGTACCAGGGATATCTGGAGTGGATCGCCTTTGTCCCTCCCATCACAAGGATCAGTTCCGGCGCGGATATGGGAGAGAAGGTCATGCTGCGAATGAAACACCTGGTGGGAGCATGAGCAACCTACAGAACATAGAAAAAGCCCTGGCAACCGCCAGTCATTACGTCCAGGCAACATGGCAGCAAACCGTGATGGGCGCGGTAAAAATCCCGGGAATCCCCGAACTTCGACTAAACGTCAACCTGCGGAAAGTTTACGCGGACAGCATCGTCCTGGGCGAACAGTTAAACATCCCGGAAGCAGGATTCTGTCGCGCATACATCGTTGCGCTGAAAGAGGTCGCCAGGGATCTGGAGTTCGGCAGAGGACCGTGGGACATGAAACCAGGCCTCCTGAAAGGACCGAAATCCCGCGTCTCGAAACTAGGCAAAAGGTACAACATCGTCCCGTTCCGGCATGCCGTGCCAGGAGGCACCAGAAACACCGCTGTGGGGCGAGTGATGCCCAAAGACATATACCAGCAGGCCCGGCAACTCAAAGCCAGTCTGGAGGCAAAGAAGCGCACCAAATGGGGTGGAAAACTCACAGGGACCGAAAGCAAATATGGACCAGGCAAGAACCCCACTACAGGCTACCAGCACAAAAGCGGGAAATACGAAGGCATGGTCCGCATCGAAAAGACATACGAGAAGGTAAAGCAAAGCAAATATTTAACCTTCCGCGTCGTTTCGGAAAAGTCGGATGCAAAATCCTGGTGGCATCCAGGCTACCCGGCATACCATATCATCGAAGGGGTGAAGCAATACTGCCAACCTCACGTGAACGAAATCATCAAAGAGGCAACAATGGCCGACCTGATTGATCTCCAGAACGTCTCAATCGGCATGAGCATAAACAGGGTGTAAAAATGGGTTTCCCGAACGTAGACACATATCTCTGTAGAAAGTTCACGGATCACTTCGCTGATACGCAAAACGACCCGACTGAAACGATAGACGATCTATTCGAGGACATGGACGAACCCGAAAGGATGGAGGTATCCGAATACCTGCAATCAACGAGGTTCACCAGAGACACCAGGGACAGGGAAAAAGGGAGACGAGTCGTCTACATCGTGCCTCACTTCCCGATGACGGATATCCCCTTCCCGCAAATTGGCATATCCCTCGGAACTGAGACAGTATCGGACAAGTTCATCGGCGACTACACAGGCGAATCGATACCCGTCAAAGATTGCCAAGGCAACGTTGTGGCATTCGACATACCCAAGGGGTACTACGCGACGGCAAGCTGGAATATCGATGTGCTATGCCCCACGAAAGACGAAACGGTCTGGATTTCAAGGTTTTGCCAGTTATTCGTTTGCCGATTGCTGGAAGACCTGGATGCCATGGGCGTGCAGGAAGTCGCGGTTTCTTTGGCCGACATCAATATCCAGAGTGAACAATTCCCGCATGCGGTGTTTTGTCGGCGGATAACGATATCCGGCAAAACCGCAAACACCTGGAAGAAGCGGATACCGAGTCACACATACAAGACGGGAATAAATAAGGCTCTCAACCCATAGGAGGAATGCATGGCGAAAAATAAAGAAGAAGTCAGAACGGAAGAAGTCCTCGAGGAACCAGTGGTAGACCAGAAAGAGGAAGTGAAGGAGTTTCCTGTTGACTTGACTGAATTTCTATCCGGCATCAAACAAGTCGAAAGTTGCCGTGCTTTTGCAGGCTTAATGCAAACCGAAGGGGTGACTGGTCAGAAGATGCGGGCAGAGTGGCAAAGGTTATTTGCATTATTTCAAAATAAACCAACTGGAACAAAATGGCCGGATTGGATTTCCAAAAACCAAGGAGGTAAGAACTGATGGCACTCACTAAAGGGGTTTTATGGGACGGAAAATACTACGTCCTCCCGCAAGCAGCATCAAGAATCGATTCGTCCGCACTGGCTAAAAACCCCCTCGGCGGAGACAACAAACTGGCAATCCTCGGTAACATGGTGGGACTGATCCCGCCAGGCAGTTGCTATAAGGTCAATAACCCGAGTCTGGCGCTGCAACTGATCCACACCTCTTGCGAAGAGGAACGGCTCGCCACACAACTGGTATTCGACCCATCCCCCGGCAGTGGCCTGCCCGGAGCAAGCGAAGTCTACCTCGTCCCGGTAAACCCGGCGACCCAGGCGCAACTGACACTCAGCACCGCAATCCTGCTGAAGACCTACCTGTATGGCTTGCCCGCGAATCAGGTGAAGGTAAAAATAGAGGCGGGCACGACAGCCGGAAAGAAGGTGACGGTAGGGTACCTGAACCACATTGAAACCTTTGACGATCTGACCAGACCGTCATTCAGCATCCAATACACCGGCGCGGGTTCAGCGGCAACCATGACCATAACGCCAACTGCCGCAGGGCACTCGCTGACCACCTCCTGCACCGGCGCAACCCCGGACAACCTGAACCTGGACCTGAATGTTTACACCAACATCCAGGCCGTTGTGGACGCCATAAACGCAACAGGGAAATACACGGCAACCGTGCTCACCCCGCAACCGACCGCGGACCTGAGCATGAACCTGGATGCCGTTACCACGCAGGATATCAAAACGGCAGCATTCACGGCAAAAAGCGAACTGCAGGCCATCATAAACGAGCTGAACGCAAAAAGCGGTTATGTTTCTGCTTCCAGGGTGGCCGACGCAGGCGCGGCCCCGGCAAATGTCGGGTGGACCTACCTCTCCGGAGCGGTAAACGGCACGACCACAACCACAGAATGGCAAGCTGCCCTTGACCTGCTCAAGACCCTAAACATCGACCTGATCCTTCCGATAACACCCGACGCGAGCGTCCACGCGATGGTCGACACTCACTGCGACTACATGAGCGGTCCAAACGGCAAGAGCGAACGCCGTGCCTTCGTCGGTGGCGCACTGCAAAACTGGAACGGAGAAGCAAACCGGGCAACCGCACTGGCAGCGCTCAAAACCCAGGCGAAAGCGCTCAACAGTGACCGCACCATGCATGCCGGTCTCGGCTCGAAACTTTACAACCCGAACGGAATAGCCAAACTCTATCCAGGATACATCACGGCAGCCGTGTATGCGGGTATCGCGGCAGGCGCATCTCCGGTCCTTCCCCTCACCAGGAAGTACCTCCGGGTTTTAGGTCTCGAAGTCGAACTGAGAGTCGCCGAAATAGAGGAAATGCTGGAGGCGGGAGTCGCGGTCCCGATCCCCGACACGGTCCAGGGCGCGGGATACGTGATCAGCCGACAGGTGACAACCTGGACGCAGGACGTGAACCTTTACAGGATAGAGTTTTCCGTAGGCAGGGGCGCGGACTATATCGCATCAGAGGTGAGAAAACGGCACGAACTGTTGATTGGATACCCAGGGACCGAGCAGATCGACCAGACCATCGTAAACGTTACCAACGGGGTGCTGGAAGCCGCGAAACGCGACGGTTATATCCGGTCTTATGACCCGGAGGCAACCAGTCTGAGAGCAGACAATACCATCAGGTACGTGGATTATTCCGCTGTTCCGGTACTGCCGATAAATTGGATCTTCTCAACCTATTTTCTTGAACCCACCACCTATAGCATAGGCTTGTAAAAGGAGACTTCGACCATGGGAATCATGAACACAATGACTGGCAACAGGGCGATCTTCAAGATCGCCGGTCAGGTGATAGGTGTCGCGCAAAACGTGACTTTCAACGATGATGCAGGACTCCAGGACGTGGATGGCATCGGCAACCATGAAACGCAGGAACTGGTGACGGGTAAAGTCTCCTACAACATTTCAGGAG
>Ga0265295_1007090_pt1 | contig 13110 bp, 9 predicted proteins | sample Munlansysbiofilm_FD_192503 | JGI IMG/M metagenome (GOLD analysis project Ga0265295, IMG submission 192503) | Leachate microbial communities from a municipal landfill in Southern Ontario, Canada - Methane capture system biofilm | ecosystem: Engineered > Solid waste > Landfill > Unclassified ... | reverse complement strand
CCACAAACAGATTTGACTATATGCTGGCCAATCCCCCCTTCGGCGTGGAATGGAAGAAACAGCAGAAAACGATAACTACCGAACATGAGAATCTTGGCTTCAACGGCCGTTTCGGAGCTGGCTTGCCACGCATCAATGACGGCTCACTGCTCTTTTTGCAGCACATGATCTCCAAAATGCGAGATACTAAGGAAGGCGGCAGCCGGATCGCCATTGTCTTCAACGGCTCCCCTCTCTTTACCGGTGATGCCGGCAGCGGAGAAAGCAATATCCGCCAATGGATCATCGAAAAAGATTGGCTGGAAGCTATTGTCGCCATGCCGGATCAGCTTTTTTACAATACAGGCATCAGCACCTATATCTGGATCATCACCAATAAAAAGGAAAAGCACCGCCAGGGCAAGATCCAGCTCATCGATGCCCGCCTCTTCTACCATAAAATGCGTAAAAGCCTGGGCAATAAACGCCATGTCATCGGCGACGGTGAAGACAATCGCTTTGATCACATCTCCCAAATCACCAAAATCCATGCGGATTTTATCCATAATCAGGAGCTTGAAATCATCAGCAATACAGAGCCAACCAGCGCAATCGTAAGCAAGATCTTTGACAACGAAGACTTTGGCTACCACAAAATCGTAGTAGAACGCCCCCTGCGCCTGAACTTTATGGCCTCGGAAGAGCGGATTGCCAAGCTGGACACAATCAAAGCCTTTGCCAAACTCGCTGAAAGCAAGAAGAAGAAGGCTACAGCCGAATATCAGAAAGAGATTGAGGCAGGTAAAGCCAGGCAAAAGCAGATCAAAGCACTGCTGCACAGCCTGGACGACAGCATTCTCTACAAAAACAGAAAGCAATTTGTCCAAACCCTGGAGCAGGCCGCAGCCGCACACAAGCTCAGCCTCAGCGCTCCAGAGCTGAAAGCCATCTTGGAAGCGCTTTCGCAGCGCGATGAGACCGCAGAGATCTGCACCAATAGCAAAGGCCGCCCCGAAGCTGATACCGAGCTCCGGGACACGGAAAGCATCCCCCTCAAGGAAGATATCCAGGCCTACTTCCAGCGTGAAGTGCTGCCCCATGTGCCCGATGCCTGGATCGATAAAAGCAAGACCAAAATCGGCTACGAGATCCCGCTGAACCGCCATTTCTATGTCTATCAGCCACCCCGGCCCCTGGATGAAATAGAGGCGGAACTCAAGACCATTGAGGCCGAGATTTCCAAACTCTTGGGGGACATGTGAAAGCTATTTCAGTAGTAAAGGAATCCTTTACTACTGCCGCAGATAGCAAGCAGTATAGCGTTTTGTTTTATAATCTGGATGCCATCATCCCAGTTGAGTGTCGTGCTAATTTATGCTTGGCAACTGTTCGAAATTATCGAACAGTTCAAACTGAAAAAGATCGCCAAGTACAACGGAACATGAGCTATTACAATCTTGGCTTGGATGAATGATGGGAACTTTATTGTTTGGCTGCTGTGCAGCATTAAAACTATACTCGACTGAAATCATTCTTCTTGCATCTGCAATTATAGCATATATAGGACTTGTTAAATCCTCCAATTCATACAAGGAGCATAATAGACCGTACATTACTTTCAATCTTGAGCCGGGGCAAGATCCGAATCATATCGTCCTTGCGATTAGAAACACGGGGAATAGAGGGGCTAATGATGTATGCATCAAAATAACTCCACCTCTGAAATCGGTCCTTTACCATTCCGGTGACGAAAATGATCCGGTCAATGAGCTATCAATTCCGTTTATTTCTCCCGGTCAGGAAATAGTTTCACATTTCGACCATAAGCATCTCATCGTAACATCGGGCAGTACTGATCACTACGATATCGGAATCTCATATGAGTATCGGAAGCATCGGAAATGCTGGAAACATTGGAACTGTCGAAAGTTTAAAGATTCATATATTGTAGATCTTTCATACATAGGGAAGATCCATTTCACACTGAAGCCTAAAGATTGGGGAATAGTTTAATGCTAGAAACATGGATCGGGACTTAATTATGAAAACAAAGATCAAGTTTATAGCTCAAGTGATCAATGGTGCTACTCCATCTACATCAAATCCTGAGTTCTGGGATGGAGATATTTATTGGGCAACACCTGATGATCTGGGTAGCTTAGATGACAAGATTATTGCACACACAAAAAGGATGATAACTGAAGAGGGGCTTACAAGTTGTGGTACTTCTCTTACTCCAGAGGGTAGTATCATTCTTTCCACACGAGCCCCGATTGGTCACATTGCAATAACTGGAAAACAGATGTGTTGCAACCAAGGGTGCAGAATACTAATCCCACGTGATTGGATAGCTGGAGACTTCCTATATTACTATCTTTATTGCAACAAACAACTTCTCATATCATATGGCCAAGGTTCTACATTTCTTGAACTAAGCAGAAACATGCTTGCATCAATCTCGTTAGAAATACCGGATACGGAAAAACAAAACTCTATCGCTGCCTTCCTTGATCATGAAACAACAAGGATAGATGCCCTGATCCATAAGAAAAAGCAGATGATAGAACTGCTGAAAGAGAAGCGGACTGCGCTTGTCACACAAGCGGTCACCAAGGGACTGGACCCCAATGTCAAAATGAAAGATTCTGGGATTGAGTGGTTGGGTGAGGTGCCGGAACACTGGGCAGTAAAGAAGTTGAGATTTCTAGTCAAGGCTCCCCTGCAATATGGTGCCATAGAAGCTGCTGAGTTGGATGATCCATATCTACCTAGATACATAAGAATAACCGACATTGATGAGAAAGGTGATTTAAGAGAAGATGGAATAAAGACAATTCCATGGGATAAAGCGGAGCCATATATGCTCAATGATGGTGATTTACTCTTAGCCCGCAGTGGCGCAACAGCAGGCAAATCCCTCTTATATAAAGAGACCTATGGTGCTGCTGCTTTCGCCGGTTATCTAATCCGTGCTACATTTAATGGGCAGGTTTTGCCAGACTTTGCAAGCTATTATACCTCTTCACAAATCTACTCAAATTGGTTAAGCATGGTGCTAATCCAAGCAACAATTCAAAATATCAGTGCTGAGAAGTACAAGGAACTGTCCCTCCCCGTACCAAGTATATGTGAACAAAGAAAGATAGTAAGTTATTTAAGGGATGAAACTGATAAAATAGATATGATGATGAATATTATGATACACTCCATCTCCCTCCTCCAAGAATACCGCTCCTCCCTTATCCACTCTGCCATCACTGGTAAAATAGATCTACGAGGCTACCATGAAGAACACTAACGAACAGGCCTTTGAAGCCTATATTGAATCCACTATGCAAGCTGCCTGGACTTCGGTGCCAAACACCCAATTTGATGCCGAAACCGCCTTATTTGCGGAATATGCCCTTGATTTTATTAAAAGCAGCCAAGCCCCGCTCTGGGCAGAGCTGGAAAAGGTAAATGGCGCCTTATTGCCGGAGCAGATTCTTAAGACTCTCATCAAGGAGCGCCTCAGCAAGGGCACTTTGTACATCCTGCGGCACGGCTTCAAGTTTCAGGGCAAGACCCTGCGTCTGGCCTACTATCGCCCCGCTCACGGTCTCAGCAAAGAAGCGCAGGAGCTTTATCATGCCAATACCTTTCAGGTCTGCCGCCAGGTCTATTATCACCCGGATAAACAGCAGTCCCTGGATATGGTTCTGGCCATCAACGGCATCCCGATCGCCACTTTGGAGCTCAAGAACCCCGGCACGGGACAAAGCGTAAAACAGGCCAGAGAGCAGTATCAGGAAGACAGAGACCCCGCCACAGCGCTTTTAAGCTTCAAAACCGGCGCTCTGGTGCACTTTGCGGTGGATACTGATGAAGTGTATATGACTACGCGTCTGCAGAAGCGCAAGACCTTCTTTTTGCCCTTTAATAGAGGCAGTAATCCGCAACAGATCGATTGCGGCAAGGGTAATCCAATCCATCCTTCCGGGCATCGTACAGCCTATCTCTGGGAAGAGATCTTGCAGCCGGATAGTCTCCTGGAGATCGTGGGCAGCTTTATCTTTATCGAAAATGAAGGTAAAGGGCATGAGCGCATCATTTTCCCGCGCTATCATCAGCTTGATGTGGTGCGCAGGCTTTTGGCGCAGGTGAAAAGCGATCTGGCTGGAAAGAACTATCTGATCCAGCATAGTGCCGGCAGCGGCAAGACCAATAGCATCTCCTGGCTGGCACACCGTTTGGCAAATCTGCATACCGCAGAGGATAAGCTGATCTTTGACTGCGTGATCGTGATCACAGACCGCGTGGTGCTGGACAGGCAATTGCAGGAAGCCATTTATCAGATCGAGCATGCCAGCGGGGTGGTGCAGCCCATCAAAGAAGGCAGCAAACAGCTTGCCAATGCCTTGGTGGATGGCACCAAGATCGTGATCACCACCTTGCAGAAGTTCCCCTTTATCCTTGCCGGCCTCTTGCGTATAGCCGGAGCCCGGGATTTGGAGCAGCCTGGAGAGGCAGCTCTGCTAAAATCCAAGGTTTGGCAGAAAAAGATTGCGGGCAGGCGTTATGCCATCATCGTGGACGAAGCGCATAGCAGCCAGACCGGAGAAGCGGCACGAGGTATGAAAGAGATATTGGGGGAACAGGTATCAAAATTGGCAGAGGCAGAAGACTGGCAGGATGAGCTGAATCTGATCATGGAATCCCGCGGGCGGCAGCCCAATCTCAGCTTTTTTGCCTTCACCGCCACACCCAAGGGCAAGACTCTGGAACTCTTTGGCAGAGGCGGCAGAGCCTTTCACAATTACAGCATGCGCCAGGCTATCGAAGAGAAGTTTATCCTGGATGTGCTGAAGCGCTACACCACTTACAGCACCTACTTTAAGATCATCAAAAAGAGCAGCAACGATCCCAGTATGCCGGCCGGGAAAGCAGCACAAAAGCTCTGTAAGTTTATGCGTTTGCATCCCCGCAATGTCAGCCAAAAGACCGAGATCATCATCGAGCATTTCCGCAGTTGCATCATGCCTCTGATCGGCGGTCAGGCGAAAGCGATGGTGGTGACGGACAGCCGTTTGCAGGCGGTGCGTTATTATCTGGCTTTCCAACGCTATCTGGGAGAGCATCATTATACCGATGTGCATCCTTTGGTGGCTTTTAGCGGCACGGTGATCGATCCTGATACGCAGTTTGAGTACACCGAACCGGGCCTGAACGTGGATTACAAGACCGGCAGAAATATCTCTGAACTGCAGCTCAAAGACCGCTTTGGCAGTGAGGATTATCAGATCCTGCTGGTTGCCAACAAATACCAGACCGGCTATGATCAACCCCTGCTCTGCGCGATGTATGTGGATAAGAGACTGGATGGAGTGCAGGCCGTGCAGACCCTCTCCCGCCTCAATAGAATCTACCCCGGCAAAGAAGCTCCCTTTGTGCTGGATTTTGTGAATAAAGCCGAGGATATTCTCACCGCCTTCAAACCTTACTACACGGTTACCGAATTGGAAGCCGAATCCGATCCCTCGCATCTGGAAACCCTGAAACATGAACTAAACCAGATGCAGATCTATGACTGGAAGGATGTGGAGGCTTTTGCGCAGGTCTTTTACAAGCCCATGAGTGCACAAAAGCGGGGCGACCATGCCGCTATGCAAAAGCATTTGCAGAACGCGGTGGAGCGATTCAGACAGACAGAAAGCGAAGAGGACAAAGACACTTTCTACGGCAAGCTCAAGGCCTATGTGCGGCTCTATGCCTTTGTAACCCAATTGATCAAATACACCGATAAAGAACAGGAAATGCTCTATAGCTTTGGGCGCTTTCTGCTGCCTCATATACATGTCCATAATGACACAGACGCCGATCCCGAAAAGGATGTGGAGCTGCAATACTACCGCTTGCAGAAGGTGATGGAAGGCTCGATCGATCTTTCCGAGGGGGAGAATGTGAAGGTGAAATCCCCCACCGACACCGGCACAGGCAAAGCCAAGGAAGACGACAAGCCTCTATCGGAAATTATTGAAACCCTCAATGAACGCTTTGGCACAGATTTCAGCGAAGCGGACCGGCTCTTCTTTGAGCAGATCAAAGAGACTGCCATGCAGGATGAAGGAGTGCTCAAAACCGCTTCCGCAAATCCGCTGGATAAGTTTGAGCTGGGTATTCAGCAGACCATCAAGGACCTCATGATGAAACGCCTGAAAGAGAATGACAAAATTGTGAGCAGATATATGGACGATGAGAGATTTCAGAAAGTGATCTTAACTATTATGTCAAAGGAGCTTTATCAAGCTTTAGGAGCAAATACTAGGCCAGAGCAGGGCGGATAAAAAGCTGTTATGCCCTCACCGTAGCGCAGGACGCCGTGTTATCTGCCAAAATCTGGGGCAAGCTATCTGCTTCCTGGGCTAAGTTTTAAGGCAGGTATTGCTTTGTTTATCTATCATAATAATTCCTGTTTTAGTGCAGAAGCCAGGAAAGTCTGCATTTCTTCTTTGGATGGTAGTGCCAGCAAATACTCAGAAACAAAGAGATTGTTATCCATTCCGGCCAAGGCGTATTCTACCAGGGTGCTGTCTTTATCTGTGCAGAGCAGGATACCGATGGGTGGGTTGTCCCCCTTCAGCATTTTATTTACCCGGTACCAGCTCACGTAGGTATTAAGCTGGCCTAGGTTTTCATGGTTGAATTCAGCCAGTTTCAGCTCAATTAAAATGTGGCATTTCAGGATGCGGTGATAGAAAACCAGATCCACATAGAATTGGGTATCTCCGATCAGGATGCGTTTTTGTCGTGCTTCAAAGCAGAAGCCATCCCCTAATTCCAGCAGGAAGTCCTGTAGCTTATCCAATAGATAATCTTCAACGGTAGATTCACTAAGAGCATCATCTGCCCTGAGGCCCAGAAATTCAAATACGTAAGGATCCCTGATGAATAACTCGGGATTTTGGACTTCTGCCTTATGATTGCTTATAGTGATAAGCTTATCTTTGTCCCGTGACATCAGGCTGCGTTCAAAATAAAGGGATTTTATCTGTCTTCTCAATTGCCGCACCGACCAGTTCCCTTCGATACATTGCAGACAGTAGAAAACCTGCTGCTGCTTGTCCTCTATCTCCAGTAGTTCGGAGATATGTGAGAATGACAATGAGCTAATTAGCTGCCCTCCATCTATTTGTAATAGTGGAGACGGCGTCTCCACTATTGGAATTGCTGGGATTCCATCCAACCAAGAAGGACGACACAAAGTGCTTGCAAGTGATTTGCCAAGATACCTTTGTAATTGTGGACTCACTGTCTCCACAATTTGAGGATAGGTCTTGTAAAACTTGAGGTATCTATACAATTCCCGTTTATCCATGCGGGACATATTGAGCTTCTGGAATTCCTTTGCCAGGCAATCAATAACCTTATCCCCATACTCAGCTCTGTCAGAACCTTTGAGCTCATATTCTGCAATATAATAACCGATCAGCCAGTTACGCAGAGTCAGCATCATGTTTACAGATTTTGAGGCAGCAGTTTGCAATTGCTGGTGCAGTTCATGTATCTGCGAGACCAAATTTGGGAAGCTCACCGTGTTTAGCATTTCAGGATTCATACCTTGATCCTATTATCCTTTTCTATCTTTGCCATTGCTCTACTCCTTCCCAGAAATACATCTCTGGAGACCCCATCAGAATCTGTACGAGACGGGATCAAAATGGAATATAACCAGTATAAAACTTATGGTTTTCCTGTCAATAGGCCACTTTTCATTGGTCAATATACTACTCTAGCAAATCGCTATTTGATCGAAAAGAATAGCGTCCTGTGCTACACCTTTCCCATGATCTTGCTTCTAACACAATATCGACACGAGATGACTCAGAATACCGAGTCATCTCGTGTCCAAAACATCTTAAAATCAAAATAAACCCAGGATTGTCCAGTGGCTGTCCCCACATAGAAGATAGGTGCTGAGATCTCGCGCGAGGCAAGTCTCACACGGGATAAAATAAACCGGCACCACAGGAGAAATAATGCAAGTAAAGTTTAAAAACATGATCATGGGTTACACGGGAATGGCTGATGGCAGCGTGATCTACTACAGCCCCAAAATGCGCAAATACCTGCTGCGCCGCGCTCCTCACGGGAAAAGACACCAGGGACAGAGCCGCTTTGCGGAGATTCAGAAACGGATATTTGGGCTGAAGCCTTCGGAGGCTTTCAAACAGGATATCAAGGCCTATCTGCCCGGATACAATGCACTGAGGGCAAATCTGGAGAAGAACATTCTGAGCTGGAACTATATGTATAGCAAGATGATGTGGAATATGCATAATATCTATAAGGTGGATTTGGCGGGAATCGAGCGGGAGCAGGTGGCGGAGTTGCCCTGCCGGAGTCTGGCGGTGGCGATTGAGGCGGGGCTCTTGCCCAAGGTGAAGGGCTGGGAGGGTTTTGTGGCGGAGATGTAGTTTGGAAGATCTGTTGTAGCTGGCAGATGTTGTAGGCAAAGCGGAGTCCGCCACTACGTTGTGGCGCTCTCTGTAGCGCCTACAGATCGGGTTTTGGATATGTAGAGATTTCTGGGAAGATGCGTAGTTTGGAGGTTGTAGGCAAAGCGGCGTCCGCCACTACGGAAGAAATAGTGAGCTTTTTGGGCGGCTTTGATTATCATATTCCTTAAGAGCATAGTAATTAAATAGGATATACTCAAAGGAGTTAAACATGAAAAGATTAGACAATAAAGTCGCCCTGATTACCGGTGCCGCCAAAGGTATGGGCAAGGCCGAAGCCCAGCTTTTTGCCCAGGAAGGTGCCAAGCTTATCCTTACCGATCTCGATATGGAAAATCTGGACAAATTGGAAAGGGAACTTTCCGAAGCCGGAGTTCAGGTACTCGCCATCAGACATGATGTAGCCTCGGAAGAGGACTGGACCATGGTGGCAAAAGAGGCCGAAAAAGTCTTTGGCAAAGTGGATATCCTGGTGAATAACGCCGGAATACTGGATCCAGACGGGATAGAGGACACCACGCTGGAGAAATGGAACAGAATCATCGGTGTGAACCAGACCGGAACCTGGCTGGGTATGAAGCACATCGTTCCCCTGATGAGGAAAGCGGGTGGAGGCTCCATTGTGAATATCTCCTCCATTTACGGACTCATCGGAAGTGGAACATCCGCCGCCTATCAGGCTTCCAAAGGCGCAGTGCGGATACTCTCCAAGACCGCTGCCATGGAATATGCGGCAGAACATATCCGGGTGAATACCATCTTCCCCGGAGCCATCAATACGCCTATGGTGAGTGAATCTTTCTCCGAGGAAGTCTTGCAGGAGCTGCTGGCTCCAGTGCCGATGAAACGGATTGGCAAGCCTATTGAGGTAGCCTATGGCGCGCTGTTTTTGGCGAGTATTGAGAGTTCCTATATCACGGGGGCGGAGCTGGTGATAGATGGAGGGTGGACTATTCCGTAGGGGTTTGGGGATGGTATGCAGCATGATGATCTGAGGGACTGCTGTGCCAGGATGGGAGACCTAGCTTGTTTGGATTGGAGTTGTGCCGCTTTTCGGTCAAGGCCGGGGGCCTTGTTCGACACGAGACGTGTCGAATCCAGCAGGCCCATGCGGGCTTTAAGGTAGATTTGGCGCAAAAAATCCGGTTTAGTTCCAGAGCTCCGGGATGGACAGAAAAGCGCAGTTTAGCTGAGCTTTTCTGAATGCGGATCATGTTATTTACGCTAAGTGCTGAAACACTAACAAATAGTTTGTCTTGAGAAAATCAAAGACAGATATTGGGGTAAATAAATCTCGTTCTGGAACGCTTTTTGTATATGATATAGATGTAGTAAGATAAAAGACTCAAGGAGTGCGTGATGCAGATAGATATTACCGACCAGGCAAGGAATTATCTGAGTAGAAAGATGGATTTCTTTTTGGCTCGCAAGCGCGTGCCCAGAATTGTGCTGGCCGAACGTAGCTGCCATGGGGCAAACTTCCGGCTTTTCTTTGAGTCTGTGCACGATGATGATCAGATGGTGGAAGCCGCTGGTTTGCGGCTTTACATTCCCCAGGAACTTTTAGCTGAGTTCTCCGGATTTTCCCTGACTATGGAGCAGTTTTTCTTGAATAGAAGGCTGAAGATCACACCCATAAAACAAAGTTACCAATGCGATTGCACAGCAAAATGCCCAAACTCGGCTGCGGCAAAGGCAGATAATAAGGATAAATGATATGAAAAAGACAATGTACACTCTGCTGTTTAGTATGCTGGCTCTCTGGCTCTGTGCAGCTCCTCAGCGCTTTTTGCCGCTGGAAATTCAGCAACCGGATGGCAGCAGCCTCACGATCTATGCCAGCGGTGATGAATTTCATAACTGGCTGCACGATAAAGACTTTTACAGCATCGTTCAGAACGAAGAAGGCTGGTACGTCTATGCCGCTCAAGATGGCGAAAAAGTAGCCCCCACCACGCTCAAAGTGGGCATTGATCTGCCTTCACAGCGTGCGCTGAATCCCGGGGTAAACCTTTCCCAGAGATTGATCGCAGAGCGTTACACACGCATGGCCTCATTGCGGGATTATGGCAATTCCCGCGCACCCCACCAGGGAGATTTGAACAACGTCGTGATCTTTATCCGCTTTTCCGATGATCCGGAATACACGCAGCAGATCGGCACTTATGACAATATGTTCAACAACAATGCTGAGCATGCCAATTCCATGAAAAACTACTTCCAAGCCGCTTCTTATGGCCAATTGACGGTGGATTCTTCCTTCTACCCCATTCCGGTGGACAATCAAATTTTGAGCTACGTGGATAGCCATCCGCGCAATTATTACCGGAAGCAAACTGCTTCCAACCCCATAGGTTATAATGAGGATGACTATTCGCAACGCACGAATCGTGAACACACGCTACTGGCTAATGCCGTGGCCTATGTGGAAAATCAGATTCCCAGCTCTCTGGCAGTCGATGGCGACAACGACGGCTATGTGGATAACGTTTGCTTCATCATCAGAGGAGCTACGGAAGGTTGGGCAGAATTGCTCTGGCCGCACCGCTGGTCGCTTTATGCCGCAGATGCCTTCATTCATGGAGCCCAGGTCTGGGACTTTAATTTTCAGCTCGAAAACTCTTTATCCCACAGCGCAGCCAGTGTCTTGTCCCACGAGATGTTCCACTCCCTGAGCGCACCGGATTTGTATCGCTATGTGGATACCAGCATCGATCCCATCGGAAGTTGGGACCTGATGTCCAACAATGCGAATCCACCTCAACACATGAGCGTATGGATGAAAAAGCGCTATGGTCACTGGGTTACGGATATTCCCTACATCACCCAGTCCGGCACCTATACTTTAAGCCCTGTGGCCAGTTCCTCTACAAATAACGTCTATCGCGTGGCCTCCTGGGTCTCTGGCGAAAGCTATCTTTTGGAATATCGCAAGGCTCATGGTATCTATGACGGCAATATCCCGGGCAGTGGCCTCCTGGTTTACCGTCTGAATACATCGATCTCCGGCAATGCCGATGGTCCGCCCGATGAGCTCTATATTTATCGCCCGGGTGGACTCAATCCCACCACGAATGGCTCGCTCTCGCAGGCTGCTTTTTCGCAGCAAAACGGACGCACCATGATGTCTGAATACACCAGTCCCAGCGGTTTTTCGAGCAATAACCGGGCCGGAGGATTGTATCTTTGCAATGTGGGAGAGGCCGGTGAAACCATCAGTTTTGAGATCCGCATCTCCAACGTGCAGCTTTCCAGTCCCAGAGGTGGTGAAACCTTTTTTGGCGGCACCAACAAGCAGATTACCTGGCTGTCCAAAACCAATACCGGCACAGTGAAACTGGAATTCAGCAGCGATGATGGCAATAGCTGGACGATGATCGCAGAAGGTGTGCACAATTCCGGAAACTACACCTGGATGAATATCCCCAGCCTGGATTCCGCTGAATGCAGAGTGCGCATCACACTCAGCAGCAATGGTCATAGCGATACCTCAGTGGGCAAATTCAATATCATCAGCTCCATGGCCGTGCCGCAGATCACTTATCCTACAAATATGCAGGTAGATCTGCCCACCAATCCACTCTTCTCCTGGGGAGAGGTAAATGGCGCTGCAGGCTACTACTTCCAGATCAGCACGGATGCGGATTTTGACAATGTGATAGTAAATCTGATCGATCATCCCCGTGCCCACTATCAAATGAGCGGGCTGCAACCGCAAACGAACTACTATTGGCACGTGGCCTCTATGAGCGAAATTGGCATCAGCCTCTTTAGTGAAACCAGTCAATTTTCCACCGGCGCGCTTTCTGAAGCGCCTCAGGTGCCAGAGCTGGTGAGCCCGGCAAACTATGCGGCAAATCAAGCTCTGAACCTGGTGCTAAGCTGGCAGGGCTGTCCGCTCTCCGAGAGCTATTGGCTGCAAATTTCCAGCAATCCCTTTTTCAGCAATTTGGTCCTGGATCTGAACGGAATCACCCAGACCAGCATCACCCCGCCCCTTTTGGAGCCCAATACAAATTACTACTGGCGTGTGGCGGCTGTGAATAACTTTGCCAATAGCAGCTTTACCTCTGCCCGTAGATTTGCCACCGGAAGCTGGGTAGAGAACTCTGATGAGCTAATCCCCGTAACGCAAAATCAACTGAAACAAAACTACCCCAATCCCTTCAACCCCAGCACCAACATCTTCTTCAGCGTAAAAGATCTGGCCGCGGCCACCAGCCTGACCATCTACAATACCAAGGGTCAGCTCGTGCGCCGGCTCTTCTCTGGCCTGCCCATAAAGTCTGAAATGAGCCTGTTCTGGGATGGCAAGGACGATCAAGGCAGCGCAGTGAGTAGCGGAGTTTATCTCTACCACCTGCAAACAGGGGATTTTTCGCAGACGCGTAAGATGCTTCTGAGCAAGTAACTAAGGATTCTATCAAAGGAAACATAGCAGTCTCACAAAGAGATTGCTAAGTTTTTCTTGCTTTTTCCTCCAAACGGCTTATGCTATTAATAGAGACCAAAAATAAACCACAAGGAGGTTAAAAATGAAACTCGTACCCTATCGTAGATTGAACGAAATTAGACCCATGAGCAATATGCTCAGCCTTTTCGATGATTTCTTCAACAAGGCGCTTGAAGAGGATTC
>Ga0265295_1007088_pt1 | contig 13111 bp, 12 predicted proteins | sample Munlansysbiofilm_FD_192503 | JGI IMG/M metagenome (GOLD analysis project Ga0265295, IMG submission 192503) | Leachate microbial communities from a municipal landfill in Southern Ontario, Canada - Methane capture system biofilm | ecosystem: Engineered > Solid waste > Landfill > Unclassified ... | reverse complement strand
CGGGCCAGGGCGATGACCTGTTCGGAAAAATCGCTGCCTCTGGCCGCGATCCCCCGCGCCGTCCACTGCAGAACCCAGTACCCCTCTCCACAGCCGATTTCATGGATGGAGCGCGGTTGTGCCCGGGCCACGAGTTCGTCCAGAGTTCGCGCAAACCCTTGCATGATCCAGCGAACGAGAGCGTTGTTCGAGCCATATTTATCGTAGGCGTTGCCCACCACAATACCGTTTTCCTGCAATCCTCCGGCGATCTTCATCGGCCTTCTCTCCCCGCGCCTTGACCAGTTCGGTCGGGCTTGTTGACGCTCCCGTTAGGATTGGATTGTAGCTTGAAACGGATATCCTCCAAGAGTTTGCGATTGGCGGCCAAGAGATCGGCAATGAACGCGACCAGCACGGCCTGAAATCCCATGCCAAGCAACACACTGGCCAGAATAAGCGACTGGACGTGCCCGTCCCCACTCCCCCGCACGTAGAACCAGAGAAAACGCAGCCCAAGGAAAAAACCTATTGTAAAAAAAATCCCGCCCCACGCGGCAAAAAAACGAAACGGACGGTAAATGACAAAGATACGGATAATGGTGCCGATACTGCGCTGGATGTACGAAGGGATACTCTTGACCAGCCGGGAAGGTCGCAGATCGTCATTCACCTGGATGGGTACCCAGGTGATCGCCATATTTTTCTGTCCCGCCTGGATGATGGTTTCCAGGGTGTAGGTGTAATCGTTAAAGACAATCAGATGCTGCGCCGCCGTGCGACTGATCGCCCGAAAACCGCTGGGCGCATCGGGAATATCGGTCTGACTGGCTGCCCGCACAACCCAACTGCCGATTTTTTGCAGCAGCTTTTTGGCCGGCGAGAAATGGTCGATGGTGGCAATGGGCCGGGCACCGATAACAATGTCGGCGCGTCCCTCGAGGATTGGCTCGGTCAGACGCGGAATGTCGGCGGTGTTGTACTGGTTATCGGCATCGGTGTTAACGATAACATCCGCACCATGTTGCAGGCAGGCCGTCAGCCCGGTCATGAAGGCCCGGGCCAGCCCCTGATTGGTCGTATGACGGACAACATGATCGACTCCGGATTCAGTGGCGACCTTTGCTGTTGCATCGGCACTGCCGTCATCCACAATCAGCCACTCGACAGTGTCGAAGCCCGAAACCTGTCGAGGCAAAGCGGCCAAGGCTATGGACAAAGTTTCCGCCTCATTGTAGCAGGGAATCTGAATTATAAGTTTCACGATGATCTACGGCCCCATATCTGACAAAAAAACCATTTTAACCACTCCTTAAAAATCAATAAAATCATTGCACAATAACAAAAAAGCAAACAGAGGCTCCACTTAAAATCAACAACCCTCCGTTGTTACAAGGTTTTAAACGGATTTTAGCTTGTGGCGGGAAAATTGCTATCAATTTATCTATAGATAAGCACTTAATGAAATCAAATATAGATCTCATCATTGTATAAAATCTCTCTTACTTATGATTGCCTGTTTTCGCGTAAGCTCCAGATAACCTTTGGGGGTACGGCCTCTACTCATTATGTGTAGTACGGAAAGCTTCGTTGGGAAGTGTATATCCAACGACGGTATACCGCCGATTCTTTCAACAGAGCCATCATTTTTAAATACGATATCATCCTCTAAATACACCGCTCGGTAAAGGCGAGCATCTTTGCTATATTTGAATAGAAGGGCGTATCCATCTCGCCAATGATCGGATATCTTTCTTTGATATTCATTAACTCCTAATACAGATGGAGTCCATGTTGATTGTAGCTGATTCTGGTAATTGTGAGTTGCCCAGAACCAGCATAGCACAATAGCCACGGCAGGTGTCAACAGGATATGTAGATAGGCTAGAGTGTTGCAGATTATAATGACAGCAAAAGGGATAGTTACCGTAAGATATCGATTTCTTAGAGGCTGAGCAAACCGTAATGGATCTATACTGATTATCGCAAAGGTAGAAATGAGAGAGAAAGAAATGAGCATTATTGTTATCAGGAGTATCATATGGTTATTTTTCTGATGTCTCGCCCAAAAGGCAAATAATCCACAGATCAAGGATGCGACAAGAAGACACTGCCAATATCCTGGTAATATAAACCAACGATTCCAGATATCAGATAGCTTGTAAACCATTTCCTCACCTTGCATTACATCCATATGCTGGTTGAGGTAATTGATCCTACCCAGCCAACCGAATTCACCGGAATAGAGAGCAACGCCTGCCGTCTCCACGAAAAAAAGGATCAGCAACAGGGAAAGAAATAAAAATGGAGGGAAGAAGCTTTTCGCCCTCCAATATATATATATAGTAAGACCAGGCAGGAAAAACAGGTTGGGTTCCTTGCTGCCGTAAGCTAAAAACATAAATATGGTAGCGAAAATTAAATATAAATTTCTCTTGTTTTTGAAGTATCGAAGCATGAAATAAGCTGTACCAAGAAGGTAAGTGCAGCTGAATATTTCCGTCAACAGTTGGCAGCCTACTTGTGATATCTGCGGTGTGACGGTAAATAAAAAGGAAGAGACGAAACCAGTCCTCAATCCAGTTATTAACCTGGATATATTAAAAACGAATAGCGAAGCCAGTGCACCAAAAGATGCTGGAATCAGATAGTAAACTACAGGTTTTGTGCCAAACAACCATTGAAATATCAAAACTGGTATATTGACGCTCCATCGCAATGTGTGATGGTCCAGCCGATCCATTCCAACGGCATTTAAAATTCGTTTGCTCTGATACCATCTCTCAAACTCATCCCCGGAGTTCCCAACAGGATAAGTCAAATAAAGCCTTATCAGTAGCGCGACAAGGAATACCAGTAAACCAGGTAAAAGATTATGCAGAATAAATTGATGTGTAAGGTTTTGAGAGTTCTTCAACGTTACGTTAAATGAGCTAAATGAATTCATTTGGATATATGAAAGGTTATGTATTGGTAAAAAGTGCGTATTCCAGTGATTCCGGACACCCATTCTGGTGGGAAGCCGGATGAGGTCGGTCGTCAATAGTGGACACCAAATCATTCATGCAGCGAGCTGCAGGTCATAAAATTGCCGTTCAAAGACAGCCGGGGCCAGGTAGCCGAGTTGTTTCTGTCGCCGTTGCCGGTTGTAAAAGAGTTCGATGTATTCCGTGATCTCCCGCATAGTCTGCTGCCGGGTTTCGTATTACCGATGAAAAACGTGTTCGGTCTTCAGCGTGCCCCAGAAACTTTCCATGGGCGCGTTGTCGTAGCAGTTGCCCTTGCCGCTTATCGAGGCGCGCATCCCGAAGCGGTTCAGCAAACTCCTGAACGTACGGGCGTAGTATTGGCTGCCGCGGTCCGAATGATGCAGCATGCTGGGCGCCGGCCTCTTGGCCGCCACAGCGTACAGCAGGTATTGGCAGACCAGATGCTTGGTCATGTGCGGTGCCATGGCGTAGCCGACGATCTCCCGGGTTAACAGATCCTTGGGACCAGTGAGTTAGAGCCACCCCTCAATCCTCCAGATCACGGAGAAAAAAGACCCAATCTGGGATTGAATAATTTTCATTGTTTTTTTTGATTACTGCGGACACCATACCATCTTTTTTCGTTTCATAAGGGAGCGGTGGCATTTTTCTTTGAAAAATTTTTCTCATACTTCTTGCCCAAACTTTTTCCTCCACCACCCGCTCGCCGACGAACCCGGCGCCGTTCCACCGAGATTGGAAGCGCTGGTAGCCATTCTCGCGGAAACCGAGCCAGGAAACCTGCACACCGCCGTCCCGGGCCAAGCTCAGGAAGGGCTTGACATCGGGCTGGTCGTTGGCCGCGTGCACCCGCAGGGGCGCACTCCAGCCGGTACCGTCGAACCGGCTGGCGAATACCTCGTCACTCGAGCCGGTGTAGCTCGCCCAGGCCACCCAGCCGGCCCCCTTGCGGTCGATGAGCACCACCGGGGCGTAGTTGTCGTCGTATCCGGTGACGATCCTGCCATCGCGGGGCTTGCGGCCAAGGGCGTCGATGCGGTAGCGCAGTTGCGAGCGGCCCTCCCGATCGCGGGCGATCCACACCAGCCACAGGCGGCCGCCCTGGTCAACGCTGCAGGCCGGGGTGAGATCGGCCTCGGGTCCGTCCACCAGACGGGTCGAGGGGCCCCATCCGTTCTCTTCCTGCACGGCCGTAAAGATGTCGAACCCCTGACCTCGGTCCGCTGCCCAGACCAGCCGGAGCGCATCGGCCGCAGCGGCCGCAGCGGTCGGGCCGATCCAGAGGAGCAGGCCGCAGAGCAGCGCCGCCATCCTCGTTCTTCCTTTGATATTCATGGGATACCTCCTTCATCCAGCCCGTTATCGAGGCCTTGCCACAGTCCTACCCGACCGCTCCCGGGCCGAGTCGAGCCCAAGGTAAACCGCGCGCCGCGCCCGCACAAAGGAAATTTTCAGCAAACAGGCCATTCGAGTCCCTGTCGGGCACCGCGTCCTGCGCCGTCACCCGAGGGCGCAGACCCGCCGCCCGGCACGGCAGGAAAGCTGTTGACTTCCCCTCGACCGTTCTGTAAGTCCGATGGCCGAACCCGCCGGTCGCCCGGCCACCGCCCTGGCCCGCCCCGTCCCCTCCTCCGGCCGAACCCCATCTCTGCCCTGATCCGCCCATGCCGACCACCCGACTGCCCGCCGAAACCCTGCGCCTGACCATCGATCCCGACTCCCTGGGCTTTGCCGACACCTCGGCCCTGCAGGACCAACCCCTGCCCTGGATCGGCCAGGAGCGGGCGGAAACCGCGGTGCGCTTCGGCCTGGAAATGGCCCAGCCGGACTACAACCTGTTCGTGCTCGGCGAGGTGGGCAGCGGCCGCTCCTCCCTGCTCCGCCAAGCCATGCAGGAGGCCGCCACCCGTCGGCCCACCCCGCCGGACCTCTGTTACCTCCACCATTTCGATGGGCCGGAGCGGCCCCGGGCCCTGCGCCTGCCCGCCGGCCAGGGCCGGCTGCTGCGCCGGGGCATGACCCGCCTGGTCCAGACCCTGATCAAGGAGATTCCGGAGCAGTTGGACTCGGCCCACGCCAGGGTGGAGGGTGAACGGCTGGAAAAAAACTTCAAGGAAGAGGAGGCCAAGGCCTACGGAGAACTCGACGGGTTTGCGGAATCACGCGACTTCGCCCTGCACCGCGACGCCGGCCGGCTGCTGTTCACCCTGCGCGGGCCGGAGGGACGGGCCATGACCGAGGACGAGATGCTCGCCCTGCCCAGGGAGCGGCGGGCTGACATCGCCCGATTGGAGCAGGAACTGCTTGCCGAGATCAACCGCTACCTGGAGCGGATCCGTCCGCTCGAACAATCGCTTGCAGAGGAGCTGGCCGACCTGCGCCGCCGGGTGGTGCGCCCGCTCATCGACCGGCAGCTGCGCGAGGTCCGCGAGGAGCTGAAAAAGCAGATCAAGGATTCGGTCAAGCTCGGCGCCTGGCTGAACCGGGTGAAGGAGGACATCCTCGACAACCTGGAACTGTTCCAGACCGCCGAATCGGACGACGCACCCCGGCGGGAGGCGCTCGCCGCCCTGGTGGCCCGTTACCGGGTCAACCTGGTGGTGGACAACCACGACCTCGAGGGCGCGCCGGTGATCGTCGAGGACAATCCCCTGTTCCGCTCGCTGTTCGGCAGCATCGAGTACCAGAGCGAAAACGACGTGCTCGTCACCGACTTCTCCCGCATCCGCGCCGGCAGCCTGCACCGGGCCCACGGCGGCTTCCTCCTCCTCCACCTGCGCGACCTGGTCGCCGACGGCCTGGTCTGGGAGAAGCTGCGCCGTTTCCTGCGCAGCGGCCGGCTGCAGATCGAGGAACCGGGCACAACCTACGCGCCGGTGGCCGCGGTGTCGCTGGAACCCGAACCCGTGGACGCGGACGTGAAGATCGTGCTCATCACCTCGCGCCAGCTCTACTACGACCTGCAGGAGGCGGACCCGGAGTTCGCGCGCCGTTTCCGAGTCAAGGTGGACTTTGCCGAGCGGTTTGCGGCCAGCGACGAGGCGCGGCACGCCTCGGCGGTGTTTGTCGCCCGCACCTGCGCCCGGCTCGGTCTGCCGCATTTCTCCGCCGCGGCAGTGGCCCGCCTGCTCGAGCAGGGCCACCGCGAGGCCGAGGACCGCGGCCGGCAGAGTGCCATTTTCGGCCGCACCGAGGCCCTGGTGCTGGAGAGCGCCACCCTCTGCCGGCTGCGCGCCGGTCGGCTGGTCGAGGCCACGGATGTGGACGCGGCACTCATGGCACGCACCCGGCGCCACGACTACCCGGAAGAGCAGATGCGCGAGGCCATCGCCGAGGGCGAGGTGCTCATCAGCCTGCAGGGTGAGCAGGTCGGCCAGGTGAACGGCCTGACCGTGGTCGACCTGGGTGACCACACCTTCGGCTTTCCGACCCGTATCACCGCGCGCACCTACGCCGGTGAGGAGGGGGTGGTGAGCATCGAGCGCGAGGTGGCCCTATCCGGGCCCATCCACGATAAGGGTGTGCTCATCCTCAAGCACTACCTGGCCTCGCTGTTCGCCCGCAACACGCCGCTTGCCCTCAACGCGGCCATCGTCTTCGAGCAGGAGTACCACGGCATCGAGGGGGATTCCGCCTCCTGCGCGGAGCTCTACGCACTGCTCTCCTCGCTCGCCGGGGTGCCGCTCCGCCAGGGGCTGGCGGTGACCGGCGCGCTCAACCAGCATGGCGAGGTGCTGCCGGTGGGCGGTATCAACGAGAAGATCGAGGGATATTTCCGGGTGTGCGCCGTGGCCGGGTTGGACGGCAGCCAGGGCGTGCTCATGCCGGACCGCAACCGCAGGCACCTGATGCTCGATCACGCGGTGGTCAACGCCGTCAAGCAGGGACTGTTCCACATCCACACCTTCGACCTGGCCCTGGACGGCCTGGCGCTGCTCACCGGCCGGGAGGTCGGCACGGCCAACACCAGCGGCGCCTATCCGCGCACCAGCGTGCTCGGACAGGCCCAGCAGGCCCTCCTGGCCCACCGCCGCGCCGTCCAGCCCATGGAACACCGCCGGCCGCTGCATTGACCGGGCAGGCCCGGGTCAGCCGTGACGGAACAAACGGCCGCCCATTGCCGACATCAGGCGCAGGTCGAATACAGCCCCGGGAAAACGGATCCATGGACCCGCCGAACAGCGTAGGCGGAAACGGACAAGGGGGCGGGAAAGGAGATGGGTAAAACGGCAGGGACGGCCGGCGACGCAGATGGTCATCGGTCGTTTTCGGCAAAGACCCAGGAGACTGAAAGGGTATCCGGCGGCGATCAGCCGAATGTACTGGAGAATGGTTGCGGCAAGAGGAGTTGGCCCGCCCGGTCAGTAGATGCAGCGCATGCCCGCCGCACCCGGACGGCAGCGCTCGCCAAAGGCTGCGACCAGGGCCCGGGTCGCGGCCTCACCGGTGCAGTGGCAGGGAATGATCTCGTCCGGGGCCAGGGCCTGCAGGGCCTCGATGGTCCTGTCGAGGCGCCCCTGGTCGGCGTTCACCAGGTGAAAACCGCCGATCACGGCACGCACCCGGCGACCGCCGGTCAGTCGCTGTACATGAAGAAGGGTGTTGACCAGGCCCGCGTGGGCGCAGCCCACACAGACCACCAACCCCGTGGGCGTATCGATCCACAGGGCGAGGTCGTCGTCGATCGGGTCCGGCCGATGGCCGCCGGTATCGAGAAAAAAGGGGCCGCCCGTGTCCTCGCAGGCGGTCTGCCGCGGAATCGGCCCGCTCAGGCCGATGGTGCCGGCAAGTTGCATGGACTGCTGCACCCAGTGCAGCCGCTCCTCGGGCAGCCGGTCGAGCGCAGCCATGGACGGGCGGGGCATGTGCAGCGGTTTGGGCTGGTGGTCGCGGACTGCGTAGCGGGGCGAGACCGCCGCCGGGTGGCAGTACAACTCCGCCCGTCGGGCCAGGCCGAGCACCCCCGCCAGGCCGCCGGTGTGGTCATAGTGGCCGTGGCTGAGCACGATGGCATCGATCTCGCCTAGGTCCAGACCGAGAATGCGACTGTTGATCGTACAGGCGTCGCTCTGGCCGGTATCGAACAGCAGGTTGTGTCCCGCGGTACGGATATGCAGAGACAATCCGTGTTCCGTGACCAGGCCCGGGGCGCCCCGGTTGTCGACCACGATGGTAATGACGGTGGTTTGTGTGCTCATGTCGCCTCCCGACGCATGCATTTGCCCTCGGCCCGGGCCAGCGGCCGGCCGCCGGCGCGCAGTTCCGCCTTGAGGTGATAGAGCGGAGGGCAGGGAAAAACCAGCCAGGCGATCAGCTCCAGCGGGATATTGCAGGCAACGGGCTGGAGGTAGCGGACCCGCAGATCGCCGGTGAGAGCCTGGATGCCGTGCTGAAACAGCCAGTGGATGATGGCCGTATCCATGAGTGCAGCGATCACCCCGCCGTGGAGCAGACCGTCGTACCCCTGCAAATCCTCGCTGGCAACGAACTCGGCGCGAATCCGGTCATCCGCGGCCGGTGTGAACGGCAGTCGCCAGGACCGGGGGTGAAGCCCGCCGCAGAGCACACAGCGGCTGTGTCCGTTCCGGTCGCCCAGACCGGCAGCCGATCCGGTGTCCACACCGTGCGCAGACCGATCCGACACCCTGCCCGCAGGCGGCCCCGCCGCCCCGACCACGCCCCGTCCCTGCCCGGCTGATCCGGAGTCCAGGACCATTTCCGACGCATCGTGCGCCCTGTTCTCCCACATCCTGGTCATGCGGCCCTCTGCCCGTTGCGGCCAAACCGGCGCAGGTAAAAGGTATGGCCCCGGTGGACGGTTTGGTGCAGGTGGCCGCGATCGACCAACTGTTCGACAACCTGCCAGGGCGAACCGGTTTGCGCCAAGAGCGCCCTGACCGCCTCGGCGCGCATGGGGTGCACGGCAGTGATCCGCAACAGGTCAGCGGCAGGGTCTCCGGTCGAGGAGAAATCGCTGCCCTCGTCGCCGATCAGGCACTCCACCGGCTGGACCTGCTCGGCAAGCACCTGGTACAGCTGGTTGAACACCGTCTCGTCCGGCCCGACACCCCAGGATTCCACCGGCGGGCGCACGGGAATGCCCAGGTAGGCGCAACGCGGCCGTATCCCGGCGAGAAATTCGGCCACCCCGCGCATCACCGCTTCGGTGTCGTTGATCCCCCGGACGAGCATGGTCTCGGTGACCAGCACCCCGGCAAAACTCTGTGCAAACACACGAATACCGTGGAGGATGTCGTCCAGGCGAAGGGACGGGTGCGGCCGGTCGATCCGTCGCCAGACCGCCTCGTCCACACTGTCCACCTTCACCGACACCCAATCGGCCAGGGACAGTTCGCGGCGCACCTCCTCCCGACCGAGCAGCGAACCGTTGGTGATCACGGCCACCGGCACACCCAGGGGCCGCAACAATTCGATGGCCTCACCCAGGTGCACATCCAGGGTCGGTTCCCCGTCCGGCACAAAGGTCAGGTAATCGACCCGCTCCCCCTGCTGCCGCAGTTGTGTGAGCCGGTCCGCCACCGCCTGCACGATCTGTCCCGGGTCGACAAAAGACCGGCGGGCGGTGAGCGGATGGGTGGTTCGGCCCACCTGGCAGTAGACGCAGGCATAGGAGCAGTGCTTGGCCGGGATGTTGTTGATGCCAAGACTGCGCCCCAGCCGCCGCGACGGTACCGGCCCGAAAATCCGGCCCGCTGTTTCCTCGCTCATAGGCTGCTATCCCCGGAATCCTGCACCCGTCCGTGCCTGTTGCCTGTACGGTTGCGTGCGCTGCGCCGGTCCGGGTGACCGGTCATCGACGCCGGCCCCGGGGCGCATCGGCACCGGCGGCCTCGGTCAGCTTGCCTTCACGGTACAGGGCCAGGGCCTCGCTGACCGTGGCTGCCGTGGTGGTGTAGATCGTCACCCCTGCCGCCCGCAGGGCCTGAAAGGCCTTGGGGCCGCAGTGACCGCTGACCAGCGCCTGACCGCCCAGGCGGACCACCGTCTCCGCGGCCTGGATGCCCGCGCCCTGCGCCGCCTGCCCATGGGGATTGTCCTCGACCGTAAAGGTGTCGGTGTCCAGGTCGTAGACCAGAAAGGCGGCACAACGGCCGAACCGCGGGTCCATGGGCGCCTCGAGCCCCTTGCCGGCAACGGTGAAAACTATTTTCATGCAGTACTCCCTGTCCCGGATGGCCGGAACCAATGGTTGTTGTAGATCCGCCCGGATGAATCCCCCGGTCGGGTTCGCCGACCGGAGCACCTCCGGGTGGGTAGATCGCCGGAGAAGGTTCTTTGCAGAACGTTCCCCGGCAGACGGGCTTCAGCCCTGGTTGTCGCCGGCCGCCAACTCGGCGAGCCTTTTTTCAATGAAGGCCAGCTGGCTTTTGAGCAGACCGGCCTGTTGCTCCAACCCCTGCCGCTGGACAGCCGGATCGGCTGCCATGGGTGGTGCGGCAAATCCCGCACCGGCCAGGGTGGGGTATACCCTGTTGCGGTAGCCGCGGCCGCCACCGGCAAAACGCCGATTCCCGGCAAAACCGCGGCCGCCGAATCCCAGGCCGAAGCCTCGGCCTGCCGGGCCGCCGGCAAATCCCGCCTGAACGTTCCCCGCGCAGAGGCCTGCCCCCCGCCCGGTCATGGGGCCTTCGCCCATCGGTCCTGTTCCATCTCCTCGTGGCATGTCGCTCCCTCCATTGTAATGCAAGGAATCTGTCCCGCCCGGATTGCTTTCAGTCAGCCCGGTCGGGGTCATCGGTTGCGGTCGGACCACCAGGCTGGTCGGTCGAGGGGAGATCGATGCGGTCCGCCAGGTTGCGCACAACCGGTCCGCCCCCACCTCTCCGTCGTCGCCGCCCGGCCCTGGTGGCCGTGGGTGGCGGATCATCAGGGCGAACGCCCCGCAGCCGTCTGCGGCAGCCCGGCATGACAAAGGCTTCGTCGCCCAGCCGGCCTGCCAGCCAGCAGGCGACCACCTCCTGCAGATCACCGGCCAGAAAAGGCTGCACGGTGATGCCCCGGGCGGTGATCAACTCGTGCAGGCTGCGACTGATCGCACCGCAGACAAGCACCTCGATGCCCGCCTCGGCCAGCTGCACGGCACGACGCGCCGGCGCACCCTCGACCAGCGGCTGGTCGGCCCGCATGACACCGGCGGAGGAAATGCTGACCACCAGCATCCGCCGGGCGGTGTCGAAGACCGGCGCCAGACGTCCATTCCAGTAGGGAAAGGCCGCCTTTGCAGGTTGTGTTCGCTGGTGTCCGTTCACACTTAAAAATATGCAAAAAAGGGACCAAAAGCGAGGGCGAGCCCTGAACACTGCCAACCTCCTGTTTTTAGACATTTCATCATTTTCCCGCGCTCCCTGTGAAAAACGAAAAAGGTGCAAAAATGCACCTTCTGTCTTTTGAAGTGCTGCGCTATTGCACCTTATTAGCGGTGTCGCCCGACCGTACCCTGCCCAACAGCCCCAGTTTCTTCATGCGCCGGAACAGGGTCGTTTTGTGAATACCCAACTGGCGGGCCGTGGCCAGCCGGTTGTTGTTGTTCTTCTCGAGGGCTGCGCGGATGGTCTGGGCGTCGAGCAGGTCACGCACCGCGCGCAGGTCGCCGGTGCGCCGCTCCAGGTGATCCCGCAGGAGCAATTCGCGCGGCAGGTGGGCCATGGTGATCAGGTTCTGGTCGCAGAGGATGAAGGCGTGCTCGACAACGTTTTCCAGTTCGCGGATGTTGCCCGGCCAGTCATGGGCCATGAGCAGGGACAGGGCTTCGGGCTCGATACCTGCAACCGTTTTTCCCTGCACCTGGTTGAACCGGGCAATGAACAGGTCGACCAGCGGCGGGATGTCCTCCCTGCGACGACGCAGGGGCGGCAGTTCGATGCGAACCACGTTGATGCGGTAATAGAGATCCTCCCGAAACCGGCCCGAGCGCACCAGTTCGGCCAGGTCCTGATTGGTGGCAACGATGACCCGGGCGTCGGCGGGCACGGAAGCGACACTGCCCAACGGTTCGTAGCACCGTTCCTGGAGCACGCGCAGCAGTTTGACCTGCAGGGCGGGATTCATCTCGCCGATTTCATCGAGAAAAATCGTACCGCTGGCGGCCAGCGTAAAGCGGCCCGGCTTGTCGGTGCGGGCATCGGTGAAGGCGCCCGCCTTGTACCCGAACAATTCCGATTCGAGCAGGGTCTCGGGCAGGGCGGCGCAGTTGACGGCCACGAACGGACCCCGGCTGCGCGCACTCAAGGAATGGATGGTGCGGGCCATCACCTCCTTGCCGGTGCCGGTGGCCCCGAGGACAAGCACCGTACTCGGACTGGCGGCAATGGCCGGCAACACCTCGAACAGTCGCTGCATGAGCGGGCTGCGGCTGACCAGGTCACCGACCCGGCTTTTACCGGCCAACTGCTGGCGCAGGGCCTCGATCTCGGAGAGGTCGCGGAAGACCTCGGCGCCGCCGATCACCTGGCCGTTGCTGTCCCGCAGCACCGCTGTGGACAGGCTGATGGGAACGCGGTTGCCATCCGCATCGATGAACCAGCCGGTCCGGCCGATGACCGGCCGACCGGTCTCCAGGGTCTGGCGCAGGGCGCATGATTCGCCGCACATGTCGGCGCGCAGCACCTCGGAGCACAAACGGCCGATGGCCTCACGCCGGTCCACGCCGGTGATCTGCTCGGCCGCCCGGTTGAACGAGGTCACCCGCCACTGCCGGTCCACGGTGAAGACCCCGTCCGAGATGCTCTCCAGGATGGCCTCGGTGGGGGTGTAGACTTTTCTGGGATCGGAAGTGGATTTGGACATGATCTTTCCAGGTTCGGTGGCGCGTTCGCAGGGATAGCGGTTGTTCGGGACCTCCCTGCAACCGCCTTGCTGTCAACAGCCACACGGCAATACCCTCCGTACGGTGTTGGACAAGGCTCCCCGACAACGAAGAGCCCCCTCCCGCCGAGGGGCGGAAGGGGGTCGGGAAGCCGGGACGCCGGAGGCGCCCGGCAGGAGCAGAGGGTGTCGCTCAGCGGCTGACCGTGACCTTGGCCTCTTCCTTGTTCACATACTTGAAGAACACCGGGAAGGCCACGAAGAAGGCCACGCAGATCAGGTACTCGATACCCTTGATGTGCGAGTAGAAGTTCACC
>Ga0265295_1007087_pt1 | contig 13112 bp, 12 predicted proteins | sample Munlansysbiofilm_FD_192503 | JGI IMG/M metagenome (GOLD analysis project Ga0265295, IMG submission 192503) | Leachate microbial communities from a municipal landfill in Southern Ontario, Canada - Methane capture system biofilm | ecosystem: Engineered > Solid waste > Landfill > Unclassified ... | reverse complement strand
GGCTGCTAAGGTGCTGGACGAGTTGCGCAAACCGATCGATGTCCTGGGAGAGGTTTTGTGCCGGGTCGGGGCCAGCATCGGCATCGCGGTCTTTCCCGACCATGGTGCGGACGAATCGGGCCTGTTGCGCGCCGCTGACGAAGCGATGTACGAGGTCAAGAAAACGGGCAAGAACGCGTTCCGCTACGCACAGTGCGGCAGAGGGGATTCGATCCCCTGACGGCGAGGGATCGAGGGGAACGCCAGGGCGATATCCAGACGATATCGTTCCCCTGCCGTCCGGCTGTTGCGCTGTTTCCCCTGAAACCGTATAGTTTGCCCAGACGTACGCGCAGGTGCCGGAAACGATTCCGGCATCGACAGCGTTCGGGCAGCGACGGCAAGCGTCCTTCGGGTCTCTGGCCGCTCGTGCTGGTCCCCGAAAGGGAAATGGCTGTTCGACGCGCGGGGTCTTGTTTCCGTCTTTCCGAAAATGACAGCCTTTCGTTGCGGGGGCCGCAGCTTTGACCTTGGAGACGACGCTCTGGGGAGGGCTTCGCTGTAGCAACGCTTAAGGCCGGTCGGCCGCAAGGGGGGGCGGATAGGGATGAAGAGGGTAGATTTCGGCGGCAATCTGGTCATCGTCGGTTTCGGCAGCATCGGGCAGGGCGTCCTGCCCTTGATTCTTCGCCATTTCGGCCTGGATGGGAGCCGGATCACGATTTTGTCCGCCAGTGCGGCCGGGCGGGAGGAGGCGCTGCGTTTCGGCGCGTCTTTTCGTCAAGAAACCCTCGATCGGGGCAATTACCGCGCCATTCTGGAGCCCCTGTTGAAGGCGGGGGACTTTCTGCTCAATCTATCGGTCACGGTGGCGTCGTGCGCTTTGGTGGCGTTGTGCCGCGAAAAGGGCGTGCTTTATCTCGACACCTGCATCGAGCCCTGGGCCGAAGGCTATACCGATCCCGATCTGCCGCCGGCATTGAGGTCCAATTACGCCTTGCGCGAGGATATCCTGACCCTGCGCGACGGACGGGACGCCCCGACGGCGTTGGTCGCCCATGGCGCCAATCCGGGTCTGGTGTCCCATTTCATCAAGCAGGCCCTGCTGGACATTGCCCGCGATGTCGGCCATCCCACATCGCCGCCCATCAACCGCGAGGGTTGGGCCGGGTTGATGCAAGGTCTGGGTGTCCGTGTCGTCCATGTCGCCGAACGCGACACGCAGTTCTCGGCCTCGCGCGTCAAGGCGGCGGATGAATTCGTCAACACCTGGTCGATCGAGGGGTTCGTCGGCGAAGGCTGTCAGCCTGCCGAGTTGGGCTGGGGCAGCCATGAAAAGACATTGCCGCCGGAAGGCCGCCGTCATGACGAAGGCAATAACGCTGCGATCTATCTGATGCGTCCCGGGGCCGGCACGCGGGTACGAAGCTGGACGCCGCTGGAAGGGAGCTTCCACGGCTTTCTCATTACCCATAATGAAAGCATCTCGACCGCCGATTACTACACCGTTCAGGATGGGGAACAGGTGCTGTTCCGCCCGACCGTGCATTACGCCTATCATCCGTGCGACGACGCGATCCTGTCCTTGCACGAACTGGCGGGCAAGAATTGGACGATCCAGTCTTCCCAGCGCCTGATGATGGACGAGATCGATGGCGGGATCGACGAATTGGGCGTTCTGCTGATGGGCCATGCCAAGGGCGTCTATTGGTACGGCTCGCGGTTGTCTGTCGGCGAGGCGCGGTCTTTGTGCCCCTGCAACAACGCCACCTCGCTTCAGGTCGCCATTTCGGTTCTGGCCGGCATGATGTGGGTGGCCGAGCATCCGCGCGCCGGGCTGGTCGAGCCCGAGGATGTCGATTTCGCCTATATCCTGGATATCGCCCGGCCCTATTTGGGGCCCGTTGTCGGCGTCTATGCGGACTGGACGCCGCTTCAGGGGCGCGCCCGTCTGTTTCCCGAGGATCTGGACGAAACCGATCCCTGGCAGTTCCGGAATTTCCGGGTGGTCTAGAATGTGCCTGATTTAGACGGCATCGATTTATTGACGCCTTACGGCGTTGGGGGCCTCCGCCCCCGGCCCCGGCAAAGGGGCTGTGTCCCTTTGCAATCCCCTTCACGGAAAGGCGTTCGGCCTGTTCTTCGTGGTCTGAACCGGACAGGCTCTAGAAGTCCTGCGCCGCCCGGCCGTAATGGGCGAATTTTTCCAGCACCCGGTCCATCTCGTCATCGGCCAACAGAACCGGCGCGCCCAATTGCAGGGCGCGCCAATAGCCTTCGGCCAGTTCCTCGACCTCGACCGCCAGGGCGAAGGCCTCGTCCAGCGTGGTCCCCAAAGCGAGCATGCCATGATTGGCAAGGAGGCAGGCGCGGCGGTTTTCCAGCGCCGCCAGGGCCTGATCCGACAGCGCCTGGGTGCCGTAGGTGGCGTAACCGGCGCAGCGTATGTCACGCCCGCCGGCCTTGGCGACCATGTAGTGATAGGCCGGAATTGCCCGGCGCAGCACGGCCAGCGCGACTGAAAAAGGCGCATGGCAATGCACGATTCCGCCGATCTCGGGCCGGCGGGCATAGATGTCGCGGTGCATCCGCCATTCCGAGGACGGATTCCGCGCTCCGGACGAAATTCCGTTCATATCCATGAACACGATGTCCCGGGCGCGCATCATGTCCGGTTCCATGCCCGACGGCGTCACCAGGAAACCGCCCGGCGCGCGCAGACTGACATTGCCGGCGCTGCCCCGGTTCAGACCTTCCCGGACCAGCCGGATCGCGGTTTCGATCACCGCGCGGCGCGGGTGGGTGGGGCGGGATTTCATGATGGGTTCCTTCTCGAACGGAGCGGCGCCAGCCCTTCGGTTGAAGCCGGATGGATTCCCTGTTCGGTGATCAAGGCGGTGATCAGGCGGGCCGGGGTGACGTCGAATCCGGGATTGGCGCAGGGGCTGCCCTCGGGCGTCAGCCGCACGGCGATGACCTGCCCGTCAGGCCCCGCGCCGGCGATATGCGACACTTCGGACGGGGAGCGTTCCTCGATCGGGATGGCGCGGCCATCCTCGATATCCCAATCGATGGTGGAGGAGGGCAGCGCCGCGTAAAAGGGGACGCCATTGTCCCAGGCCGCCAGCGCCTTCAGATAGGTGCCGATCTTGTTGCAGACATCGCCCCTGGCGGTGACGCGGTCGGCCCCGACCAGGCATAGATCGACCAGCCCCTGTTGCATCAAATGACCGCCGGCATTGTCGGCGATCACGGTATGGGCGATCCCCTGCCAGGAGAGTTCGCGCGCGGTGAGCGAGGCGCCCTGGTTACGCGGGCGCGTCTCGTCAACCCAGACATGCAAAGGGATGCCGTCTTCGAACGCCTTATAGACCGGGGCCAGGGCGGTACCCCAATCGACCGTGGCCAGCCAGCCGGCATTGCAATGGGTGAGGATGTTCAGGCATGCCGCCCCTTCGGCCCGGCGGGTTTCCCACAAGGCGGCCAGAAGGGTCAGCCCGTGATTACCCAGTGTCTCGTTGGCGGCGGCGTCCGCGTCGGCCAGCGCTCGCGCGCGCGCCCAGGCTGCTTCGGTGCGGGCGGCGGGCGGCAGCGGCATCAGTCCCGCGCGCATTTCGGCCAGCGCCCAGCGCAGATTAACCGCCGTCGGGCGGGTCGCGGTCAGCCGTTGGATGGCGCGTTCCATGCCGTCGTCGGACGAATCCGCCGCCAGGGCCAAGGCCAGCCCATAGGCTGCGGTGACGCCGATCAGGGGCGCGCCCCGGACGGTCATGGCCTGGATGGCGTCGGCGGCGTCCTTCAGGCCGGCGAGGCGTTTCACAGTGAAGGCATGCGGCAGGGCGGTCTGGTCGATGACATGAACGGCCCGATCCGCCGGATCGGCCCAGATGGTGCGGGAGGAACGGCCATCGATCTTCATGAGGGGTGGCCCAGCACTCGTCCGGCCACGGTGTCGAGCTTATGGACCAGGTCCGGATCGCGGGCCTCGGGCGCGGTGATGATGGCCGTTTCCAGCGCGCGCTGGCAGCCGCAGGGGCAGGGATCGGCATGGTGGGCGATCTGTCCGGCGACGGCCCGCACCAGGGCGCGGGCCTTGTCGGCATTGGCCGTCAGCACGGCCACGACCTGGTCGATGGTGACGTGATCATGATCGGGATGCCAGCAATCGTAATCGGTGACCATGGCGACGCTGGCATAGCAAAGCTCGGCCTCGCGCGCCAATTTGGCCTCGGGCATGTTGGTCATGCCGATTACGTCCGCGCCCCATTGGCGGTACAGGGCGCTTTCCGCGCCGGTCGAGAATTGCGGCCCCTCCATGACCAGATAAGTGCCGCCCCGATGGTGGGCGATGTTCAGAGCCGCTGCCGCTTGCCCAAGGTCGCCGCTCAGGCGGGCACAGACCGGCCGGCCCATACCGACATGGGCGACCAATCCCTTGCCGAAAAAGCTTTTCTCACGAGCGAAGGTGCGGTCGATGAATTGATCGACGATGACGAAACAGCCCGGAGGTAGGTCTTCCCGAAGCGATCCCACCGCCGAGACGGACAGGATTTCGGTCGCGCCGGCGCGTTTCAGGGCGTCGATATTGGCGCGGAAATTGATCGCCGATGGCGGGATCGCATGCCCTCGCCCGTGACGGGGCAGAAACAGGATCGGCCGTCCGTCCAGCCTGCCGGATAGGATCGAATCCGATGGTTCGCCGAAGGGGCTGGCGATTGGATGCCATGCCGCGTCCTCAAGCCCGTCGATGCGGTAGACGCCGCTGCCGCCGATGACGCCCAGAATCGGTGTGCCCATCTATTTTTCCCCCTGGATGGCGATGGCCGGCTTCCCGGAGTGGTCTTGCACGGCGTCCTTCTTTATAGAAGCGATGAGGTCCGCCGCAAAGTGCGGGGATCAAAACCAGGACCCGGGAGCCCGGTATGCGCATCGCCCTGTATCAGCCCGACATTCCCCACAATACCGGCGCGCTTTTGCGGCTGGGGGCGTGTCTGGGCGTCGGGATCGACATCATCGAACCGTGCGGTTTTTTCATGGATGACCGAAGGCTACGCCGCGTCGGCATGGATTACGTCGCCCTGGCCGATATGGTGCGCCATGCCTCCTGGAATGCCTATCGGATGGAGCGCGGTCCGGGACGTCTGGTCCTGCTGACGACCAAGGGTGCTGTCGCCCATACCGATTTCGCCTTTCGCGCGGACGATACCCTGCTGCTGGGACGAGAAAGTCAGGGCGTGCCCGAGGACGTCCACGCCCAGGCGGACGAACGCATCCGCATTCCGATGCGCCCCCATGCGCGGTCTTTCAATCTGGCCATGGCCGCCGCCCTGGTCGTCGGCGAGGCGCTGCGTCAGACGAATGGATACCCGGATTCTTGAGCGTCGCCGCGCTCACGGCTTCATGGCCTGACGCGGTCGGGAATGCTAGGCTTACCGGGATAGGGCTGTTTCATCCGAGGGAGGCCGATCATGATCCGCCCCGGTTACGCCGTTTCCGCATTGATCGCCGCCCTGCTGATCGGGACGGCTGGAGGCGTGTATTGGTGGCCCGAACGGTCGGAGGCTCCCGGTCCCGGGCCGGAGGATGCCGATGAACGCGCGGCCATGATCGAATCCCGAGGCCTCGCCTGGCGCGATGGGCCGGGGTTGCACATCAGGATGGATACAGGCGCGGTCCTGGTTCTGACCGACCGGATGCAATGCGGAGCCCTGCCCTGCCCTTCGCCACTGGTGGCGCAATACCGCTATCGGGGCTGGGACAAGGCAGCGGCGGGATATCGTCTGGCCATCGGCCTGGGCGGCGATCACTGGGATGCGATCCTGCCTTTTGCCGGCGATCCGGTGCTGATCGAGGTGGAAAGGGCCGGAACCGCATCCTCCGGGACTCTGCCGCAACCCGAATCTCCGGCGCCCGTTTCCGATGATGCGCGGCTGAAGGAATGGCTGTCCGGCATCGCCGCAGGCCGGGACCGGCGCGAACAGGCGGCTTTAGCCGCCGCAGATGGACTGGCCCGACGTGACGGTGCGGTCCTGACGCTTCGTTTGTCCAAAGACGAGCCGCTGCGGCTGACCGACGATCTCGCTTGCGGACAACTGGCCTGCCCGCCCGGAATTTTCCGCTCGTTCGCCTATGCCGGGCTCGATCCCGGCAAGCGGTTTCATGCCGTCATCGAGCGGTCGGACGAGATGAACTGGGCCTTTCTGATCGCCCGTGCGGATGGGGCGCTGACGCCGTTGCTCGGGCCGCCGGTTTTTTCGCCCGATGGCCGGCATGTCGCCAGCGCCATCGACAGCCTCGAAGGGGTGGAATCGCGCCGGCTGGAAATCGTCGATTTGTCCGGAGATGCGCCCCGCGTGGCCTTCACCCTGTCCGCCAAAGGGGTGGATGACAGCATCTATGCGATCGAGGGCTGGGATGGCGGCGATCGCTTACGTTTGCTGAAAGCGCCCTGGGGCGAGCCGGAAAAGCGGCGCACCGTCCTGTTTACCGCCGGACCCGGCGGTTTCCGGGTCCAGGAGCCATAGAATCTCAATTCGGGCGGCGCGTCACTTCCCGGAATAGGGATTTTCCCGTTTGCGCAAACCCAGCCGGATCGGCACGCCGGGAAGATCGAAGGTCTCGCGCAATCCGTTGACCAGGTAGCGGACATAGGATTCCGGCAGCTCGTCGGCGCGCTGGGTGAACAGGGCGAATGTCGGGGGCCGCGATTTGACCTGGGTCATGTAGCGCAGGCGGATGCGCCGTCCGCCCAGAACCGCCGGCGGCGGGTGCCGTTCGGTCATCTCTTCCAGCCAGCGGTTGAGCTTGGCGGTGGAAATGCGGCGGTTCCAGATGGCGTGAATGCCGATCACGGCGTCCATCAACGCGCCGATGCCGCGTCCGGTCAGCGCCGAGATCGTCACCGTCGGCAGGCCGCGCACCTGCGGCAGCGATGTTTCCAACCGGTCGCGCAGCCGCGCCATCGCCTGGGCGGGGTTGGATACGGCGTCCCATTTGTTGATGGCGATGACCAGGGCGCGGCCCTCTTCAACCACGAGCCGGGCGATGACCAGATCCTGTTTGTCCAGGATGGCTTCGGCATCCATCACCAGCACGACCACCTGGGCCATGCGGATGGTTTCGATGGTGCCGGCATTGGCCAGTTTTTCCAGCGAGGCGGACACATTGGCGCGGCGTCGCAACCCGGCGGTGTCGGCCAGCCGGATCTTCCGTCCGGCATGGACCCATTCCGTGGTGATGGGATCGCGCGTCAATCCCGCCTCGGGCCCGGTCAGCATGCGGTCCTCGCCGAGAAGACGGTTGACCAGGGTCGATTTACCGACATTGGGCCGCCCGACGATGGCCAGGGACAGCGGCCTGTCATCGGTTTCGTCGAGGACGGTGTCTTCTTCTTCTTCCGCGTCTATGGCTTCGGATTCTGGTGTTTCGGCAGGTTCGTCAGCTTCAGAATCGAAATCGTCGAGAGCGCCATGGGCGCGGGCGTAGGGCAGCAACGCTTCGTATAGCTCGTCGAGCCCTTCGCCATGTTCAGCCGATAGGGCCACCGGCTCGCCCAGCCCGAGGGAAAAAGATTCATACATGCCGGGTGCACCGGCTTTTCCCTCGCATTTATTGGCGACCAGGATAACCGGCGTCGGGCTTTTGCGCAGAAGAGCGGCGAAATGCGCGTCCAGCGGAGTGACGCCGGCGCGGGAATCGATCAGGAACAGCGCTAGATCGGCGTCGCGGATGGCGCGTTCGGTCTGCGCGCGCATACGCCCTTCCACGGTGTCGGGCTGGGCTTCCTCCAACCCGGCGGTATCGAGCAGGGTAAAGGACATGTCGGCGATGCCGCCCGGAGCCTCGCGCCGGTCCCGTGTGACGCCAGGCTGATCATGGACGATAGCCAGCCTGCGTCCAGCCAGACGGTTGAACAGGGTGGATTTGCCGACATTGGGTCGGCCGACGATGGCAATCGTGAAAGCCATGCGATAACGCTCCCGAATCTTGCCCGGAATGGAGGCCCGATTCGCACGGGCGCAAGGGATTGCCGTCCTTAGCGATAGGCGATCAGATCGCCGTTATCGGTCAGGAAGATCAATGTGTTGCTGGCGACGATCGGGGGGATGGACACGCCGTCAGGCAGGTCCAGACGCCCTAAAAACGCGCCATTATAAGGCGAAACCGTCAGCGCCACGCCTTCGGAGGAGGCGACGATCAGCCGGTCCGACGCCAAGACGGGGCCGGTCCATACGATCCGTCCGGTCCGGTCTTCCTCATCCTCCCACTTCTGCAGGGGCGTCACCCAGAGGATTTTTCCCGTGGCCGCTTCGAAACCCACCAACTCGGGCGTGTTGGTCAGCAGATAGAGATAATCGCCGGCGATCCAGGGGGTGTGGATCGAGCCCACATCGCGCTGCCAGACGCGCCGGCCCGACCGCAGATCGATGGCGGCGACCAGATCGCTGTTGCCGGCGGCGAAGACGCGGCCGTCGAACACCACAGGCAGGCCACGGATGTCGGTCATGGTGCCGACCTGATCGGTCCGTTTGATGCCGGCCAGGACGTCGCTCCAGACCGTTGTGCCGTTTTCGATGCGCAAGGCGAAGACCTCGCCCGAGGTATAGGCGGAAATCACCGTATTGCCATCGACGGCGGGACTGGTGCCGCCGACCATCGCCGCCATTTCGGACAGGCCGCTATGGGTCCATAAATCGCGGCCATCCTCGGTCGACAAAGCCAAGGTCTGATTGTCGACGGTGATGAGCAGGATGCGCCCGCCGCGCACGGTCGGCGCGCCGCGCACCGGCGCAGGCAGAGGGCGCCGCCACATCTCCTTGCCCGTCTTGGCGTCGAGCGCGACGATCTGGCCGAAGCCCGATGTGACGAACAAAGTGCCCGAATCATAGGCGAGCCCGCCGCCATAGGTGCCGTCACCGGAATCCTTGGGCGCCAAATCCTGCCGCCACAGCCTGTCGCCCTTGTCCAAGGTGATGGCCGAGACGCGGGAACGGGCGTCCATGGCGAAGACGACGCCATCGGCGACGATCGGCTGGGTCAGAAACACGCGACGCCGGCTGCCCCCTTCGCCGACGCTGGTGCTCCAGACCCGGCGCGGCGAATCGCCGAGCGCCAGATGGTGCATGGCGTGCGGCGGGTAGCCGCCCGCCTGGGGCCAGTCGGCAACGGCCTCGGGAGCGGGCAGGATGATGTCGGGCTCGGCCGTGCTGGACGGTTCCAGGGAACGCGAATGGGTCAGAACGCTGATGCGCTTGCCCGGCAAGGGCGGCGGTGCATTGTCGCCGAGCCAGCTTGAGCAGCCGATCACGGGGCTGCATAAAAGAAGGGCGGTCGCCAGTCGGCGCAAGACGGATCGGTTCATTGTCCCTTGACCTTGTCATCGGGGGCGGCCGCCGCGCCGGAGGGGGCGGAAAGGGCGCTCGTCGCCAGCATTTCGGTGGCCCGCGCGCGCATGCCCTGCGGGGCCTGAGCGTCGTTGGATATCTGACGGTAAAGTTCGGCCGCCTGTGCGGTCTCCCCTTTTTTCAGTGCGTTCGCCGCCAGGATCTCCATGGCGGTATGCCGCCAGGGGTTCCCAGCCACGGCGATGTCCGCGACCCGCTTTTCTCCCGCACCGAGTTCGCCGTCGCTGAGGACCAGCAGGGCGCGTTTCATGACGGCGAGATCGCGGTAAAGCGCCGGCGCCTTGGAGTCGGCCAGGCTGTCATAGGCGGCAATCGCGCCGTCCCGGTCGCCCGAGCGGGCCTTGACATCGGCTTCGGCCATCAGGGCGGCGGTGGTGTAGCCGGTACGACCGTTGCGGGCCAGATCCGCCAGGATCGCCAGGGCGTCGTCCTGCTTGCCGTTGGCCAGAGCCTCCGAAGCGGCGGCGAAGCGCTGGGCGTCCTGGCGCTGGATATGCCCCTGCCAGGCGCGCCAGCCCTGATAGCCGGCCACGGTGAGGACGATGGCGACCGACGCGGCGATGAGATAGCCGCCATAGCGCCGCCACAGCTTCAGATAATATTCGCGGCGGAGGTCTTCCTCCACTTCCCTGATGAGCAGTTCGCCGCTTTGATCGTCGCTGGTCCGGGCCACCGCAGACAGTCTCCGTTTTTTCGAGAAAATTTAGCGTGTCAACATACCGTTCTCCGGGTACCAAGGCAAATGCGGCTTTATGGTTCTCAATCGCCCGCGCCCGGAAGTGGGCTTTCGGCCCGTATAAGGGGTAACCGGCGCATAAGCATTCCCGTCCGGCAGGACCCGCCCGGCGACGGTCCGCCGGCAGATTGGCGAGTCCGATGATAACGCAACGCTCCTTCATGTCCGGTCGTCCGTTCTTCACACGCCTTTCCCTGGTCTGCGCCGCCCTTTTGATATTGGGGGGATGCGGAATGACCAAATCCGGAGCCGACTCCGCCGTCGAGTCTCTCGGATCGCCTTTCAACGCTTTGGGCACAGTCTTGATCCTGGATGGGGTCAGCGTGGTCAACACGCAAAAAACCATCGACGATCATGTGGTGTCGTGGATTTCGGACCGGGATTGCTCCAGCGTGCGCGCCTCGACCGGCGGCGCTTATTGCGTCGATCGGCCGCAGCCGGTTCCGACCGCGATTCGGGTCAGCTATTGCTACCAATCTCTGGCCAAGGTCGATTGCTATGACCGTCCGGTGGAGCGGGACGCCAGCCGTTTCTCCGGCACCAGGGTCGACCGCATTCCGGTTACACAGCTGCCCTGATCCCTGGAACGGCGTCGCCGCGGCCATTCCCGGCCCGCCGAAAGGGGCGCATGTCCCGATGGACGAAATCCGATCCGCCGCGTAATCTGTCGCCTTGCCGTCCATCGGCGAGGCGGAAGACGGTTTTCCGGCGATCGCCGCCTTTTTGATCAATCGGGAACGAGATTTCTCCATGCCGACCGCTGAAGCGCCCGTCAATGTCGTGTGCATGAAATGGGGCACTCTTTACGGGCCTGAATATGCGAACCGGCTTTATGCGATGGTGGCCAGGAATCTGATCCGGCCTTTCCGGTTCGTCTGCTTCACGGATGATGCTTCGGGATTGCGCCCTGAGATCGAAGCAATGGATTTGCCGCCGATCCGGATCGATCCCCCTTATGAGAAAACGCCGTGGAAGAAGCTGGCGCTTTATAATCCGACCTTGGGCGATCTCCAGGGTCTTACGCTGTTTCTTGATCTCGATGTTCTGATAACCGGACCGCTCGATAAATTTTTCGACTATCCGGGGGATTATTGCGTCATCAGAAATTGGACGCAGCCCAAGACCGTGAACGGAAACACATCCGTCTTCAGGTTTACTATCGGGGCGCATGCCGATCTGCTGGATCTGTTCCATAGCCAGAGCACGCAGCATTGGGTGGATACCTATCGTATCGAGCAGACCTTCCTGTCCCAGCTTTTGCATGAGCAGGGAAAGCTGACTTATTGGCCCGATGGCTGGTGCGTGTCGTTCAAGGTCCATTGCCTGCCCGGGGGATGGAAATTCCCCCGCATCCTGCTCAATGGTTTTTTGCCCTCGCACCTGCCTGGGGGCAGCAGCGTCTGCGTTTTCCACGGCCACCCCAATCCAGACGACGCCTTGGCCGGCCGCTGGCCGGGAAAATGGTACAAGCGGCTGAAGCCGGCGGCCTGGATCGCCGATTATTGGCATGAATGAGCGGGCCATGATGCCTCCCCTCGTCAGTGTTGTCAGTGCGGTCTACAACAAGGCCGACGTTCTTGCCGACACGCTGAGGCGTCTGACGGAACAACAGGGGATTCCCGCCGACGCCATCGAATTCGTTTTTGTCGATGACGGCTCGACCGACGGGTCGCTTGCCTTTCTTCAGGCGCGGGCCGAGGCGGATTCCCGGATAAGAGTGTCGGCCCCGGGGGGGAATCTCGGTCCCTCGATCCGCTTCAACCAGGCGGCGGCTTTGGCGAAGGGACGCTATCTGCTGGCGGTGGATGCGGACGATATGACACCCGCGAATGCAGCCCGGTTTCTGACCGATTGCGCGGCACGCCTGGCGGTCCCGTTGGTCTTCGGCCGGTCGAAGCGCGGTCTCGATTGCGTGGAGATTCCCGAGAACGCCAAACTCGAAACGGCGGACGACGCGCTCGCTTTTTGCGCCGACCGCAAGATCGTGCGGATGGGATTCCTGGCCGAACGCGAGCTGTGGCTTCAAGCCGGCGGCGCGGACGAGGCGGTTTTCATCCAGGACCAATCCCTTCCCCTCCGCTTGTCGGCTGCGGCGGACCGCCTAGCCTATGTCGATGCCGAGATTTATTACTTGCGTCCCGTGGCCGCCGGCAACCTGTCGAACAACCGGTTACAGCAGCATCACGACCGGTTCTTCTCCTTGCTTCCGTTTCTGGACCGGCCCGGTGTTTCGCCGTCGGCGCGTCGGGCGATCCTGCGGCAACTGGTCTCCAGCGTTTGGAAAATGGAGCGAGATTCCGGTGGGCGTTGGCCGATTCTGACGCCCGCCGGGCGGGCCTATCTTTTGAACCGTCTGGCCGGATTGGAGCCGTCGTCCGCTTTCTTTGCTGCCGCCGCTGCCCGATTGAGGGAATGCCCCGGCATTCGTCGCCCGGGAGAACGGTGATGGGGCCGATGCGTGTCCTGATCGTGGGCTATTTCGGCCGGAAAGCGTTGTTCCGCCGTTATTTCAATACCGAGAACATCCTTGCCGCCGGCTTCATCCGCGCCGGCCATCATGTGCTGTGTTTCTCGGACCGCGATCATGCCCGCGAGGCGACGATTTTCGGGACGCAGAAATTCGGGATGAAAAAAATGCAGGCGGCCTTGGTCGAAACGGCCGGGCATTACCGACCGCATTTTATCCTGTTCGGGCACAGCGAAGGGATCGATCCCGCCACCTATGACCGGTTGCGCCAGACCCTTCCCGGTGTTCGCTTGGCGACTTTTTGCGTCGATGCGACCTTCCGCAAGGCGACGATGCAGCATTTCGCCGAACGGGCCGGTTTCGTCGACGCGGCGTTCCTGACCAGCGCCGGCGGGCTGGACGGCTTTGCTTTCCCACCTGCTCGGCTATTTTTTATGCCGAATCCAGTCGATTCCAGTATCGAGACGGCGCGGGTTTTTGATATCCCCCGCGAGCGGCTGCGGCTGGATGGGCAGTTCCTCGGCAC
>Ga0265295_1007086_pt1 | contig 13114 bp, 9 predicted proteins | sample Munlansysbiofilm_FD_192503 | JGI IMG/M metagenome (GOLD analysis project Ga0265295, IMG submission 192503) | Leachate microbial communities from a municipal landfill in Southern Ontario, Canada - Methane capture system biofilm | ecosystem: Engineered > Solid waste > Landfill > Unclassified ... | reverse complement strand
CTAAATTTTCTTTTCAATCTCATCCAATGCTAAGGCGATGAAATCTTCAACGCTCATGGCGCCGGGGTTATCTCCCCTGAGTTTCTCAATTTAGTGTCCTGAAAACATTTCTTTTCCTCGTTGAAAACAGATTGTTTCAGCAAAATGAGAAACTCAGGTAAAAGATAATTTAAGGGAGCAGGGAACAGGAAACGGGGAGCAGGAAAAAATCTCTGGATTATTTTTCAGAACTCTTTGCTTAAGAATAGAACTCCTTACAGAGGGGTTTCTATAGCACCCGATGCGAAGCAAGCGGTGTAACTCCTCCTCGATCGGAATGGTCCCTAATCAATTTCAGTTTTAGATAAAAAATACGGCCGGGTTGAAACCCAGCCGTACGCCATATTGTCTTCCAAAATAATGATGCCTGAGTTTACAACTCAACCATTTTCGCATCAACCTCTTCAGCTTGTTTGATTCCGCGTTCAACGTTGACGAAGCGCAGCATGATAATTCCTGCCACGAAAAATATTACCAAAGAGATAATTCCCAAGCGTGGGTCACCGGTTCGGGCGGTGATGAAAGCCATCAATGCCGGACCAATTACAGTGTTGAATTTTTCAGATACACTGAAAAAGCCATAGAACTCGGCACTCATGCTCTTGGGCATCATTTTGCCAATCAAAGATCGACTGAGGGCCTGACTGCCACCCTGAACCATTGCAACGCCGAAACCCAAAATGTACATATGCCATTCTTGTTGCATAAAATATCCAAAAATTGCAACTACTGCATAAATTGCCAGAGACAAGGTGATTGCCTTCTTGTTTCCCCATTTTTTACCCAATTTCCCAAACAAAATCGAGAAGGGGGCAGCCACAAATTGGACCATCAAAAATGTGCCCAAGGTGGTCATCATGCCAAAACCAAGGTCGCTGGCATAGGCGGCTGCCATGGTGATAATCGTTCCAATTCCGTTGGCGTAGACAAAGAAGGTGAGCATGAAGAGGAAAAGGTCCTTGAAGTTCCGCATGTCTTTGATTGCTTTCAGATTTCGTTGAATGCCAACCATAAAGACGTTTTGACCAACCTCCACTGCTTCTCCGGTTGCAGGTGGTTCTTTAACATCGCGGAAAATCGGAATAGAGAAAACCGCCCACCAGATGGCAACACTTAAGAGGCTTAAGCGCATCATTAACGCAGTTGCGTCGGCTTCCGGCATATTGGATAAGAGCCTGGGTCCAAAGAAAATCATCACGGCATTAATTAGCAAGAGCAAACCGCCGCCGATATAACCAAGCGCATAACCGCGCGAAGAAACCGCATCGATTTCTTCTTTTTTGGCTACATGGGGCAAGAGACTGTCGTAAAAAACCAAAGAACCTGCAAATCCGACCGTTCCGAGAACATAAAGCACAATACATAATGTTTGATTGGCTGGGCTGACTACGAACCACAAAAGGCCGGTGCTGATTACACCGAGGGCAACAAAAATTCCCATAAAGAGCTTTTTGCGAGCTTTGAAATCGGCAATCGCTCCCAAAACCGGACTCATGAGCGCTGCGATAAGACTACCAATTGCTACGGCATTGCCCCAAATCGGCACAGCGGCACCCTGGGCAATATAAGTGGCAAAATAAGTCGGCAAAACCACGCCCATGACGGTTGTGGCGAATGCGGAATTTGCCCAGTCATACATTGTCCAGGCTTTGATTGAGCGTTTGTATTGCTTGTCATCTATTTCTGTTTGATTTTCCATGTTCTCCTAAGTTATCGAATAGTCTATTATTGGCGGTGCTGTCAAATCTGCACCGAGAGATACGAAGGTTTCATCAATTAATTTTAACAGTTCTTCCGGCTCGGTAGTGGTCAGAAGCGGTTTCAACTGCTCGCGAGTTAAATTGTAAGGTTCAAGGTAGGCTTTCAAACTTTTGCGGAAGGGCATAACACCGCGTTCCGGTTGCAGATGGCTCATGTCTTCCAGTTGAAAACGAGCGGTTTGATAAACCTCGGTAATCGAAACTTCATCGCGATTGCGCCAACTAAAAATCCAAGGGTTCGCTTTAGCAGCCCGTCCAATCATCACAGCATCACAACCGGTTTCATCTAACATGCGCTTTGCGTCTTCAACAGTCACAACATCACCATTGCCAATTACAGGAACACTTAAGCGCTGCTTGAGTTCCGCAATTTGGTCCCAGCGAGCCGGTTTGTTGAAAGAGCGCTTCATCGTTCTGCCATGCAGTGCAACCAGCTTTGCGCCATTTTCAACCGCAATTTCAGAAAGCTCAAGATAGTTGAGCGAAGTTTCATCCCAGCCCAAGCGCATTTTAGCCGTGACCGGGACTTTGACCGCTTGTGAAACCAGGCGAAAGATATCGCGCACCATCGCCGGATTACGCATCAAACCCACCCCGGCTCCGCGGTTTGCGACACTGCCGGCGGCACAGCCCATGTTGATATCAATCATGTCCGGCTTGAATTCCTCTTCAATTTGGGCAGCGCATTCTGCCATGCGGACAGCGTCGTTGTCGAGCAATTGAACGGCAAAGGGGCGTTCGGCTTCGCGAAAAAGCATCCGTTTGAGCTCATAGCTTTTCTGATGAGCAAAGTCGAGCGTATTGACAAATTCAGAGACCGAATAGGCCGAGCCGAGTTTGCGCGTTATCCAGCGAAAACTGGCATCCGAAAGCCCGTCCATCGGCGCAAGGATAAGACGCCCATAAATCGGGATGTCGCCAATCATCAAAGCCGGACTTTGCACCCGTTCAATCATATTTATTCTTTCGTCCTGAAGAAAATACTAACAATTTTGTTTGCGCCGACCGGCATCACGATTTCTCCATTTTCGCTAATTTCAAGTTTAGCCATCGGACTTTCATCCAGATAAACCAATTCTGCCGATTTAGAGGGCAAAGTGACTTTGACTTTCAAGTCAATCGTCTCATCCGCCAAATTGACCCCGCGCAAGATCCAGCCGGATTCATTTTCAGCTTCTTTAAGACTGGTGATTAGGAAATCGGAAGGTTCCAAGCTGACCATTTGATTGGCTGGGGGCAATTTTCCGGTTTGCAAGGGCAAAACATTCGCATCAAATTCAGTTTGATAGGCGTTCGCCATCTGAACCGCAGGAGCGAAATCTACCCCATGCGGAATAATGGCATAGTTGTAAAGGTAAGTCGCTTGTTCCTGGGCGCCAGGGGTTGGCAGGGGAGGCCCGGCCTGTCCCTTGCGATTCCAGAGGTCATCACGAGAGAGCCAGCCAACACAACGCAGCAAGGTGAGCGCGATTTCAGCTTTGCCCTCTTCATCACGAAGAACGGCAACTTCGGGCAAGCCTTGATTTGCCAGGGTCAGACCATGCGATTCGATGCTGACATCAGTAAAAGCCCGTTGTGCAATTTCGGGACGAGGTAACTCGCGCCAGCTCTTATCGGCTTCGGGCAAGTCAATTTTGCGTTCGACAATTTGGAAATGACCGTCAAAACGAGCGCTGTCAACCGTTAAACCGGTCGGGAAACGCACTTCGAGGCGATGATCAAGGGCGTAATTATCAAAAACCACCTGAACATCCACCTGAGCTTTGCCTTTGGCAAGGCTGAGAGCGACATCGAGCGGACAACTGACAAGCTCTGCCGAGCGACGGTCGCGGTTGCTTTCCAAACCGATTGGCAGGTCAAGCTTCATATGCAAAATCATCATTTCATCAAGCTTGTTTTGGATGATTTCAACTTCTTCAATTTCAGGGCGGTAAAGGTTGTCATTTTCGGGAGGCGTGTAATTATATTCATCGCCGCGATCGCCACGGTCAATGAACGTGTTCAAATTTTGATAAGTCACGCCGTTCACTTTGTCAAGCAAACTAAAACTGCCGTCATCACCGGTCAGGGTGAGCGTGAAGTATTCGTTCGAAATGCTTTCCGTTACCTCTGCCTCCTCATCCTGATCAATAATTTCAACGAAGCTCTCATCTTCAGCTTCCTCGCAAACCGCCCACCAAGTGGCATAGCCGAGAGCAGGGACCTCTTTGGCAAGGAAATTTACTCGAGCTGTGGCAGAGTCAAAATATTTTATTCTTACCAAGTCGTCTTCAGTAAAAGTGGACATGAAAGAACTTAATTCTCGCAAAAGTTCTTCGTTATCATTTAAAACCGGTTCGACAATGTTTGAAAATTCTGTGTCGATGAAAGGCATATCGGGGTCATAATCAAAGAAAATGCTAACTAGGCGTTTGCCATTAAAACCATCTTTGAGAACTGCCTGAAGCATATCCGGAAGCTTATAGGCTTCAAAAGTGTTCGATTCCAGGAGAATGCGGTCTTCCCAAAGCCATTCACTCTCAACTTCATTCCCGTCAATATCGACAATTCGAGGTGCGAAATTTTCGTTGGGTAATTCGAGATTAACCGAAACCAAATCTGTCTTCGGATAAGGAGCGGCATTGAAGACTGTAATTGCGGAGAATTTCCCCTCCACAGCCGGACCTTCGGTATTGATTTCACTCGAAATTGCACCCAAACTTTGCTCGGTTAGCGTTTCGGCAATTTGGTCAAGCTGATCAAAACGACTGATCATATCATTATGAGTTTCATCAACAGAACAACCACAAATGGAGTCGTGCGGCTGGTTGGAAATCAGCAGTTTCCAGGCTTGATGAATCAGCTGATCGGGGTCGTTAATCCGGGCGGTATTCTCGTGCTTATTGACCGGACCAAAGGCATCATCGCCACGCTTGATTAACTCGGCCCAGGTACAGAATGGCTCAACCCAGCGTTCCATTAAAGTCTCACTGTTGTGATTGCGTTGTTTAATCCACATGCGAGCCGAAAAGACTCCCGGCAGAAGATGAGCTTTTTCAGGGTCGCGCAATTCGCCTTTCAGGAGGGGCAATGTTATGCCTTTTTCTTCCAATTCTTTACCAACAGCCGCAAAATATGCCGGCAGGGTGGAATGAATCGCCCTGCGTTTATCCTGGTGCTCGTTATAGAAAGCGAGTATTTCGGGTAACTCGGGTCGCGGTTCCAAATGGTCGCTGCCGCGCATCATTAAATAGTGGCTGGTCAGATTAAATGGCTCCAGATAATCGGTTTCCTTATCAAGCCGGACCTGGCTTTCTTCGGGAGTTTTCAGAGGCCAATCAAAAAGATTGCCATAGCCTTCATAAAGATGCGCCAACAAAACGCGACTTCCGTCCGGTGCTTCCCAATTGAACAGCGTTGGCGTGCCCTTGGGAACACCGCGCCAAAGACTGGCGGTATCCATGTGAAAGCCGTTAAAAATTTGAGCCAATTGACCGATATGGCCGAAAGGATCGGGAATATAACCAATCATCATACGTTGTCCAAAGAGAGAGCAGATCTGCTTCCCTATCAGCAGATTGCGAACGATTGCTTCGGGCGAAACCAAAAATTCATCAGGGAGGATATACCAGGGACCAATCAGAATGCGTTGTTCGCGGATAAATTTCTGCAATTCGGGCAATTTGTCCATCCGCATTTGCAGGTAATCTTCAAGGACAATAGTCTGTCCGTCGAGCATGAAGTGCTGGTAATCGGGGTCCTGATCGAGGATGATGAGAAGGTTGTCTACGAGGTGGACAAGTTGTAAACGGAACTGTTGGAAGGTCTTATACCATTCTCGGTCCCAATGAGTGTGTGAAATGATATGAAGTGTTTGCATGGCTTCTCCTTGAATAGACTAATTATGCCATAAATGAGGGAAGCGGGAGCTCTAATTGACAGCTGTGTAGTTGATTCATCAACCAATTACTGGCTTTTTTGGCTCTACTCACGTAAAATGGAGCTCGTTTTGTGGGTATAATCCCCAGAGTGAATGGAATTTTAGCAATTTGTACACCCGCAATTCAGGAGAATCTATGAATAAAAAAATCATTCGGGAATATCCCAACAGTTTCGACCTGCCCTATCGCATTAAACGATTGGGTGATATGGCTCATAACCTTTGGTGGGTGGGCAACGCAGAGGCTGCCAAACTTTTCGAAAACATCGACCCGCTCAAGTGGCGATCATCGAACCACAACCCCATCACATTTTTGCGCTCGGTTGAGCCAGGCAAATTTGAAGATTTAATTAAGGACAATTACTTCCTTTCGCGTTATGACTGCATTGTCAAAGAATTTGACGACTACATGAAACGCCAGGATACTTGGTTTAACTCAACCTACCCCGAAAACAAAGCTGACAAAATCGCTTACCTTTCATTTGAATATGGTTTACATGAATCACTAATGGTCTATGCCGGTGGTTTGGGCATCCTTTCGGGCGACCACCTGAAAGAGGCCAGCGACCTCGGTTTGCCCTTGGTGGCGGTTGGTTTTATCTACACTTACGGTTACTTTTCTCAAAAAATCACCGAAGATGGTTGGCAAGAAGCCAGAAACATGGAAATCAAATTCGACGACATGCCGATTGTCAAACTGTACGATGAAAATCACGAACCGATCAAAATTTCCATCGAACTTCCCGGAAGAACGGTTTGGGCACGCCTCTACGAACTTCAGGTTGGACGCGTTCCTCTGATTTTGCTCCATACCAATATCCCGGAGAATAGCCCTCAAGACCGCCAGCTAACCGACAAACTTTACATTAGCGACCCCGAACTGCGCATTTCCCAAGAAATGCTGCTCGGCATTGGTGGTTTGCGCGCTTTGCAGGCTCTCGGCTACGACCCCCAAATCTTCCACATGAACGAAGGTCATTCCGCCTTTTTGACGCTCGAACGCATGTCTCAGTTGATGAACAAAGACGGCAAAACACTGGAAGAAGCGAAAGAAATTGTTCGCAAGTCGAGCATTTTCACAACCCACACCCCTGTTCCGGCTGGAAATGACGAATTCCCCACCTGGTTGGTGGACAAATATTTTGCAGAATATTGGGGCAACCTCGGTCTGAACCGCGACCAATTTATGGATTTGGCGAAAATCAAAAACGAATGGTCCAATGAGGTTTTCAGCATGCCGGTTTTGGCTTTGCGCCTTTCGCAATACGCTAACGGCGTCAGTAAACTGCATGGTGAAGTCTCCCGCCAAATGTGGCAATTCCTTTGGCCCGAAAAAAGCGTGGACGAAGTGCCGATTGGCTACGTCACCAACGGTGTTCACACCGGAACCTGGCTCGCCCGCCGGATGGCTGTCCTTTATGATAATTATCTGGGCATCGACTGGAAAGAGCGCCTGGACGACCCCGAAATGTGGGAACGCATCGACGCCATCCCCGACGCAGAACTTTGGCGGGTACGCATTCACCTGAAGCGCAAGCTGGTTAGCTATATGGTCGCCCGTGCCCGTGATGAATGGCAAAAGGATGGTGTTCACCCCGTCCAAACGGTTGCCAGTGGCGTTTTGCTCAATCCTCTGGCACTGACAATTGGTTTTGCCCGCCGCTTTGCAACTTATAAACGCGCAAACCTGGTTTTCCGCGATTATGAACGTCTGATGAGAATCGTTACCAACGCCGAACATCCCGTCCAAATCATCTTTGCCGGTAAGGCACATCCTGCCGACGAACCTGGTAAATTGCTGATTCAGGAAGTCTATCGCAATGTCAAAAATTCTCGCAACGGCGGACGCCTCGTCTTTTTAGACGATTACGATATGGACATGGCGCGACATCTGGTTCAGGGTGTCGATATTTGGCTCAACACGCCCCGCCGTCCTCGCGAAGCCTCCGGCACAAGCGGCATGAAAGCAGCAATGAACGGTGTTTTGAACTTCTCGGTGCTTGATGGCTGGTGGGCAGAAGGCTACAACGGCAAAAACGGTTGGGCTATCGGCGATAACCGCGAATATGACAACCTCGATTTGCAGGATGAAGCGGATGCCTTGAGCTTGTATGACACGATTGAAAACGAAATTGTGCCGCTCTATTACACCAAACGTTCAGCTGACGGCTTGCCCGGTGACTGGATTGAGCGAATTAAAGAAACCATTCGCAGCAATTCCCCGGCATTCTCAATGACTCGCATGATCAAGGAATACACGACCAATTATTACCTTCCGGCGATTGAAACGTCGAAAGAAGATTAAGTTTACAAGAGGCTCTTCCTTTCTTTTGGAAGCGGAAGAGAGAGCACTATAATAGAGAGCGCCTGTGAATGATTTGCAGGCGTTTTTTTGAAGGAGAAAATTATGTTTAATTTTGCAGAAATATTTACTTGGCAGGCAATTGGTACCGCCTTGTTAATTTTTGTCGTAAGGTTGGTTTCGATAACCTTTGACACATTACGTTTTATGTTGACCATGCGCGGAAAAAAAGGTCTCGCCTGGATTTTTGGCTTTTTCGATTCGGTGCTTTTTGTGCTGACAGTTGGAGCGGTTTTGAATGATTTATCCAATCCGCTTTATGTGATTGGCTATGCTGCCGGCTTTTCGACCGGAACAGTGGTGGGCATGGCTATTGAACAAAAACTGGCGATGGGCTTCAGCAATATGAGCATTGTCAGTAAAACCCTGGGCGATTCGGTTACGAAAACGCTTCGCGACCAGGATTTTGCCGTAACCTCCATTCCCGCAGTTGGCAAAGACGGCCCCGTCCAGATGAGCAGTTTGACCGTCCGCCGCAAAGATGTCGCGAAAATTGAAAAAATTGTTCTCGAAACAGATCCGGAAGCCTTTATTACTATCGAAGATGTGAAGCCTCTGCGTTCCGGTTATTGGGGAAGGAACCATGGCAAAAGTTAAATCGGGCAAACAAGCCATTATTTTCGACTTTGACGGCTTGATTCTCGACACCGAAAGCGCAGAGCTCGTCATTTGGACGAAGCTCTACGCTGAACATGGGATGGTTTTTGATGAGCAATCCTACAATCTGGTGATTGGCTCGGATGGCACACATGGTTTTGACCCTGCCAAAGCTTTAGCCGAACGACCCGGTGAAAACCGCGATGTCGAAGAAATTCGCAGCGATATGCGGGCAATCTCTTACGAAAATGCCCAAAGCTTGCAAGCTCTGCCGGGCGTTTTGGAACTGATTGAACGCGCTCGAGACGAAGGTTTTTTGATTGCCATCGGCTCAAGCTCGGTCGACAAATGGGTAAACAGCCATCTAAGCCGTTTAGGCTTGTTGGAAAAATTTGACACGATTGTTACCTCAGACGAAGTGAAAAGTGCCAAACCCAGCCCGGATATCTTTTTGAAAGTTTTGGAAAAATTGGACCTTCCCGCCGAAAACGCGATTGTCTTGGAAGACTCGCATAATGGAATTTTGGCCGCCCATCGGGCTGGGATCAAGGCAATCGCCGTCCCAAATCCGGTAACCAAAACTCAGGACTTCAGCCTGGCAACAGCCGTCCTCGAATCCTTAGTCAACTTTGACCCAGCGAAATATTTTGATTGACCGGGATGGATAGAAATTAGCAGAAACGGGGCTTGTCCGTACACAAGGGCTTCCCGCTCCCCGCTACCTGCTCAACACCTACGGCTTGGAGACACAGCGGAAGCCAACACTGATGTACCAGCCATTTGGATATTTTAACATCCGGTCTGCCGATTGGATGTTCCACTCCCTATCGACAAAACTGCCACCACGCACTGCTCTGTTATTGCCACTATCGGGTCCTTGTGGGTTTGTATTGTCAGTTTCGTCGTATTTATCCGCGTACCAATCATTAACCCATTCGGAAACATTGCCTGACATATTCATCACACCATAGGGGCTTTTCCCCTCCTCATAACTTTTAACTGCATCTGTATCTCTGATTGCGTTGCCCCAGTAATTGGCATAGCTGTAGTCCGGTTCCTGATTTCCCCAAGGATACTCTCTGCCATCGGTTCCCCGAGCGGCTTTTTCCCATTGCGCTTCAGTCGGCAGGTCTCCTCCCACCCATTCGCAATAGGCTTTTGCCTGATGCCAAGCGACAAAAATCACCGGAAAATTATCGTAACTTAAATTTCCATAATAACTGTGCCTAGTGGTTGAGTAACTTTTGTGCGGTATTGTGCATTTTCCCGCTTCAACACATTGCTGATATTGCCCATTGTTTACTTCATATTTATCGATCCAATAGGCATCCAAATAGACCGTTCTTTCAGGCTTTTCATCACTCCATGCATTTGGGTCACCTGCTTTGCTCCCCATGATAAAGTTCCCCGCTGGAACATAGACCCGTTCCATCCCATCCAATTGTCGAACTCTCGTCGCTGGTGCAGTGCTGGTTGAACTTTTCCAGGCACTATAGATTATTAATCCAAAAATAACCGCCATCATACCAATAACAACAAACAAGTCTGATTTTGTATTACGTTTTCCTTTTTCCCTGTTTTCAGTTTCCCCCAAACTTTCTTCTTTGGTGATTTGGGAACCTGAGCTGTCCCCATCCAATGCATCTTGCTCATTTATAAGAGCTTCTGGATTCGCTGAAGCTTCTGCACTGCCGTCTGTAGGTTTGACTTCGTCCTTGTCGGGTTCAAAGACCATCTCCCCAGGATGGCTGTCCAATAATCGCTGCAATAAATGCTGGACTTCCCGAGGGTCATAATCAGGGCTGGGCTCCTCTATAGCAGGCTTCTTGATTGCTTCACTCTTTTTATCCGGCAGGCTTTCCCCTTGGTCGGCTTGCTTTAATTGCTCAAGAAAATCACGAGCGCTCTGGATTCGATCTTCAGGCTTCTTCTCCAGAGCTGCTTTCAAAACCGCTTTCCATTCCTCCGGTAAGCTCTCCGGCAATTGCAGGGGTTCAAAGTGTTTGAGCATTACTTCGGGAGCTCTCTCCCCGCCAAAGAGTCGCTCTCCGGTGAGCATTTCGACCATAATACAAGCCAGACTATAAATATCAGTTGCCGGAGAAACTTCGTATCCTAGCCAAATTTCGGGTGCCATATAAGAAGGTGTGCCCACAATCCCCCCGGAAACACTCATCGGGGTACTGGCATCACTATGCAACAACTTGGCAAAACCTAAATCGCTGATGCGCGCATTGCCTTCTTCGTCGAACAAGATGTTTCCGGGCTTGAGATCACGATGAATCACATGGCGCTTATGCGAATATTCGAGTCCGATTCCTATTTGCTCAATGATAGATAGAGCTGCTTCTTTGCTAAAGGGGGCTTCATTTTTGATGCGTTCCTTAAGTGAACCGCCGGGCATGTAGCTCATGACGATATAGTAATGCCCTTCATTTTCGTCATAATCGTAAATAGTAACAAGATTACAATGATCGAGTTGGGCGGTAATTTGGGCTTCTTGTCTGAAACGGCCTAAAAAAGTTTGGTCATTGACCAAATTGGGATGCAGAACTTTAACTGCCACAGGGCGTTTAAGCGAGATGTCCAGCGCTTTATAAACCGTTCCAAAACCGCCCTGTCCTAAGCTTTCTTGAATCTCATACTTTCCTAAAATCATCAGACCCTCCCACACATTCAAATCATGACCATCAATGCTTTGCTAATTATAACGGCCTTATCATCTTTTTTGGGGATTATTTTTCATTTTTGGAACATAGGGCAAGACTCGGAAATCAGATGCATTGGTGTCCAATCACGCGCCACTCGCTTCTCATCGGGTGCTATCAAGGCTTGTCCGCTCTTGTCACTTAGCTCTTGGCTCTTGGCTTTTGGCTCTTGGCTCTTGGCTCTATTTCCCGCTCCCCGATTCTATTATCATTCTTATACTTTTCTGCTTTAATAAAACAGAAAGAGAAAGAGGTGAAAATGTACGACGCAAAATTTACATCATCAGAATCAAACAAGTCGGCTTTTAAAGTTCCGAAAAATTCTCGGAAGTTCATTTTACCGATTGTTATAATCCTTGCATTGGTGCTTATTTTAAGCGCGACGCTCTATGAAATCCCAGCCGGTAACATCGGCGTTGTACTGCGCTTTGGTGCGGTAGATCGGGTTGTCTATCCCGGTATCAACGTCAAAATGCCTTTTGTTGAAACGGTTCAAACAATGAATATTCGAACCCAAAAAGATGAAGTTCAGGCGACAGCGATGTCCGAAAACTTGCAGCTTGTCACATCGGTTATTGCGGTTAACTATCACTTGGACGGCAGCAAAGCCAAAGAAGTTTATCAAAATATTGGTGCTAATTATGCCGATATCATTGTTGCCCCGGCAATTCAAAACACTTTCAAAGCGGTAACCGCAAAGTTTGATGCCGAAGAGTTGATTACCAAACGCGATGAAGTCCGCCTGGCTGCTGAAGAAGATCTAACCAAGCAATTGGCACCTTATAACATCATCGTCGAAAACTTTAACATCGTCAACTTTGATTTTTCTGATGAATATCAGAATGCAATTGAAGCAAAACAGGTTGCTCAACAGCAAGTTGAAACTGCCAAGCAAAAATTAGCTCAGGCAGAAATTGAAGCGCAAACCGAAGTTGCCAAGGCTCAGGGTCAGGCAGATGCACAAAAAGCGCTGAACCAAACCGGGGCACTTACCCCGGAATATTTGCAATACCTTTTCCTGACCAAATGGTCGGGCGTTTTGCCCCAGGTAATGACCAGCAACACAGACACCGTTTTTGATATTTCGAAGTTTATGACAACTCAGCCTGAGCCGTAGCCTCGACAGGACGAGGAAAACTTATGCAAAAAATGTGTAATTGTTGGACTTGGTTATAGAATAAGCATTGTCGCATCGTTGCGACAGTGTAAAGAAAGATTAGGAGTTAATATGTCAAAATTTGAAAGAGAAGTGGAAATTGATACGCCAATCCAGAATGCCTGGCTTGTGCTGACCGATGCCAGTCAATGGCCCAAATGGTTCCCCTATATTCACAGCGTTTCCAACGTTCGTCCGTTGGCGGAAGGCGTAGTTATCAATTGGAGTGACGGACAAAAAGAAGGCACTGCCAAAATCACCAAATTCGTCCCCGAAAAAACCCTCGAAATCCTGACCGATTTGGATGGCGATGACGACAAACACGTTTTCAATCTGAGAGCTAGCGGCGGTTTCTTCGGCTTAAACAATGATGAAGTCAAGATTGAATACAAGCTTGACACCCTCAGTGGTGGTGGCATCATTGGTAGATTTATCAATAATGGCAATCCGCGCGACATGCTTCGCGTTAAGAATGCAACTAATGCGCTTCGCAGATTAGTCGAAGCACAATTCCCTCATGCATAAATAAAGGAGTTTAATTATGGGTTTTTTAACTACAATTATCGTTGGTTT
>Ga0265295_1007082_pt1 | contig 13121 bp, 6 predicted proteins | sample Munlansysbiofilm_FD_192503 | JGI IMG/M metagenome (GOLD analysis project Ga0265295, IMG submission 192503) | Leachate microbial communities from a municipal landfill in Southern Ontario, Canada - Methane capture system biofilm | ecosystem: Engineered > Solid waste > Landfill > Unclassified ... | reverse complement strand
GGCTCTTCAAGACGGCCGTTGCGCCCCAGGAACTCAGCTTTGTCGCAGGTTACAGAGCGGCTCGTATCTTTGAGATCAAAGCCGGAATCGTCCACGTCAAAGAACCCTGTCCTACCTTCAAACTCTGTATTATAGGAATTTCGGGCCAGGATCGCACCGCTGCTGCGGTCAGTTTCCGTAACCACATGCATGCCGGATTTTGAGGGCAGATCTCCCAGTACCCATTCCACAAATCCGGTGGCCGAAAGCCGTCTGGACCGGCCGGATTCGTTAAAGATCTTGATCACGACAAACTTCACAGAAGCATCCATGGCCACATAGACCCAGACCTCGGTGCGGATGGCGTGTTCGCTGTGTTCAAATACGGTGTAGCCAAAGCCGTGCCGTGTGACGTATGGCGTGATTCCACGGCAGGGCAGGGGCATGGGAGACCAGTAGTTCCCGCGCTCTTCATCGCGCAGATAAAAGGCCTCACCCCGGTTGTCGCTCACAGGATCGTTGTTCCAGGGGGTCAAGCGGAATTCGTGGGCATTCTCGGCCCAGGTGTAGGACAGCCCGCTTTCGGAAACTACTGTGCCGAAGAAAGGATTTGCCAGAATATTCACCCAGGGGGCAGGTGTGAGCTGATCCTCGGTGGTGGTGATTACATATTCACGGCCGTCTTCGGTGAAACCGCCCAATCCATTGAAAAACAGCAGATCAAAACGGGGTATGGCAGTGACGGGCAAGGGTCTGTGACGCTTAACACGTTGGGGGCTGAGCGGAGGCACTGCGATCTCCGATAGCCTGCGTCCATCAATCTGCTCGGAGAGCGTACCGGCTGTGTCTGAGATAATTACGCGGGCAACCGTTTGGATGAGGATGCGATCCTCTTCGGTAATCTGATCTATGGGCCGGATGAAGATGCCACCCGGTTTATCGACGACTTTGGTCTCAATGCCTGAAGTGATCATCCCCATAAGCTGGTCATGCAGCACTTGCCGGTAGCCGGCACGATCTTCGTTCCAGATCACCAGATCCACAATCAAGCCCTTGAGGCGCCAATAGGTATGGGCTTGAATCACTTGCCGCACCAGCTCGATATTGGCAGCGTCTTCTATGCGCAGCAAAACTATGGGTAGATCGCCGCTGATGGCGTATCCCCAGAGGCTGGACTGCCCACTGCGATTCTTCATCAGGATGCCGGGATTGGCTCTGAGTGAGGCATTGGCATAGATGATGGAGCTGGCCAGACGTCCGTAAAGCTGTGCATCTGCTTCGGAGATATTGAATTGACGCAAGAGCACTTGATTGTGCGTCCAGGCCAGGTCAAAGACGCGGTCTGTCAGACGCCAATCCTGATACTTCGCCATCAGATTCATGACCTGATCGCGGGTATGTGCTACACCGGTAACGATATTTAGGACAACAGCTTGCTCTGGATCCAGAGTGATCTGGTAGCGGATGCTGATTATGGGATCGATCACCGAGCCTTCACTACCGGAAAGCACCGTGCTCCCTCCCACTGGAAGAGTGCTGAGCGCCAAAGGTTCGGCCACGGTATTGCCCCGGCCGATGAACTTGCTGCGGTCTGTCTCGTAGGATACCTCATTGATCTGGGCTCCAGCGGCAGACATCAGATGGAAGAGCCAGGGTTCGGGCTCGCTTTCGCTGCGGGGACGCCGGGTGCAGATGATGCCTTTATGGTGATCGATAATCTCCGTCTGGATAAAAAGCTTGCTGAAGGCCGGGTGCAGAAGATCCGCGGCATGCGAATCCAACACCACTTCCGCATAGCTGGTCACGTCTATGGTTCTGCGGCTGCTGGAGCGATTTGTGATGCGCACGCGGCGCAGTTCGATATCGTCTTCCGGAGAAACCGCTATTTCGGTATGAGTATCATAATCCTGATGACTACCGCGAAATTCCACCCTGTCTTCGGAGAAAATGGCTTCATAACGCTTGGCTGCCCTGAGGGTGGGTTGGTAGGATGTAGACCAGTATTCCATGGTTTCAAGATCACGAATATAGCAGAAGGTGCCAAGATTGTCCCGGATGCGGTCCTCCCGCCAGCGGGTGATATCGAGATCGTTCCAGCGGCTATAGCTGGCACCGGCATTGGTGACCATCAGATGATATCTGCCATTGGAAAGGAGCTGAACTTCCAGCTTGGCAGTGCTGGGGTTCGTAAATACGCGGATCGGCGTAGCTGCCGCTGAAGATGTGAGATAGTGCTCTTCCAGGCTGGTAGTGCGCGCATAATAAGCAGTAGCTTTGGGCACTTTTTCTTGCAAGAGCAGCATGATGGCCTGAAACTTGGAATCCGCTTCAAAGCGCCTTTGCATGGGGCGATCCAGCAGCAGATAAGCCAGGGAAAGCAGGCTCATGCCTTGATGATGCGCCATATAGGAGCGGATGATGGTGTGTTTTTGCCCTCTGGGGAGTCTGGAGCGGGTGTAATCTATCGCCTCATAAAGCCCGTAGCGGGCTTCAAAGCCTTCCGCAGACAAGCGTTCAAGATTCGAGGCAGCCGCTTCCGGCATCACCATCAGCGCCAAAGCTGAAGCGTATGGCGCGATCACCAGATCCTGTCCCAGGCCTCGTTTCAGCCCCAGCCCGGGCACACCAAAAGCGCGGTATTGGTAATTCTGTTGTGCATCAATGGCATTATAGCCGCTTTCAGAGATCCCCCAGGGCACTGAATGCCTCTTGCCATATTCTTTTTGTATCCGCACGGCAGCCTTGTAAGTCGCATCCAGGATGGTGTTTGTATAATTCGGCATTACCAAAAGCGGCATGAGATATTCGAACATGGAGCCGCTCCAGGAGAGCAGGATGGGCTCTCCCCGGGCCGTGGTGAGCTGGCGCCCCAAAGCAAACCAGCTTTCCTGAGGCAGCTTGCCCTGCGCGATGCCCACGAAGGTGGCGAGTCTGGCTTCGGAAGCCAAAAGATCGTAATAGCCGGAATCCATCCGGAGTTCACTGACGTTGTAGCCGATGGTAAACAGGTGACGCTTCTCATCATAGAGGAATCTATAGTCCACCTGGGCAAAAGCTTCGGCGCTTGCGGCAAGTTCATGGATGAGGGCAATTCTGTCTTTGGCCATCTGCCCTGCGGCCGTATCCGAGAGCCGGATTTCATCCAAAGTAGGTATTTCCTGAGTATCGGACAATCTGGCAAAGCCTTCCTGCCCCAGGTTCGGCAAAAACAGGTTCAATTCCTGCAAAGCATCCTGACACTGATCCACAAAGGCTCTGGCCCACCAATTCAAAAGGCTGTCCTGATCGCTATCCAGGCTCGCCATCTTTCGGGACAGGAGTCCGCCACTATGCAGCAGCCCTTCCAGACACTTTTGTGCGTCAAGAGGCGTGATGGGGGGTGAAATCAAGATGGTCTTCAGCTCTTCTTGCAAGGGCTCCAGGAAGTAATTATCTTTGATTTCCGGCATGGCAAGCGTGGCATCACTCAGGATCTCCAGCACATCGCTGAGGCTTTCATACACGCGAGTATGCACGATCTTTTCATCGATCAAAGCCAAAAGGCCTTGCCGTAGCACATGCAGATGCCCGCTCAGATTTCCGCTATCCACGGTGGAAATATACAAGGGATAAAGCGGCTGGAGTGTCTGCGTGTCGTACCAATTAAAGAAGTGTCCCCTATGCTTGCGCATGTTTGTCATGGTCTGAAATGTTTTGGAAGTGCGCTCCAGAAGCCGGCCTGCCGAAATGGTGCCAAAGTCGTACGCAGTCAGGTTTGCCAGTAGTGACATACCGATATTGGTAGGAGAGGTGCGATGCGCCACTTTGGGCACGGGATGCTCTTGAAAGTTATCCGGAGCCAGCCAGTTATCTTCCGGACCGGCGAAGGTTTCGAAGAAGGCCCAGCTCTTGCGGGAAAGTTTGCGTAAGAAAGTGATCTGAGCCGGGCTCAGTCTGGCTTCATGTTCCAGGATGGGATTGCTAAACCACCAGGCCACCACTGGAGAGGCCAGCCACAAGGCCAGGATGGCAAGGGCAAAAAATGACACCGGGCCCGGGAGGGCTATCATCACAAAGGCTGTGCTCACGGCCAGGAAGGGGGAGATCCACATTCTACGGAAAGTGCCCCAGAGACTGGCTTCATCTCTATTTGTAACGGCTGAAGGAGCCCATTCCAGCATGTTTTTGTGCGAGAAATGCGTGCGCCACAGGGTGCGCAGAATGGCATCCGAGCTGTAATAAGCCTCATAGGGCAGGGTAGCCAGATAGAAGGCAGTCTCGGTGAGCCTTTGGCACACGGATCTTAGCTCGGAACGCAGATGATCCAGCAGCTTCATATCCGCGGGTTTGCGCAGAACATCCACGATGGTCCCCAAAGCCGGGGGCAGCAGCAGAATAGTCAGTACCACCAGGCTCCAGAACAGGGGCTGGGAAAGCACAAGCCATCCCACTATCAGCATGATCGTGAGTGCCAGCGCCACCACGCTGCGCCGCAGATTATCAAAGATCTTCCAGCGCGAGAGCATCGAGATGGGGTTCCGCTCCAAACGGTTATCCTGATTGGGGATAAAAGGCAGCACCCACTGGGCTATCTGCCAGTCTCCTCTGGTCCAGCGATGCCGGCGTTTCACATCGGCATGATAGCTGGAGGGGTATTCTTCGTAAAGCTCGGCATCGGTCAAGAGCCCGGCCCGGCTGTAGCAGCCTTCCAAAAGGTCGTGGCTCAAAATGCGGTTATTCGGGAAGCAATTGCCCGAAGTTTGTTCAAATGCTTCTATGTCATAGATGCCCTTGCCCACGAATGAGCCTTCGGAAAACAGGTCTTGATAAACATCAGAAACAGTGCGGGTATAAGGATCTATCCCGGGATCGCTGGCACACATGGCGGAATAGCGGGATCCGCAACCCAGATCCATGCTGATGCCCACTCTGGGCTGCAAAATGCCATAGCCGGCCACGATGCGTTTGAGCTTTGGATCATACTCCGGGCTATTCAGCGGATGTGCCATTGCCCCGATGAACTTTTGGGCAGAATCCAGCGGCAATTGGGTATCGGTATCCAGCGTAATGATATAGCGGATGTTTTCCAGCTCTTTGGTATCGCCCACGATCAGAGAAAAGTCGTCTTTCCGTCCATTTAGCAGAAACTGGTTCAAAGCAGAGAGTTTGCCGCGTTTGCGCTCAAAAGCCATCCAGATCTTGTCCACATCATTCCACAGCCTGGGCCGATGAAAAAGAAAGAAGAAATCGCCACCGCCTCCTGAGTACTTGGCATTTAAGGCTTTGATTCCCGCTTCCGCAATCGCCAGGAGCGATTCATCCTGCGGCAGGCTCTCCACCTGAGCATCGCCAAAATCCGTAAGTAAACAAAAGTAGAGATTGTCCTGCCTGTTTGCCAAAAAGCGTACTTCCAGACCGTTGATCAGACTCTCGGCATTCTGAGGGCTGGTGAGCATGGTGGGAATAGTCACCAAGGTGCGCGCCGTATCCGGTACGCCCCGGGAATAGTCCATGCGGGGCATGCGTTTGGGATTTACAAAGAGGGTCACCAGCCAGTTAACCAGCAAGATGGCCAGATGCGAACTGCCGATCACGGTAAAGATCGAGAACACCCATAATTTCCAAATATGCAGGCCCGCAAAAGAGGCAACATAGGCCAAAGCATAGCCACTGGCCAGGGTAATCAATAAAATCAGGCCGATATAAGTCCACAGAGGAATCCTTTTTACCAGCTTGCGCAAGGCTTCGTTGGGCTTGGGATGGACTTCGCCAATATGCTCGGTCTTGAAAAGCCCCTTGTCCAGCAGATAGTATCCTACATGTGCTTCTTTGTGAGTTTCACCTTGCTCGGCAGCAGCTTTTTGGGCCAGGCTCACTGCATGCTGAGCGATCTCACGTTCGCTATATTTACTCCGTCGGGCCAGTTTTTCCACCACATGGCGGTAGCTGTCTCTGGTCGGAAAATCCATCCTGGCATATACTCCAGCCGGATCCTGGCAGAGGATCTCCTCCACCTTGCTCATGGATTCCACAAATTCGCGCCAGTCCGTGCTGCCCAAAAGCCGCAAACTGCTAATGGTATTGCTGATGGAGACCTGTTCTGCGGCTTGCTCCTGGTTTTCCGCCCGCACCATTTGCTCTGTGGTCAGAACGGATTCCGCCAAACGCTGCTCGATCCAATTCAGCGGCAAAGATAATGCTGGCGATTGACCCTGCAATCTACGCACCAATTCCGCCACGAAGGAACTCACCATGGGAGGATTTGAACGCGCCATATCGGCGATAGTCAAGATCAAGCTATTGGGGTCTTTGGCCACAGTTTCACTCATCTTGTCTGCCCAATACACTGCCTTCTGTTTGTCAGCCCTAGCTGCTGCGATGCGCACAGAGGTGCGTCTGAGTTTTTCGATCAAAGCCAGGCGCAGCATGATCGGAATCGCCCAGAGCTCGCCCAGTTTCAAAGTACTTACAGATTGGTAGGCGCTCACGAAACTGCTCAGATTCTCCAGATCGATTTTGCCATCACCATGCGAGATGATCTCTAGTGCAATGCCATAAACCCGGGGATATCCAGCCAGATCCCCGCCCAGCAAATGCGGGAGCTCCCTGCTATAAGCCTTGGGGAGGTGCCTTTTGGCCAGGCGTATTTGTTCTTCGATCAGGTAAAAATTGTCGAGCAGCCATTCTCCCGCCGGAGGGATGGCGGTATCGGAACCCAGGTCCTCGCTAAACAGATTGTAAACCTCCAAAAGCAAGCTTTCATTTTCGGAGAGCCGGTCCAGAAGATTCCTTCTGGCTTTGCCCGTGGCCAGCTTGTGCCCTTTGGCCAGGCTCTTCCCGTGCAGACCCATTTGCTCGATGCTGAGAATCTCATCGCGCAAAGGCAGCTCTACGGGAACATTTTTCAGATCACTCTTGGGCCCCTTCATCCGGGTGCCAAGCCGGGAAAAGAGCTGAGACAGGTCTTGGAATACTCCTGCATCTTTTGCATCTTTGGGGTTCATACTCTAATGCCTGTACCAGGTAATCTGGCGTTAGTAAGATCATTATAAATTGTCATATTAATAGCGTAGTCTGGTTTAAAATCATCGTATATCATCAAAAACATTATTCGAATTCTCCTTTGATGGCCACAAATCAGGCCTTATTCCTGCACGACGGGTATTCAGTTTTACCCCAAGAACTTGCAGTTTAGCTTGTTATACTAATATAATTAAGCTCGATATGTTGTCAACTTGATTCTTTTTGTCAGGCAACCCTCGTTTGGCCAGCAGAGCTTGATTTGGGGAGCTCTGGCTCGCAGGGTTTGTTGAAGCTCCGTCTTTAAATCTGTGTTGAGGCCCCCTAACCTCTTTATGGTACCAGATAGTGGACAAATTGCTTTTTTTTACTTTTCGTTTGCAGCCATCTCGCTTTGTACTATACGTTCCTGTCACTTGCAGTTGGTGCAAGAAATGCACCAACTGCATTGCGGTCCAATTTATTCTTTTCAAATGTGTTTTTCAGATGCTTCATAATCCCAGTTTCATCAATATCGAAAAGCTCAGCCATTTGATTAACAGAAAGCCATACTGTCTCATCAGACATCCCCCCCATTGTTTCCAGAACCTGATTTTGATCTGTTCCGGCTTTCTGGAATGTACCTTATTAAGCGCAGAACACATACATAAACAATGGCTTTGGTATGTAAAAAAAGATACCTCTATAATCTGCCCAGACAGAACCCAAACAATATGTGATATACCGGATAGTCGTTGTGGATATTTCTGTCAACATGGAATCACTATTCTGTCATTCTCTAAAAATAGAATAACCCCCTAAGCGTCTGCATGATGCTTAAAATTGATATCAAACTTACCGTCCAAACACCCGTTGTGAAGTTGGATATCTAAAGATCTAATCATCGGATATATGTTTGCTACATTCTCTTCGTTTTCGTCCCTTACAGTGATCGGAATTTCCCATAGGTCAAACCCAACTAATTCCGAGTGTTCTCTTACGATTCTTTCCCATTGCTCATAGTTTTCTATCAATCGGAGTTTACCGCCATTTCTCATTTCCATCGTATTCTGAAAACCCAGATAAATTAAGACCACTGGTATTCCAAGATTCGCTAATTTCCAAGCAAAAGCTAGGCGATTCGACATCTGATAGCAGCGATCTCTATCAATTCTGATTCTATCAATTTGTGATGCCTTGTTCAATCCATCTCGGGCTTCTTCAATGGCAATCTTGATCCTTTTGTGGTTTCCTTCACTTTCTCTGCTGGCATTTGATCCTGGCATTTCCTTTCCTTTTGATTCTTTTATCAGCTCTTCTTCATGAGCTTTTGCCTCAACAAGAATAAAGCCAGGTTTATCATCTATCATAGCAGTAACAACCATGTCCCAAACTGGGGTTCTTGCTCTTTTGGGATGCTCCAACCACCAATCCTTTAGAACATTGCAATACTCAATTGAGCCGTTGACGGGGATCAATCTCTTATCCAATTCTACTTCATTGGAGTTTACAATACCTTTGGGGTAATACTCAAAATCCTTTGGTATCTCTATGTTTTCGTAAACCTTTGTCTGATCTATGATATGTTTAAGCGTATCACGCAAATCTGCTTTCCCCATACTTGTTAACAGCAGGCAACGCATTTGGCTGCCTTTCCATCCCAGATCACTTTGTTTGAAACAGGTACTACTGATAACTTCGGTCATGTTTTCTCCATAAGATTTAATTTTTTCTATTTTCATGATAACAACTCCAAGCTAATAAAGCCATTTCTTACAATATCATTTAGATCAAACTGGCATCCCGAAACCCCCTCATAATCTCTGATGATAGGAACCTGGATGCCTCTGAAAATCAAAGCATAGCTATGTCTGACATATCTTTCATCTTTAAACGTGTTGATCAGCCTATCTCCTATTCCTGCAGCCAAGCCACAAACATAATCTTCGCTGGACAGGCAGGAGAAATCGGTGCTGATCAACACAGCTTCCAGCAGAGTACTGGCCTCAGTTGGGATCAATTCACAAAGTTCCTTGATCTTCTCCTCTTCCACTTTCATCGCTCTGAGCACAGCGCAATAAATGCTTGCGGGAGTCCAGTGTTGGTATTCTGTCCAAGGGAGGATATCATAATCTGGGAACTTTTTGTGGAGATGCGCTAATACCGCGGCAGACTCATTACCCATCAAGGAGACTCTTATAAACTTGCTTTCGGGCTTGAACCTGATTCTCAGAGTGGGATCAAAAATCCTGAGGCTGTCCACCACATTTGAAACACTCAATTCGCTGTCCGAAACAGGTATATAGCCACCTGTCACATCGATCCTATCCGCAATAGTCAGGGTATTTTGGAGGAGCTGTGGCGGAAAATCAAAGAGCGATTTCATCTCCTTCGCTGTCTTGAAATAGTATTCATTGCAGGCAAAGCGTTTGGCCTCAGAGTGGCTGAAATCAATTCCCTTGCGGATGCAATTCAGAGCATCTATGGCAAGCGAATCCTGGCGCTCTATGTAGTGGCAATCATTGGTGAGCACTACAGGCACCTTGCTGTCATAGGCCATATTCAGCAGCTTATTCATGGCGATCGCCTCTTTGGGTAAGCCATGATTCTGGATTTCGTAGTAGTAATCGTCTCCAAACACGCCCCGGTACCAGTCCGATACCTGCCAGGCTTCAGCATCTCGATCTTCCAGCAGCAGAGTGCAGAGTTCTCCTACCACACTGAACGACAGGCAGATCAGATCTTGAGCATTCATCTGCAATTGGCTTTTGCTGATCTTTGGTGCAAGCGGATCATGTTCATGAGCTAAAGTGATTAGCCGAGAGAGATTTTCGCAACCATCCCCGTTCTTGGCCAAAAGAATTATTGAAAATGCCCTGCCATCGCTTAGATCATTCAAAACCTCGATCTCCAGCCCGACGATGGGCTTGATCCGGGCTTTGAGGCACTGCTGCCACAAACGGGAAGCTCCTGCAATGCTATTACGATCGGTGATCGCCACCGCCGGCATTTTAAGCTGCACAGCTCTTTGCACCAGATCATCGATAATGCAGGCCCCATCCAGCCAACTGTATTCGCTATGCACGTGTAAATGAACAAACGACATCTTTTCTCCTAAAATCCAACGCTTTTGTTTATACCCTTAGACCACGGCTTTTCCAACTCTGCAAACTTGAGCAGATCCGTCAAGAACAATCGCATAGCCGAACCCTTCCGGCTAAGTGCCTCAACGCAGGCATTTTGCACCACCAAAGCGATCTGAGCCCCGCTGAAGCCATATCTGTCCGCCAAGACCTCAAGATCAATCTCTTTTGCACCCGGAATCTCCTCTCTGAGATAGAGCTTCCACAATTCCCTGCGACATTCCAGATCCGGCAGCTCAAATCTCAATTTGAGATCAAATCTGCGAAAAAAAGCCTCATCCATATTAGACTCCAGATTGGTGGTGAGGATCAGGATCCCGGGAAAGCTCTCCAGTTCTTCCAGGATGATGCTCTGGATGGTATTCTCAATAGCATCGCAGGAAGACTGGCTGCGGCTCCTGCCGTGGATCAATTGATCCGCCTCATTGATCAGGAACACAGGAGCTTGGCCTTTGTCTTCCGCCATTTTCCGCATCCTGGTAAACGCCCTTTTCACCAATTTCTCGCTTTCACCATAAAATTTGTTTCTCAGCTTTGCTATATTCAATTTGATCAGGTCTTTATGCAGTTCATTGGCGATCGCCCCTGCGGCAAAAGTTTTGCCGGTTCCGGGTGCGCCATATAGCAAGATTACCAGCCCCTGTTTCCCTCTGGAAATATCCTCAAAACCCCAATCCTTGAGTGTGGATTGATACTTGCCTTCGCACTTGCGGATGATGGTGGCAAGTAAGCTTTTTTCGGGCGCAGAGATGATCAAGTCTTTCAGAGTCTGCTGAGTCAGGCAGATCTCAAAGACCGGATTCAGGGGCTCTGGCATAGAAGTAGCAGCTTTTGAATCTACCCCGATGGATTTCAGAATATGCTCAGCAGCAGACATTTCGATGGCATTACTGACGAATCTGGTGGGGCGTCTCTGTATAACCCCCTCTGTGACCAACCTCGATTTGGAATCGATCATTCTTTGCAACCGCCAGAAATCCCGGGGATCCACAGACAGAGCCGAAACCAGGCTTTGTTCAGAGATGCACTCCTCTCTGCCTGTTTGATGATAGATAATCAACAGCAGGATGGACAGCTCTGTATCGCAGAGTTCCTGCTGCTTTACCAGTCGCCCGATTCCGAGTTTATCGCCGGATTTCCTGATTCGGGTTTTGATGATCTCCAAACAGATAGTCGCGATGCCAGCTTCGAGTTGCAAGCCACGTCCACGGCTTCGTCCTCTATACTCCCCAAAGCTGCTGTGGCAGAGGTCAAATATGAGCTTGAGATCACTTAAGAAATCTTCATCTGTATCCCACTTTTCGGAAAGCTCTTGCGCAAGCTCGCCCCTCAAATCTCTGCCCATCACCTGCAGTGTAAAGCAGGTATTCAAGGTAAACTCTGCAGTTTGGAGGATGAGCGGATTCAGATAGTAGTTTCCGCTGATCTGTTCATCAAAACTGATGATCTGCCGCTCCAGCAGGCTGAGCACATAGTCCAGACAGTCCTTTACCCGCAAAGCATCGAGCTGCACACTGCCGCAGATTTCGGTCCAGTTTACTCCCCGTCCAGTCTGCTCCAGATGTTCCTGCCACAAAAAAGCAATCACCAGCACATCCTGCTTGCTGAGCGCATATTCCTGGAAGCTGGGATATTGGATGAAGGAATGAATGTGCTTCGTAAAAGCTCTGCCATTTCCCCTTAGCAGTTTACGCCCTTGCTGCTCTGTTTCAGGCCCGGAGCCTTGCTCGTCATCCAGCTCTTTTTCAAAAGTCTTGAGCCTGATCAGCTTCTGCAGGATATCAAGCGGTTTTATGCCCTCAATTTGCATCTAAGCCCCCTTGGTTGATATATTGTCCCAGCCGGTAAGCGCCTCTATAGCATAGAGTTTCTGATACTCTGTCTTCCCCTTGATGATCAGATCAACGAGCTTTTTGAAAACGGCTTTTACTTCAGGATCTTCGATTTCCTTGAGCCATAAATCTCTATCCCTGGTGTCCATTATCACATAACGAGAGGCGGTATAGAAGTAATTGGACTTGCGTTTTTCGGGATCAGCACCCTCCCGCAAAGTGGTGATCTGCATCCGCTGGCGATAGACCTTATAGCCAAAGAGTTCCATGAGCACTTTGATCATATACCCGATCATTTGCTTGCGCTTGGTGTTCAAATCGCCATCTTTTTCCTTGGGGTAAAGAAGCTCTAATTGCTTGCCCAGGCTTTCGGCTGCGGTGCGTTCAATCTCAGTTGCGGTAATCATCCGGATGATATTCTCCCTACAGCTAATCAAGTCCCAGATCTTTCTGGCATCCAGATGATCTTCGTCCCTACGCAGCATCGCCGCCAGACGTGGACTGAACAAATGCAGAGGCAAGGGATAGCTCTCACTTACCACCATCGGGTATTTGCCCTCAGGATAGATTTGTCCCGCTATCTCCATAGTGGAGGATTCAGTCCCCGCAGCATAGGCTTTAGCCGCCCTCTCCAGCACACTCAGCTTCTGTAAACTCATAAGTCATAACCTCCTTCTAGCTATTGAGACAGACGTTAGTATATAGCGCTCTTTCTGTCAATATAAATCTTTAGGAATATGCGTATAAGAAACCATAGAGCATTGCTGATCAATCAGATATGTGTAGAATAATATATTTATTTAGTGCTTATTTTGGCGTCCTGCGATACCTAATTGCCAGCATGTTTAAGTCTTGTATTACGTATAACTATTACTATCTGATGAGTGTCACTTTTTTGCTGCTGACGCTTCTGCCATTTACCATCAGGTTAATACAGTAAATTCCGCTTGAGCATCGGACATTGTCAGCATCCATGCCATCCCAGTAAGTTAGCTGCTCGCCTGGCTTTCTCGGATCAAGCTTGATACTTTTTACTTTCTGCCCTTTGAGGTTGTAGATAGTGATACTTGCATCGTTCATACTCTTTATTCCGTTTCCTTCAGAGGCTTGCAAATTCACCTTGATATTGGTAAAAGCACTAAAGGGATTGGGATAGGCAGTCAAGCTGATTGCAGGGATTTCAGGAGCC
>Ga0265295_1007081_pt1 | contig 13124 bp, 9 predicted proteins | sample Munlansysbiofilm_FD_192503 | JGI IMG/M metagenome (GOLD analysis project Ga0265295, IMG submission 192503) | Leachate microbial communities from a municipal landfill in Southern Ontario, Canada - Methane capture system biofilm | ecosystem: Engineered > Solid waste > Landfill > Unclassified ... | reverse complement strand
ACCGATCAGGTTGACGGTATTGCGGATCCCGTAGCCGCGGGGCAACACCAAGGACTTGCTGCGGATCGGGATGACAGCCCCCATGCCGTAGAGGACCACCAGCTGGTAGATGCCGTTCATGAAGAATCCGATGATGTAGCTGGTGACCATCTCACGGCCCTTGGCCATGTTGAGGATTTTGCCACAGAGCCACCCCAGGGCCATCGAGATCGGGGTGGAGATGATCATGGCAAGGATCATGCCCGGCAGGCCGACGATGCCCCAGTCGGTGATGAAGATCAGGCCGATCTGGCCGGCCATCGCCCCGAGGGTCATGCCGAAGTTCAATCCCATACCGGCGAGGATCGGGATCAGGAGGCTGACGATCAGGAAGGAGTTGCGGACCAGGCGGACGATGATCTCACTGATCAGGTAGCTGGCCGAGTACCCCGACAGCGGGATACCGAAGGCACAGATGATCAGGAAGAGGATCGGAACGGTATTGTTGGCCAGGAAGCGGACGAGCTTCTTGGATTTTGAAGTATTCGCTGTCATCGTGCTGCCTCCGTCTTGCGTGTCAGGGCATAGAGGATCATGCCGTTGGAGACGACGATCCTGATGACCTCACTCATGTCGGTGTGGATCATGGAGTTCATGACCGACGGGGTCATGGTCACGATTCCCTGGAAGAGGAAGGTCCCTATGATGACATTGAGGATACTGGCCTTGTTGACGCTCGCCCCTCCGATGAGGATGGCCGAGACGGCAGGCAACGCCATGTAGAAGGGTCCCATGTAGAGCTGGATGAAACCGAAGGACTGCTGGTAGACGAGGATGCCCACCGCACCGAGCCAGGTGGACATCACCACGCTCAGCGTCCTGATACGGTCGACGTTGATTCCGCTTGCCCGGGCGAAGATCGGGTTCGACCCGACTGCCGTCATCGCCGTGCCGGTCTTGGTGTGGAGGAAGGCCCACATGAGGAAGGCGAAGAAGGCGAAGAAGAGCAGCATCCCGGTGGGGATGACCAGGTGGCGTCCGAGGCGGATGGCCAGGAAGTCGTTCAGCACATGGAGGTAGTACCCCTCCACACTGATTGTCGTACGCAGGCCACTGCCGCTGAAGCCCCAGACCATCGTCGGGTTATTGAAGGGCAAGAGCAGCCACATGATGCACATGAAGGCGACGCTCGAGAAGCCGACATAGGTGGCGATCATCATCTCCCCGCCCTTGACTCGGTTGAGGAGCTCCCCGTACCCCCAGCCCAGGATCAGGGCAAAGGGGGTGCAGAAGAGGATTGCCAGGAAGAAGGAGGCGGGACCGGGGATATTGACCTGCAGCGAGATCGTCGCCCCCAAGAGCCCTGCGATGATACCCAGGGGCAGGCCGAAGTTCAGGCCGCAGCCGCTGTGGATCATCGGGACCATGGCAAGGACCATGATGGCGTTCATGCCGAAGCGGTTGAGGGTATCGCTGAAGCTCGTGCCGACATTGACCCCCGCAAACGGGGCGAGGATGAAGAGCGAGAGCAGGAAGAGGGCAATGATGATCCTCGGCAGGCCGAAGGAGTGCACGAACCGCCTCCCCAATTCGATTGGTCTACGTGCGTTCATACCTCACCTCCTTGGGCATGTGCGCTCGTCTGGCCGACCATGAGCAGGCCAAACTCGGCACTTGGTGCCGTTGCCGGCAGGGTTCCGAAGACCTTGCCGTCACTGATGATGGCAATACGGTCACAAATGGAGCGCAGCTCCTCTAGTTCACTCGATATCATGACAATGGTCGTACCACTCTCCTCGTTGTACTTTCTCAGCGCGTTCAACACCAAAGACTTGGCCCCGACGTCGATACCCCGGGTAGGCTCGCTGACAAAGAGCAGCTTGGGGTTGACGGCAAACGCCTTGGCGAGGCAGACCTTCTGCTGGTTGCCTCCCGACAACTCCTTGGCTTTCTGCTTGGTGGAGACGCAGCGGATCTCCAGCTGCTTGACGTAGGAGTTGGTCTCCTCCTCGATCTGCTGCTGGTCTCTCCACTGCACCAGGCCGCCGAGATACTTCTTCAAAAACTTCTCCTGTACCTGCATGGCGGTGAAGGCGATGTTCCACTCAAGGCTCTCATCGAGCAGGAGCCCCACCCCACGCCGGTCCTCACTGACGAACGCCATACCGGCGTCGAGGAAGTTGCGTGGGTCGTTGAGCTTGATCTCTTCCCCCTCGAAGGTGATGGTGCCACCTGCAGGAAAGAGTCCCATCGCACCGTTGGGGATGCCGAGCTTGCCCTGCCCTGCCATCCCGCCGATGCCGAGGATCTCCCCCTTGTGCACGTCGAGGGTGACATTGCGCACCGTCTCTCCGGGCATGTTCACCCAGAGGTTCTTCATTGAAAGAATAACCGGGGAGGCGGCGTAGTCGAAGGTTCGTTCCTGCCTCTGGCTCGTATCAACATCACGGCCGACCATCCAGTGGGCGATATCGGTTACCCGCACCCCTTCGGCCGGGACTGTCTTGATGATCATCCCATCGCGCATGACCATGATGGTATCGCACACATCGATGATCTCCTGCAGGCGGTGGGTGATGAAGATGATGGCTATGCCGGCCTCGCTGAGGCGCTTGATCGACTGCAGCAGGCTATCGGCCTCCTGCTCACTGAGCACCGCTGTCGGCTCGTCGAGCACCAGGAGCTTGATCCCCTCGCTGGTCTCACTCGCCTCTTTGCTCAGCTCACGGGCGATCTCGGTGAACTGCTTATGGCCAACCGGCATCTCTCTGACGAGCATCTCCTGGTCGAGCGGGACGTTGAGCCGCCCGATGGCGGCCTTTGCGATCGCGTCCATCTCCTTGCGATCAAGTCTGTTCATCCGCTCTCCGAAGATCTCGCTGAGCCATGTATAGTGCAGCGGCTCCCGGTTGAGCATGATATTTTCAGTGGCGGTAAAATCGGGAAGGAGGGAGAACTCCTGATGCACCATCCCAATCCCACGTGCCAAGGCATCGCTTGGGGATGTGAAAGAAACGTGTTCTCCCTCTATAAGAACATCCCCACCATATCCACCGGTCTGGTGGATCTCATCCATGCCAAAGAGAATCTTCATCAGTGTGGACTTGCCAGCACCATTTTCACCGACCAAGCCAAGGATCTCTCCCTTCTTGATTGAAAAACTGATGTCACTGAGCACCTGGTTTCCGAAGAAATCCTTGCTGATGTGCTTCATCTCAAGCAATGGAACGTCATGTACACTCATTATGTCCATCCTTACGTCCATGGTTGTGACTCTTGCCTCCCCGAGGCAACAGTGACAACCACGGCCACATCCCGCCAAAGCGGGATATGGGGGGAAGAGTAGCCACTCTCCCCCCCCCAAAGTACCCGTACAGTTCGCTTACTTGATCGCGAAGTACTTCTCCGGGACAACGAGGTCAGCGGCTCCCATGTAGCCCTTGCCCATCATGTAGGTGTCCTGGTAGATCAGCACGTGGTTGCGGGCCCTAACACCGGTGTTTACGTCGGTGTAGAAGGAACCGTTCCACTTTGCATCTCCGGTGTAGTAGCCATACGCCTTCATGATGTCGCTGAGTTTGAGCAGTTCGCTCTCACCGCGCAACACGTTGATAGCGTGGCGGCCGAGGCCGGCGGAGACAGTGTAGCCGTAGGAGTATGCCCAGGTGCCGAAGCGACCAGCGCCACCCTTTGCGGCAATGGCAGACTCAACCTTCTTCAGGATGGCGGGGAAGTCCCCTGCCTCTGCGGTCAGGTCGATGCCCAGGGCGCCGGGGTAACCCATCAGCGGGCTGGGGAGGTCTGCTTCGATGAAGTACCCACCGTAGGCGAGGAGCTGCTTGAGCAGCGGCTCGGTGTGGGCATCGTTGGTGCAGAAGAAGGCGGAGTTCTGGCCATACTGCTCGATCCATGCGGGGACCTTCTCCAGGATGTACTGCTGGGCACCGGCAACACCGACGTCACTGGTCGGGTCCGGAGCGGTCTCCATGACGAACTTCATGCCCAGGTCCTCACACGTTGCCTTCATGATGGCGGCGCGGCGGGCGAGGGTCTCGTAGCTCATGTGTCTGGGGAACGAGATGTGGACGAAGGTATCGACACCAAGCTCGTGAGCGGTGTGGATGATGGTGTAGCCACGGGCAACGAAGTCGTTGTTCACGGCAAGGTCTGCAGCGGTCTGGATGACACCCGGGTCCTCGTGGGCTTCGCCGGCCATGGTGATGATGTCAGGCCGTCTCTCCTTGATGAGGCGGAACGCTGCCGTGGTCCCAGGGACTGCCTGGTTGACGATGATCGCCTTCATCTTCGGATCGTCGGCGAGGCCGGCGATGACGCTGATGGTGGTCTCCTGCTCATCCATGAAGTTGTCAGGGTAGGTGACATGCTGGATGATACCGCCTGCTGACGCGGAACCGAACTCTTCGATCAGGCGCTCTGCACCTCTCAGGTCGTCCTCGGACTGCGAGACCGTACCGGTCACGATTCCTACGTGGAAGTCAGATGCTGATGCAGCAGTTTCCTTCGCACCGGCAGCAAAGAGGATTCCTGAGACCAGAAGAACACTGAGAACAAGCACAAATGTCTTTTTCATTTTCTTCTCTCCTTAGTGGGGTATTCCCGATTCCATCTATGATACGAAATACGGTCCCATATTACAAGAATAACGCTTGATTTTATGCAATACAGTGCAAATTAGATGCATAGATATAGAAAACATTGGCAAATTATGCCCTGATTCTGCATCCTACGCTGTGTTTTGACGTTTTTATCGAGTCTCCGCTCTCTGGACAACGAGACAAAATGGAGGGGGTTGATCAGTGTTTCAAGAGAAAAACCCCTCCAAAAACCCAAGGAGGGGCGTGTGCACCACAGCGTGGTGGTCATCCCTGTTGCCTGCGAACCTCATAGAGCATGATGCCGGTGGCCACCGAGACATTGAGTGAGTCGATGTGGCCGCTGGTGGGGATGGTGACGAGGTGATCGCAGAGCTGCTCGGTCATCTGTGAGATGCCCTTGCCCTCGCTGCCCATCACCACGACGGTACGCTTGGGGAAGGTGGTCTCATGAAGGGACTGCCCGCCAAGGGCCGCCCCATAGACCCAGAAGCCTGCCCGCTTGAGGTATTCGAGCTCCCGATTGAGGTTCACCACCCGTGCCGTTGGCACATAGTGGGCCGCCCCGCTGGAGACCTTCACCACCGTCGGGTTGATCTGCGCACTGCGCCGTTCGGGGAGGATGACGAGGGAGACGGAGAATTGGTCGGCCGAGCGCAGGATCGCCCCGAGGTTCTGGACGTCGGTGACCTCATCGAGGACGAGCACGAGGGCCGGTTCATCGTCGCCGAGGCGATCGACAAATGTCTTGATATCGACCTTGGTTCCCTTCGCTTGGGCCGCTCTCTCCCCTACCACCAGATCGAGGACCGCACCACGGTGATCGGCTCCTCCCGACAGGCGGTCCAGGTCAGCCTTGGGCGCCTTCCTTATAATGACCTTCCCATTGGCCTGGGCGAGATACTCGATGCGCTGAAGGCGGGCACCTACTCCCCGCTCGAGGTAGAGGACACTCCCGCGCTGTGCGCCCTTGAGACCCTCTTCGATGGCATGAAAGCCTACAATCTTCTCTCCCATTGTTGTTTCCTATCCTTGGGTAAATGGAACCGGTGTTGGATTGGTATCCTCACCGAGGGTATCGCTGAGCTCCTGCATGAGCTTCTTTGCCTTGGAGTTGAGTCGCTTGGGGACCTGGATCATCAACTTGATGTACATATCCCCCCGGTCGGTGGAGTTGAGCTTGGTCACACCCCGGCCGCGTACCCGCAGCATCTTGCCGTGCTGAATCCCGCTCGGGACCGATAGCTTGATGGATTGCCCATCGATGGTCGGTACCTGGATCTCGGCGCCCAGGGACGCCTGGGTGATGGAGATCGGAACCTGGCAGTAGAGGTCATAATCCTGACGGACGAAGAACTTGTGCTCACGCACATTGATGTAGACGTAGAGGTCCCCGCTCGGTCCGCCGTTGGCCCCGGCATCGCCCATGCCACGGAGCACGACACGACTGCCGGTATCGACGCCTGCAGGGATGGTCACCTTGACCTTCTGCTGCTTGCGCTTGAGCCCGCTGCCGTGACAGGAGGCACAGGGGTTCTCGATGATCTGGCCGCTGCCGTTACAGGTGGGACAGTTCGATGCAATGGCGAAGAAGCCGCTGGAGCGCCTGACCTGGCCGCTTCCGCTACAGGTGGGACAGACCTTCGTCCCGGTCCCTCCCTGCGAGCCTGAGCCATTACAGACATCACAGGCGACCTGGTGGGCGTATGAGACCTCGACCTTGGTGCCGAAAACCGCGTCCTTGAAGGAGACATCCACCTCATAGCGCAGCGATGCGCCGGCTTCGGGGCCTCTCTGGCCTCCCCGTCCCTGGCTCCTGCCACCGCCGCCACCGAAGAATGAGGAGAAGATATCCTCAAAGCCTCCGCCGCCGAAGATGTCGCTGAAGTCGCGGTAGACGTTGGAGTAGTCGTGACCGGCAGCCTGCGGATCGACACCGGCAAAGCCGAACTGGTCGTACATGCCACGCTTCTTCTCGTCACTGAGTACATCATATGCCTCGGTGGCCTCCTTGAAGCGCTCCTCCGCCGCCGCATCCCCTTGGTTGCGGTCCGGGTGGTTGGCAATGGCCAGCTTGCGGTATGCTTTCTTTATCTCTTCCAGTGTTGCGGTCTTGGCGACCCCAAGCACCTCATAGTAATCACGTTTCGCCACGGTGGGACTTCCTTCGATCAAATTGGCTTTTCAAAGAGCATGTCGGCCGAAGCCGACATGCCAAGTTGCTACACTCAATAGTATCCTGTTACCGACTCCTTAGTCTACAACTTCGAAGTCAGCGTCCTCAACCCCGTCGTCATGACTGGCTTGGCTGGGACCTTGCTGAGCGTCAGCAGGACCGGCTTGCTCACCGCCGCTTTCTGCCGCAGAGGCCTTGTAGACCTCCTCAGCAAGCTTGTAGGCAGCCTGCTGCAGTGCCTCGCTCTTCGCCTTGATGGCGTCGGCATCGGCTCCCTGGTTCTCCAGAGTCGCCTTCAAGTCGGCGATGGCGCTCTCGATGGTGGCCTTGTCGTCGCCTGAAATCTTGTCACCATACTCAGTCAGCGACTTCTCGGTGGAGTAGATCAGGCTGTCGGCCTCGTTACGGGCGTCGATACGGCTACGCTCCCTCTTGTCCTCCTCGGCGTGCAGCTCAGCTTCCTTGACCATCTTCTCAATCTCGGCGTCACTGAGGCCGCTTGAGCTCTCGATCCGGATCTTCTGTTCCTTGCCGGTGCCCAAGTCCTTTGCGGATACGTGGACGATACCGTTGGCGTCGATGTCGAAGGTCACCTCGATCTGCGGGACGCCACGCGGGGCGGCCGGGATGCCGATCAAGTCGAAGTTGCCCAGGGTGCGGTTCTGGCTTGCCATCTCGCGCTCACCCTGCAGGACGTGGATCGACACAGCGGTCTGCCCATCGGCTGCGGTGGAGAAGATCTGGCTCTTGCGAGTCGGGATCGTGGTATTGCGCTCGATCAGGCGGGTACAGACACCACCGAGGGTCTCGATACCCAAGGAGAGGGGGGTGACGTCCAGAAGGAGTACGTCCTTGACGTTACCACCGAGGATACCACCCTGGATGGCTGCACCCATGGCAACGACCTCATCAGGGTTCACACCCTTGTGCGGCTCCTTGCCGAAGAGCTCCTTGACCATCGCCTGGACAGCAGGGATACGAGTCGACCCACCAACGAGGATGACCTCATCAATTTCATTGGCCGAGAGGCCTGCATCACGCAGGGCGTTCTGCACCGGCGCCTTGGAGCGCTGGATGAGATCACCGACCAACTGCTCGAACTTCGCCCTCGAAAGGGTCATCTGCAGGTGCTTCGGACCGCTTGCATCAGCGGTGATGAAGGGCAGGTTGATGTCCGTCGAGCTGGAGTTGGAGAGCTCGATCTTCGCCTTCTCAGCGGCCTCACGGAGGCGCTGCAAGGCCATCTTATCGGCTGAAAGGTCGATGGCGTTGGTCTTCTTGAACTCGCTGACCATCCAGTCGATGATGCGCAAATCGAAGTCATCGCCGCCGAGGTGGGTATCACCGTTGGTCGACTTGACCTCAAAGACACCGTCACCAAGCTCGAGGATCGAGATATCAAAGGTACCACCACCGAGGTCGTAGACAGCGATCCGCTCCTCGCGGGAGGCGTCCTTGCCCAGACCATAGGCCAGAGCGGCAGCAGTCGGCTCGTTGACGATCCGCTTCACATCAAGGCCGGCGATCTTGCCTGCATCCTTGGTTGCCTGACGCTGTGCGTCATTGAAGTATGCCGGAACGGTGATGACCGCTTCGGTGACCGTCTCTCCGAGGTAGTCCTCGGCGGTCTTCTTCATCTTCTGGAGCACGGCAGCAGAGATCTCCTGGGGGGTATGCTTCTCCCCACGGATATCGACCATAATCTCACCGCTGGCGCCCTTGACCACGTTGTACGGGATCTTGTCCAGCTCACCGGGGATATCATTCTTCTTGCGACCCATGAACCGCTTGATGGAATACACGGTATTCTCCGCATTGGTCACCATCTGGTTCTTGGCGGGCTGACCGACAAGCCGGTCCCCCTTCGATGTAAATGCAACAATACTCGGGGTGGTCCGCTGGCCCTCGCTGTTAGCGATGACCACTGGGTCGTTACCTTCCATCACAGCGACACAGCTGTTGGTGGTTCCCAAGTCAATTCCTATAATTCTTCCCATCGTATCATTCTCCTCTTTCAAAGCATCACTCTATCTTTATTATCTGCACCTAAGGTACTCATACAGCAATCAATCGTCAAACGTTTGGTTTCCCAACTTTTACCTTTGACGGGCGAATTACCCGACCGTGCAGGGTGTAGCCAACGACATACTCCTCAAGCACGGTCTCATGCTCCAAAGAATCGTCGACAACTACCTGGTACGCCTCGTGGCACTGCGGGTCGAACTCCTTTCCGACCGCAACGATACGTTCAAGGCCCCAGTTCTTCTCCAGCGTGGAGTAGATCTGGGAGTTGACCATAACCACCCCGTCATGGACCTTCGCATAGTCCTTTGAGGATTCGCTCGCCTCGAGGGCCCGCGCAAAGTCATCAAGGGGTTGCAGGAGGTCACGGATCAAGTTTTCGTTGGCAAAGCGGATGGAGTCCTCCTTGTCCCGGATCAGACGCTTGCGATAGTTCTCCAAATCGGCACGATCACGCAACATCTGGTCCTTCAGGGATGCACACTCATCCTTGGCAGCAGCCAGTTCGTCTTTCAACTGGGCAACAGTGGCTTCCAGCGTCTCAGCTTCGGAGAGTTCGACTGGTGCCTCAGTTGTCTCAGCCTGCTCTTCCATCTTCTCTTTCTTACTCATTCCATTCCTCGATTCGCCATATAAGGCCATGTGGCCACACACGGTAATTTGAAGCCCAACAGTGAGTAACACCCATCTTATGAGCACGTATTCATACTACTTTTCTCAGTAAAAAGTAACCCGATCTCGGGCTAGAAATAACATACTAACACCCTAACAGAGCGTCAAGAGCCAAACTCATCCTCTTCGTCCAAGGAGATCTCCTCCTCTTCTCCATCCGGGATGTACTCGATCCACTCCTGCTCCTCTCTTCTTTCGATCTCATCAAGGTGGTCCGCTCCTTCCTCAAGAAGGGCAAGCTCCTCCTCAGGAGCGCGTGTGGGCGTATCGACGATCTCCGTCTCTTCAAGCGAAAGATCATCTTCATCATCATCGAGCAACTCTTCTATGGACTCTTCGACAGGGGTGTCAGCCTCGTCGTCGGTATCTTCCTCTTCTTCCTCGAGGGGGAGGTCGTCTTCATCCTCATCGTCATCGAGAAACCCTTCGAGGGACTCCTCTTCGACAGGGGTGTCGGTCTCTTCCTCTTCTTCCTCGAGGGGGGAATCGTCTTCATCCTCATCGTCGTCGAGCAGCTCTTCGATGGGCTCCTCCTCTCGGGAGGAGGGCTCCTCTTCCTTAAAGGCGCTGATGAGCTCATCCTGCCTCTCGATGAGCTGCAGCGAGAGGGCGGCCAATGAGCTTTGGAGGCTCTCCTGTTCCGCTTTTGACTGGGTGTTGGATGCCAGCAGGGCCTTCTTCTCCTCGATCATCTGATCGAGGTCCTTGCGCAGCGCCGCCGTCTCTTCCCTCAGGTGGGTACGGACTTCCAAAAGTTCCCGTCGGCGGAGCTCATCGCGTCGGATGGACTCCTCACTATCTCTGCTCAGCTTCTGCATCAGCTGGATCTCCTCGCTGTATTCGGCGAGGTTGGCCTCTTGCTGGCGGATGAGCAGTGCATTGAGCTCTTCGCTCTGGGTTGCCCGGTCTTCAAGATCCTGGATGAAGCCGATGATGACACTGACCATCCCCTTGAAGGTCTCGTCGGTACGTTCGACCGAATGGTCCACCATCGTCTGAAGCTCGCTGTCACACGACGTGGCAAACGCTTGGAGGTGGCTGGAGAAGGTCTCGTTGGTTTGCTTGATCAGCGCGTCAAGGTTCTCTCTGTGCTGCGCCAGCAGCTCCTCAAACTGGGCTGTAGTTGTGGCGATTGTCTGCTCCTGGGCCCGTTGCTGGGAGCGCAGGCGCTCGACCAATTCATCAAAGGCTGACGCTGTCGTCTGGAGAATCCCTTCGCCCTGGCTCTGCAGCTCCTTACTCTTGTGCTCGTACTCGTCATAGCGGTTGTCCAGCCGTGACTCGAAGTTCTCATAGCGGGCCTGCTCCTCCTCCATCGAACGCTCGAACTCCTCTGTGTGCTGGGCTAGGCGGGCGTCAAACTGCCGGATCTTCTCATTGACCGCCTCGAGGCGTTCCGTCTCACGCTTGACCTGGCCGATCCTTCCCTCCACCGATGCGGTGGTCGCACCAAGGCGGGAGATGGAGTCGCGATAGGTGTTCAGGACATCCTGGAGCTTGGCGAGGTCATCGCTTCGATTCTGCAGGTCGGCAAGCTGGGCATCGAGGGCGATGCTCAGCGTCTTGGAGGTTTCGGTGCGCTTGTTGATGCGCTCCTCCGTCAGCTGGGCGCTCTCCCTGAAGTTCTGGATGACCCGTTCGACCTCGGCGGAGAAGTCGTCCATGCGCTTCTTGATCAGATCGAGGCGACGGTTACGCTTATCATCGAGCCTGATCAGGTAGATGATGACCAACGTGATCAAAAAGAATAGTACCGGCAACAAGAGTTCAAGTCCCATGGCCTACCCCCTTCTTCTTACAGTATCAGAGCTGCCAGCTCCTTCCAAGAGTTTACTATCATATCAGCATCGGGGTAGCGCCCCGAGTCCCGCTTGCCGATGAGGGCGGTGTGCATCCCCACCCCCTTTGCCCCAACACAATCCTTTGAGTAGGAGTCGCCGACGTAGAGCACCTCACTGCCAGGACAGGCAAGGGCATCGAGTATGAGGGCGAAGGCACTCGGATGGGGCTTGAGGTAGCCACTCTCCTCACTGCTGAACGCCATATCCACAAGATCCTCGATACCCAGGGTCTCCAGCTTGCGCGCGATGGGAAAGTCACTGAGCACGACGATGAGCACGCCTTGCTCCTTGGCCTGAAGCAGGGTCTCTCTCAGGTGGGCAAAGGGCTTGATGGAGAGAAAGGAGCGCTCCCAGGCGGCATAGAACTGGCTGTCGATAGCCGCCTGCACTGCCGGGATATCGCCTGAGCCCATCCGCCCTGCGACCATGGAGGCTTGGCGCCTCAGCAAGCCCTCACGGTTTGGCGGCGTGGTCGCCCTCTCCTCCTGCTCTCGGCGATACGCCGTCCGTACCTTGTTGAACGCGAGGGCCAGGCGGAGGGATGGGAAGGAGGAGCGCACCATCCGGGCATTGAGCATCCGCCGGGGATAGAGGGTCCCATCGATGTCCAAGGCGAGATAGCGTACTCCGTGATCAAGGAGAAACCCCATCTCAGCCTCGCTTCTTGGTAGCGCTACGCCGGCTCTTCTGGTGTTGTTGCTGCTTCTCCTGCCGCTTCCGGCCCTTGTCCAGGGCGGCAAGGTTTCCGGGCTTGCGGGCCTTGGGCTTTGCCACCGCCCGTCCGCCGCCCACCGGCTGCTTGGCCGGCTTTGCCGCAACCGGCTCACTCGCCCGCTTCACCCCCCGCTCATTGAGGGAGGGGTTGCGCTTGCGCTCCCTGAGGTCGATCTCCAGGGGCACCGAATCGAAGCCGAGGTCCCGGCGGATGCTGTTCTTCAAGAACTGCACATAGCCTTGGGGAAAGCCCTTGACCCGGTTGACGAAGAGGAGGAAGCGGACCGGATGGGTTGAGGTCTGGGTTCCATAGTAGATCTTGAAGTACCCGCCGGAATCACGTGGCGGCTGGTACGCCTGGCCCCACTCGATGATCGCCTCGTTGAGGCGGGCAGTCTCCACCCGGCGGTTGAGCTGGCGCCACACCGACCAGACGGTATCGAGCATCTTGCCGATGTCGACCCCCTTCAACGCACTGATGAAGGTGATCGGGGCGAAGGAGAGGATGGGGAAGAGGAACCGGACCCGGTCCTTGATGGCTGTCTGCTCGTTCTCCATGCCGGTGAGCAGGTCGCTCTTGTTGAGCACCAGGATGATGCCTTTTCCCCTGCGGACGATGAGGGCGGCAATCTTCTTGTCCTGTTCGGAGAGCCCTTCGACCGCATCGACGACCAGGAGGACCACATCACACTCATCGATTGTCTTGATCGCCCGGTTGACCGAGTAGTATTCGACGTTCTCATCGACCTTGCTCTTGCGCCTGATACCGGCGGTATCGAGGACCTTGAACTCGGTTCCCTTGTAGACGAAGGAGGCGGAGACCACGTCCCGCGTCGTGCCTGCGACATCGCTGACGATGGAGATGTCATCGCCGACGAGGAGGTTTGCCAGGGTGGACTTGCCGGTATTGGGCTTGCCCATGATGGCCAGCTTGATCACCTCCTCCCTCTCCACCACCTGCTCCTGGGGGGTGAGGCCGAGCAGCTCGAGCAGAATCTCCTCCAGCTCGCCGATCCCGTGGCCGTGGGCTGCCGAGATGCCCAGTACCCGTTGGTAGCCGTAGGCGAAGAACTCCCACACCATATCCATATGCTTGGGGTCGTCGAT
>Ga0265295_1007080_pt1 | contig 13124 bp, 9 predicted proteins | sample Munlansysbiofilm_FD_192503 | JGI IMG/M metagenome (GOLD analysis project Ga0265295, IMG submission 192503) | Leachate microbial communities from a municipal landfill in Southern Ontario, Canada - Methane capture system biofilm | ecosystem: Engineered > Solid waste > Landfill > Unclassified ... | reverse complement strand
AAATGTTCCGCAAATGTTCCGCTAAATCTAAAAAGTAAAAAAAGGAGAGAAATAAGCTGAAAAGAAATGAATAACTTATTTCATTGTTTTTCAATTCTTTACATTGTGTAATCGACTATATACCAGAATGTTTAAAAAGAGAAAAATAGATATTGGCAAGTCTTGTCCTAACTCTTCTATTTGACAAATCAGAATTAGTCACTATATATTTCTTGATACCTTTTTTGGAAACCTCGGTTGAATATCCTCCTTTGAAGTTTGTTCTGAGTTTATACCCATCATCTTTAATTCCGATTATTTCAAATCTGACACCATCTCTTTGAAGTATTTCTCCCACTTCATAAGTTGTTCTATCATCACAGTAGTTTTTGAAAAAAAGCGATAATGCAGTAGCTAATACAGTAGGAAACTGAGTAATTGAAAGTAATTCCTTGTCAAAGGATTCAATAAATAAATTCTTGTTTGTGTTTAAAGCTTTATCAATAAGGAAGAAGTTAATAGCCTGAAAATTTGAGATTTTGAACGAGTCAATATGGTACTCACTTTTCAAAAAGCTATTTGCTTTTCCTGAAAGTTCCCTAACATACTTTTCAATCTCTTTCATAGAACTATCATTAGTTTGTCGGCAAAAAATGGCTCTTTTGGTTTTGCGAAGGGTCGGCTTGTGTTTTGGGCAAAACCAAATGTGCCATTTGCGGGCTGGCTAAAATTGTTTTTAAAAAATGTGCGGTGGAAAAAAATAAAAAACATAGGGTCGGCAAGGTGTGTCGGATTACTCGATGTCCCTTTGTAATATCACTTCTATGTTTTTGGTCAACTGTCAAAATGGTTTACTTTTTTCTCGTTTTTAGGCGTTAGTTTGTTGTTGTGGTGTCGTCCTTTACACTTGCTGCCAACGGTTTGCGTGTTGCCGCAGTTGGCGATTTCGGAGCAGTTCACTGTCAACCTGCACAAAAGTTTGATAGGAGCACTCAGCTTCAATTTTGCACGTCACCGCCAATTGCGGCAACACGCTGTTGGCAGCTGGCGTTCTTGTCCACCGTGTCTGAAAATGCTTATTTATAAACACTTTCGCTGTCTGTATCGAATTATTTATGTGTCGGTCGTGCGTGGCAAAAAAATTAAAACACCGAAGGGAAGGAGAAAAAAAATAAAATTCTTTTTTGGGTCGTTAAAAACACGCTCTTTTGCAAACTTTGGTCTGCGGGTGGGGTTGGAGCGGTTTGCAAATGTGTGTGTTTTTGTGCGTGGGTCATGTTGTAAGGTCTTTGACAGATGAAACTTGCTTATAAACTACTTCTGTAAATTCTTTAAAGTGCTCTTTACCACATTTGATTTTCTGTTTTTCACTTTTTAGAAGTTCCTGTCCTTCACTCTTAGTTTCCGCAACAAAGTATATTTTCTTTTCACCTTTAAAAACCACTGCCCAGTCAGGATTATAGTTCCCTATTGGTGTCGGGATTTTAAACCAGTTTGGAAGTTTAAAATAAAATTCAATATTCTCACTTGTTTCGCAGTCTTTGGCAAATTGATTTTCTACGCCACTGTCAAGTGGGATATAGTTTTCATAAATGGTCTTGTTGGGGTTGGTTACTGAATGCGTGAAATTGTCAAGATAGATTTCAAAATCCGCATCGTCAAACAAAGTCATTTCATACATTTTGCTGCCTATACGTTCATATTTAATGCCGTCAATCATCAGTTCATACAATACGCTCTTTATTGCATTTGTTGTATTGTCCATAAACATTTGCGGATTGATAAGCACTTCGCTAATTCTCCCTGACTTTTTCAAAATTTGAAGGATTGTGTCCCTTGTTAACTCCGTCTTACTTTGTATGTAGGCGAGTAAGTCTGGGATTTCGATTCTACTTCCATAATCATTCAAAGCACTGTCGCTTAAAAGCTGTCCAGAAACACCTTCATCAGTTATCAGAACCTTTTGTTTTGTGCTTCTTACAGTCGGCTTAATAGTTTCCGGCATGTCTTTAACTGCTTTGCCTGCAAGGGCAATCAGGTCGGGAGTTTGGTAAGAAACACTGTATTTTGTTTTATGCTTTATCTTCTCCCATATCTGTAAAAATTTAGGATCGGCTTCAAATCCCTTTCTATAATTTACTTTTTTACGTTCCGCTTTGTTCTTAATCCTATTTTCAAACTTTACACCACAATCATCTTCTATTTCCTTTTGTAATGCTTTTGCAAAGTCTTCATACTTTTCATTTGCAATAACAGTCAGTTTGTTGGTGTTTCGGTCATGTATTCTTTGCCCCTCTTGATTTACGCACAATCGTAAACCCCTTCCGATTTCTTGTCGTTTTTTGATTTCCGACTTTGTTTCATTTAAAGTGCAGATTTGAAATACATTGGGGTTGTCCCAACCTTCACGAAGTGCAGAATGACTGAATATAAAACGTAAAGGCGTATTGATGTCCAGCAATTTTTCTTTATCCTGCATGATGAGTTTGTAAGTATCATCATCAGCCTGAGTTTCACCGCCTGTGTCCTTTATTCTCCCTTTATTATCCTGCGAAAAATATCCGTTATGAATTTCATCTACGGAGTAAGGGATTAAACCTGCATAAGCTGGTTTACGGATTTCATTTTGATATATTTCTTCAAACCATTCTGCAAACTTACCTTTCAACGGATTTCCACTTGCATCATAATCACGGTAATTTTTCACCTTGTCAATAAAAAACAAAGTCAAAACCTTTATGCCTTTGGGTTTGTAAAACTTCTCTTTCTTTAAATGTTCTTCTACCGTTTTTTGAATCATATAGCGAAGCACTTCATCGTTTAAACCACCTTGTGTTTCTCCAACTGTCAGCATTTGTCCGTTGGATAAGGAAACAACCTGATTGCTTAAATCAATTTCGGTCACTTTTAAATCCTGATAAATATCCCGTTCACCAGAAAGTTTGTATAAGTCGTATTTATCACGGTCAACTGTTACTGATTTTCTTGTTACTCCTTTTGGGGTGTTCACATCAATTTTCAACTTCGCAATAATTTTATTTTTACCGCTTGGTTGAATTTTTTCGACCTGAACAAAAGCATCATTCATGGCATTCTCACTCACTACAGAGTCCACTTCAATCTGCTTTACCAAACCTAAATCGTATGCCTTAACGGGATTAAGCGAATACATCAGGTTATAAAGATTAGTATGTGTAGCGGAATAACGAAGTGTGCAAAGGGGATTAAGATTTTCAATGGCTTTTTTGCGAATTTCCGTTTCCATGTTTTGTGGTTCATCCACAATCACAATGGGTCGGGTGCTTTGAATGAATTCAATTGGCCTCTTACCTGTTAGTTTATCATTTGGTTTATTGATGATATTCTCGTCTTTTGCAAAGGCATCAATATTGAGAATCAAAATTTGAATGGTGTTAGCAGAAGCAAAGCCCCTAAGATGGGAAACTTTTTTACTGTCGTAAACATCAAAATTGATGGCTGCTTTATCGTAAAGAGACTGAAAATGCTCATGTGTTATTTCTAAGTTTTTCAGTACACCTTCACGGATAGCAATAGAAGGAACGACAATAACAAACTTTTTAAAACCATACAGCTTGTTGAGTTCATAAATGGTTCGCAGATAAACATATGTCTTCCCTGTGCCTGTTTCCATTTCCACAGAAAAGTTCATTCCCTGTAATTCGGAAACTTTTTCTTTTATTTCGTTGCGTTGTTGAATAAATTTTACATTTTCTAGAATTTGTTCTTCTGAAAGCGTTAAACGGTTACCTAAACCATTTTCAGAAAGCAATGCACCAGCAGAAGAAACCGAAAACTCAAAATCACCTCCACTCAAAGGTTGCCCTTCAAAGATGTCGGTTATAGCTTTTATAGCATCTAACTGATATTCCTGATTGCTATCAAAATGGAGTTTCATTTAATTTCTGGCCTTTTGATTATTACTTTGAATTGCTCGCCTTCGGTATCATTAATAAACTGAATTTCGGGATATGCTTGTAAAGCACGCAAAATCCCGCTGCCCGCCCCTCTGTATTCTAATAAATCTGGAGCAAGAGAAGCGATAATATTATTTCTTGACCTTCTTACGCCTTTCGTAATCTGCTCTGCCGTCAAACTGTTAGGTAATTTTCCCGGACTGATTATTTCAATGCGGTCATCAAACACAAATAACTTTATGGAATCGTGTATGAAATAATCTCTGTGGATTAAAGCATTTACAAGTAATTCTGTAATGACAATTTCAGGGATTTCAGATTTACCTAAACTGTTGAATGATTGTCCTGCCTGAACCTTATGCAGTTTTGATAAAACGAAATCATAACCTTTTTTGTACAACTCGTCCAATGTTCCAATTATGTTTTCACTACTTCTGTATTCAGTGTCAGCTATCGTATTTCCTCTAAACCATATAGCAGTAATAAAGAAAGAAGGCGTTAGTTTTTGCACATTTCTACCGAACAGCAAGGCACCTGCAACATTCAACTTGCCCTTTGCTCCCAATCTTAAATTTTCCAAGTACTTTAGTATTTCTTCTTTATCGCAAGGCTCTTTATATTTTTCTTCATAAAATGACTGGAATTTATCCCAATTAAAATCGTCCAATGAGCTATGCTGTAAAAGCATTTCTTCTGCATAAAGATTACCACTGTTTTGCAAAAGCCTTGATAATTCTTCCTTACTGGTTACTTTTCTTTTATCAGAACCATTTTTTACCCACACAACACCGTCTTTATCGGTATGTGGTTTGTCTGTACCTTCCGGAACAGTCACAACAATTACCCTGTTATTGTTTACATTCACGGTTTCTGTACTAATGAAGATTGGCGATTTGACGTGGTCTTGTGCTGCTGTTGAAAGCAGGTTGTTTATTCTTTGTATGTCTTGAAAAGAAAGGCCAAGAATATTCCCTGTTTTATCATCTACACCAATAATAATCTGTCCTCCTTTTGTGTTTGCAAAAGCAACCATTTCTTGTGAAATGCTTATCACATTGTTTACATCGCTTTTAAACTGAACTTTTGTCGTTTCACCGTTACTGATAATTTCAAGTAATTCTAATGCTTCCATAATTCATATATCATTTTACGTTGTTCAAAAGCTTCATTGCCACCTTCCATAATATCAACAATGTTTTGTTGTATTTCTCTATTGTCAATACTTGCCGATTTTATGTCTATCAGATTGTTATTGTAAGTACAACTGATTATTTGTTCGCAGTCACCTAAAACAGGAATATTGGGATTGTGTGTTGCAAAAATGAACTGTGTTTTTGTTTTTAATTTTTTTAGTTCGGTGATAACATCCGTGTAAATGGTTTGGTTGTCTAAATCATCTTCGGGCTGGTCAATAATTATCAAATCGTTCTCTTTTAATGTCAGAATGAAAATGATTAAGGCTGATGCTCTTTGTCCTAATGAGTGTTCTTGCAACGGGCGACCTTTGTAATAAATGGTAAATTTATCAGGCACTCGATACAGAAGAAATTCATTGATAAATTCCAAGAATTTCGCTTTGAAATTTTGCAGGTTGTTACCGCCAGACAAAGCGCTGATGATGTTACTGCCTTCAACACCAAAATCGTTATACACTTCAATCAAATCAGGATAGGCAACAATTTGGTCGTAGTGGTCGTCTCTTAGCCCACTGCCACGACAATACGTTTTTAGAAATTCTTTAAACCGTTCTTTGTTGCCTTTAAATTCTGCAACTATGTTAATTGCAGGTTTCCCTTCTGCATCTTTTGGCTGTTCGTTATTCAGCTTTTCAATTTCTTCATGAATTAACCGAAATTCTTTATGCCATAAATCTTTCAACGTTGTCAGAGCCTGATTCAGGTTTTTACGAAGTGTAACTTTTCTTTCTCCCAACTTTTGAATTTCATTTAGCTTGGCTATTTGAAGGTCAAGGTCTTTGGAAAGTTTTACATAAGTATCGGCTTCAATGTTTGGCAGGTTGATAGTTCGCTTGATTTCAGAAAATTCCTCTTTCAGTTCTTCATACTTTGAAATAAAGTTTTTTTGAAGTGCTTCCAGATTCCCTTTTTCTGTTTGAAGTTGCTTTACAATTTCCGAAAGACGTTGAAAAGTTAGTTGAAACTTGTCAAAAGATTCAAACACCTGCTTAAATAACTCTCCGTTTTCTTTGGATTCGTAAGCGGTATAGCTTTTAAATGAGCCTTGATAGTCATTGAAAACACTTTGAACAGCATCAATAACGTTTCTTTCAAATTCAAGCAAGTTGTCTAAACGGTTGCTGTCTTTGTTAAATTCAATTTGCTTGTTCAGTTTTTCATTGATTTTGTTGTCAATGAAAACTTTCATATCCTTTTCAATAGATGCTTTTTTCGCTTTTATTTCTTCTTCCTGTGCTAATTGCTTATCAACCTTTTTAATGTCCGCAATTATGCCGATGATTTTACTGCCTTGTTCTTCTATTTCTCGTTTTACTGACGTGAGCTTATCACCCATTAATTTGTTTATCAAATCTTCGGTAGAAGTTTCGCCACCAATGTCTGACAAGTCTTTTTGCCCATAATAAAGTGGTTTGTTTACTATGGCATTTATTTTAAGATTATACTGCAATTCTTTTTCTCCGTCATTTTTCAATTGATACACGGTCGGAGTTTCACCGTAAATACGTTCTGCAATATAGGTTGTCTGATGTTGGTCAATTAGTTCAACTTCTATTTTCCCGCCACTGCCCAAAAAATTCTGAACTAATCTTTCCTTGTATTTGGGTTCGTGAGCATTTGTACCTAACGGAATATCCAAGGCATAGCGTACCGTTTCAAGCAAGGTTGATTTTCCGCTTCCTCTTATCCCGATGAAGTTATTCATTCCCTGATTGAATGATAATTTTTTACCTTTCCATTTGTTTGTAGTAAATGAAATTGATTTTAACCACGCTTTATTAATTGTTGGCAAGGTGTCGGAAATTCTGTTTTCGGCATCAAGCAAAGCATACATTAAAGCATCAAAATTAAACGCCCCGATTTTTATAAATGTTTTCTTTGCGATGCCGTTTTGTTCGTGAGCTTTGCCAACATTAGCAATGCTTTTGCAGTCTGACCCTTCAACAAATGCAGGCAGCTTATTACCAAACCAGTTATTAAGATATGCTAACTGGTCATATGTTCTGAATTTTTGAAAACCCAAGACAAAACTTCTGAAAATCTCGTTGCCTGCAAATTGTTGTATTCTGCCTCCGTCAAGTTCTTTCAGGAAACCGCTGTTTTGCTCTACATGAGCCATTACAATAAATGAATTTCTTCCGTTTATACGGTGTTCGTTCAGTCTTTTAAGCGTTTCTGTCAGGTTGTAGTTACAACGTGTATTTTCGTTTTCACGGTTTGCAATGCCCTCAAAAGCAGAGGTCAAAAACTGATTAATATAATCTTCTCCGTTAGTTATCCATTGTTCGTTGTCAAATACAATCAGACAATGAATCCCGTTTGCACCGTCATTTACAGAAAGTTCAACTCCGGGTAAAATCCAAATCTGTTCTTTTATGGCTTTCTTGCGAAGATTGACATATTCGTCTTTGTCAAACTTGTTATGATTGGTAATTACCCCAATGTTTATTTGTTCGGATTTTAGCCGTTCAATATATTGATTAAAAAAGTCATTAGGATTTTCAATTGGCTGAAATTCCTTGTCTTTAATGGTGTGCAAATGGAAATCAGCCCGAAGCCAGGTCGCTCCATTTTCAAATATGTTTTTGGTTTCGTTTTCCATTTTGCTTGTCTTATATCGTTTTAAAATCTATCCCTGCATCTTTCATTTGCAATACGGTGTTGGTTTTCAACTGGTCGTTGTCTTTGAAAAGTATGTCGAGGGAAATTACTTTTTTGGGTCGTAAGGTAATCATCTTGTCAACGGTTGCCTGATTGATGCTTTCGATAGCAATGAGCAGTTCACCATTTTTGATGCTATAAAGGTTTTCTATCTTCTCTACCTTATCGGTTAATAAATAACCTGCTTTTAGCATCAATTCATACAGCATATTATCCTTTTCGCTGCCTTCTCTCACAGGATTGGTAAAGGCATCTAACTGCTGCACTAAATTTTCTTCGTTAATTTCGCTGCCTCTCCAAATTTTGAAATTGGAAGGAGAGAGTTTGAAGGATTTAAAACCTAGGTCTTGGTTTGTATTTTCAAAAATATTTGGTTTGTTCTTTTGCTCATCTTGAATTTTTGAAATAACTCTTCTAATCCTCTCTCTTGATACCTCTGATATTGTTTTATAGCCCGCCTTAAATGCTTCACTTTTCTCATCGCACAATTCAGGTAACTGAACTAAAATAAATTTTCTATTTCCACCATCTTCTTTATTAAGACTTAAGACTGCCTGAGCTGTTGAGCCAGAACCTGCAAAGAAGTCTAGAACAGTATAATCGGATTCATGAATTGATTTTAAGAAGTGTTGGATTAAACTTGAAGGTTTGGGGAAAGAAAATATTTTTTGTCCGAAAAGCTCAATAATTTCTTTATTTCCATCTTCACTCATCCCTACTTCCTTTGGTAAAAATGTAGAAACTGCCTTTTTTGCATCTTCTGAACCATACTTTTTCAATGCTTTGGCTTTGTCTTCGCTTTCAAATACTCTGTAAGCAGGAATAGTAATGTTTAGAAAATCATAGTCATCAGGAAAAACAATTTTACCTTTGTCGTAGTATGATTGAAATGTATCTTTTGAAACACCCCAAACTCTCTTTGGATTGTGTGGATATTCTTTCCCTGTTTTAGGGTCAATCATAGTAAATGCAGAGTTTTGTCGTTCTTCTTCACTCCTTTGAGTTGTTAAATCAGAAAGCCTCCATTTGTCATTTGGATAATCATCTGTTTGATAATACTTACGTTCAATATCAATTCCAGCACCATACGTGCCTTTTGTAAAAGCTAAAATCCATTCATAATCTTGAGATACGCCAAAAGGCACATCACTTTTGGCTGTTCTTTTTTTCCAAGGAAAAACAGCAACAAAATTCTCCTCCCCAAAAATTTCATTCATAATCATTCTCAGATTATGCACTTCGTTGTCGTCAATATGAACGAAGATTACGCCATCTTCACGCAGTAAGTTTTTAGCCAAAAACAATCGGGGATACATCATGCTCAGCCAGTTGCTGTGGTAATGTCCGCTGTCTTTACTGTTTTTGCGGAGCATACCTTCTTTCATCAGGTAGCCTTCTTCGTCTTTTTCGCCAATACGTTTTTGGTATTCTTCTTTGTTCTCTTTAAAACTGTCTGGGTAAATAAAACTGTCGTTACCGGTATTGTATGGCGGGTCTATAATGATGCACTTTACTTTTCCATAATAGCTTTTTTGCAACACTTTCAGCACTACAAGGTTTTCTCCTTCTATAAAAATATTCTCAGTCGTGTCAAAGTTTACCGATTCTTCCGGTTGGGGTTTCAGCGTTGCCGTTGTTGGAATTTGTAAAACTTTGAAAGCATCGCTTTTCCCTGCCCAATTGAGAACATAGCGTTCATTATTAAAATTAATGTCGTCAGTAAAAGTTGCTTTGAACTTTTCAATGTCAATTTTTCCTTCCGTGAAAATTTCAGGAAAATCAGATTTCAGTTTTTCTAATCTATCTTGTAGTATGTTTAATGATTCTCCGTTCATTTTTTCTTCCTTTTAAAAAGTTCAACTTTTTTTTCGGCAGCTTTCAAAGCCTCTTTAGCAAGGTCTTCATTTTGAACTTCTCCAGCTATTTTGTCGCTTAACCAAGCCAAAAGCAATTCGTCAGCATTCACGTTGTAATACTTTGCAAAAGCAAGCACCTGTTCTTTGTTCGGTTTTCTTTCGTCCCGCTCAAACTTGCTTAGCAATGCCGTGTCCATTTCCATAGCTGCTGCCACTTGTCGAAGCAGCAAACCCTTTGATTCACGGTGTTCTCTTAGTATTTGACCTAATGTATTCAATGGACTTAAATTTGACTTGTCAATAATTGTCCAAAGTTACGATAGTTTTTTTAATGCGGGTGGGAAAAATTGGCTCTTTTGGGTTTTGCCTGTGGAATGGGTTTGTGAGTAGGGGCAAAACCCAAATGTGCCAATGTGGGTAAGCAAAGAATTTTATTTTTTTGTGCGGTGGGGGTGTTTTAATTTTTTTTGGGTCGGCTTGTGTGTCGCAAAAGTTTGGTTTAGTGTCAAGGAACAGCGAAAATGTCAACCGAATAAAAGTCGTCCAAAAGATTTGTTTGAATTCGTCTGCTTGGTTGTTTTCGAGTCTGTTTTTTGTTGTCGTGTCGGTTCTCTACGCTTGCTGCCAACGGCTGGCGGTATGTTTTTGTTGCCGACTTCGGAGCACGTCACTGTCAAGCCAAGATAAAGTTTGAAGCGAGCCACAGCCGTTGATATCAGCAATATCCCGGCAATAAAATATACCGCCTGTTGTGTGCATTGCCGCTTTGATTACGGCTGTGTTATCTATGATTTGCAGCTCCAATACGCGTGTTGTATTCAATATCAATAAATACTTTGATTAATTCTGCAATTGCAAGATGTATGATAAATAAAATGCCGCCTCCAACCAGTACTCCTAATGCACTGACTATACCAAGATCACCTTGTGTTATCAGATAAATCATTGCAATTAAAGCTGTTATTGCAATAATCCAAGCGAGTAATCGAAAAACACCTGAAATAAATCTCAATGCTGGATATTTATCAAATGAAACTTCGGACTGCAATTTGTTTAATTCTTGATTCATTCTGTTTTGAGTCGTTTTTCTTTTCTCCTCTTCTTTCAATCCTCTTTTCTCTGCCTCTTCGTTGGCAATGTCTACTTTATAAGACTGAAATTGAGATTCAGAATTAATTATTTCTAATAATTGCTCATTTGTGTATTTTGAGATACCCTCTTTAAATAATGACCTTTTTTGTAATTCATTTTTTGCAGCTTCAATTGCCTCTTCTTGATAGTCTCCTGGACTTGAATTAATAATCTTTTCTAATTCAACCGTGGTCCTTTTAGACATTGCTTCCTCAAATTGACTTTTCATTGTTGTATAGTTTTAATTTTTATTTACTCTTTTTTACGGTTTTCAGCTACCCCGTTTTATTGCGGTTGCACACAACTTGTTTATAGCTGTACAAAAGTTAAGGTTAGCTCCTAAAATATTACTGGCTAACCAAACCTTTATGGTGGTTTATATTTTTGGTCTATAAATCAAAATCGTCGGTGGGATTCTTTATGTTTTTAAGGCTGGTCATACTAACATGCGTATAAATTTCCGTGGTTTTACTGCTTTTGTGTCCTAGCAACACCTGAATATACCTCAAACTTACTCCGGCCTCTAAAAGATGAGTTGCATAGCTATGTCTTAGGCAGTGCAACGTAAAATTATGATTTTTATATACTTTACCCAAATATTTGTAGAAAATTTTTTCAAGGCTTGTTTCGCTGTATCTTTTCCCTTTCTGTTGGCCCTCAATTAGATAATGAATCGGCCTGTAAAGTTTGTAGTATTTAATTATCAGATCCATCAGTTTTTGGCTTATCGGTAGCACTCTATCTTTCTGCCCTTTTCCGTTTTCTATAGTAATTGTCAGGCGTTTAGAATCCAGGTCTCTAAGCTTTAAATTTATCAACTCTCCTCTTCTCAATCCACAAGCATAAATTATTGTCAGAGCTGTCTTGTGCTTTATATTTGGAATTGTTGTGAGCATCTTCTCTACTGCCTCTTTTGGGATGACTTTTGGCAGTGGACGGTATCTTTTAGGTCTCTCAATTTTATCTATTGATATTGTTCTGTTCTCAACTTTTAGATAGAACAGCTTTATAGCATTTATTACCTGATTCTGGTAAGATGCTGAGTAACCTTTTTCAATTACATATTTCCTGTTGAACAAAACAACATCACTATTGGATATCTCAGATGGTGATCTGTCATTAAAGTAGTTTAAAAATACCTTTAGCGCTTCCGTATAGGTTTTAATTGTGCTGTTGCTGTATCTTCTGCTTTCCAGCCATGCCTTGAAATAGGCAATCTGATCTTGATTCTCCTGCTTCATATCTCTCTCCTAATTAGTTGTGCTAATTTAGTAATCAATCATGAATCTCAGCGCTACTGTTTCATCATGAAAAGAGAGGATCAAAAGCAATTTAAAATCTTTTGTTATACCACATCACAGTTACTTATCAATTGAAACTTGATTTTCTTGCTTTATTCATTAATACATAATGAGACCTATACGTCATATTACGACGTACCAAAAAAACTTTTAGGAGCAATTCGCTCCGTCACCCTTTGTCGTACCTCCCTCCTACCTTTGTGTTCCCTAAAAATTCACGGTATGGAAGAGAATATGAAATCCGCTGTATTGCAAAGCATGGGCATTGTATTTGAGAAGTCGAAAAATTGCAATCCCATGAAAATGCCGGAGTTCGGCGGGCATTTTGAAACATTGTATGCACGGGGTATCCTTCAGCAACAAGGTGCGTACCCTACGGCAGGTTTGCCCTCTTCATGCAAGTCCATTATGTTCAATAACATGGTAGTACAGGCAGTAGTGAACAACAAACCCATACCGGAGGCCCCGCAGCCCGGGCAAGATAACTTCGTCGGGCTTTTAGAAAAGTTCTATTTGCTTGGATTTCAACGCTCCGAAAAAATCATCCGTTTCAACCCGGACTCGGCTTTTGAAAGGCGTTTTTTGTTCAAAATCGATTTCTGCCAAACAGAACTACTGGCACCGCATCACAGGAACGTAATCGGCTTTAATTCATAACTCGTACTACGTCCTCCCGCTGCTTCTTTTTGCAGGATATCTTTTTCTATCAAGTCATTGATGTCTCTGATGGCAGTGTCTTTTGAGCATGTTGCAATCTTGGCCCACTTTGAAGAAGTCAGCTTCCCTTCAAATCCATTGAGCAGTTTATTTAACAGCTTCTTTTGTCTGTCATTCATGCTTGTGTCTGCATGTTTAGACCAAAATGCTGCTTTTAGCAGGACCTTTTCTAATACCAGATCCGTTGCTTTTAAAGCGTTTATCAGGCACAGTAGAAACCATGTAATCCATGCGGTAATATCAAGACTCCCTTTTTGTGTTTTTTCCAGTATTTCATAGTACTCCTTTCTTTCTACGCGTATTTGAGCAGACATACTGTAAAAACGTTGATTTGTCTTATCGGATTGA
>Ga0265295_1007079_pt1 | contig 13125 bp, 12 predicted proteins | sample Munlansysbiofilm_FD_192503 | JGI IMG/M metagenome (GOLD analysis project Ga0265295, IMG submission 192503) | Leachate microbial communities from a municipal landfill in Southern Ontario, Canada - Methane capture system biofilm | ecosystem: Engineered > Solid waste > Landfill > Unclassified ... | reverse complement strand
ATAAGAAACTGCATCTGGTGATGGACAGGGGTTTTTGCAGCAAGACAAACGTTTCTGATCTGTATGCACATGGATTGCGGTTTACGATCGCGCTTTCAAAGAGTCTTTCCTTTACGACGGATGCCATCGATGAGGTGAGAAGCAGTATTCATACCTATAGTCATCGCGAGGTCATCGCTGATGAGGAGATGTTTGCTACAACCTCTCTCAAGGAGTGGGATGGGCATCGATGTTATACGCACGTGTATTATGATCCGCGGAAGGTTTCAGAGGAGGAGGCGAAGTTTTACCGGAAGATCGATGTATATTATCAAGAGCTGCGGTCTGAAAAGCTGAATCCCGAGCATCAGAAGTTTTATGACAGGTTCTTTACGATTGAGAGAAAGCAGCATGTTGGAAGGGTGGTTATGCCAAATGATGAGGCTATTTTGGCGTTTCAGGGTAAGTATGCGGGGTATTCGGTGATCATTTCCAATGATCTGAAGGATCCGGTTGAGGCGCTGATGATGTATCGGGCAAAAGATCGGGTTGAAAAGTCGTTTGATAATCTGAAGAATGATTTGGATGGAAAGAGGCTTCGGGTAAGGAGCGAGTGGGCGATGGAGGGGAGGATGTTTGTGCAGTTCTTAAGTCTGATTCTGGCGTCGTATATTCAGAGGGTGATGAGGGAGAAGGATTTGTATAAAATGTATACGATGCAGTCGATTATTGAGGAGATGAAGATTCTGATGAGGATTACGCTGTCGGGAAGTAGGAAGGTTCTGTATTCGGCGTTGACGGCAGATCAGAAGAGGATTTGTGAGGCGTTTGGCATTGAGGCGGGAACCTAGGTAAAAATTGGCGGGGGATTAGGATCACACCATGCCCTCCGATGCAAATAAAGAGCTGGGATTCATATATGTGATATTTTATTTATCTAATTTCTCGCAATATTATTGAGAATATCTATCAACCCATTTTTCCCGACAGAAAGTACTTTCTTTTCGTACGTTGAGTAGTATGTATGGGGACTATCAGCAGCTTTGATCTCAATCAGGCATATCACGAACGTTATGAAAAACTTGGAGACCGGCTCTCCGACGTTGGTAAAACACTTGATTGGGATGTGTTTCGCCCTCTTCTTGAATCCATGTATGCAAATAAATCCGGCAAGGGCGGTCATCCCAATGTCGATGTAATACTCATGTTCAAAATTCAGCTTCTGGAAGTCTGGTATAATCTGTCTGATCTCGCCGTTGAACGTGAAATCTATGATCGTTTATCCTTTTGGCAGTGTAAGTGAGGGCATTAGCCCGAAACGGTGAGCAAGGTTCTATCTTGCGAACTCTTGGGTGTCCTGACAAAATACCTGACAATTCAACGATCTGGTTATTTCGGGAGCGTATGTCCGAATTAGGCGTTGACACAGTGGTTTGGCAGGAGTTTCAGAGGCAGCTTGACCTGAAAGGTCTCAAAATTGAACAAGGTAGTGCGCAAGGCAAAGCCTTGCTTTCCGACTCGGGATTTCATCCCTCGCTTTGCTTCAGGATGCAACGTTTGTGTATGCTGAACCCGGTCATTGTAAGAAAGACACGCCGCGAGGAGAGCAGGCAAAAACACGACGGGATAAAGATGGAAAAGTCATGTCCAAGAATGGCAAAATACACTATGGCTATAAACTTCATACCATCATGGATACGACGCACGATCTTATTCGACGCATTGAAACCACCACGGCAAATGTTCATGATAGTCAGGTGGATCTGTCAGAAAAAGGGGAAGTGGTCTACCGGGATCGGGGATATCAGGGAGCAAAATGTAAGGGATATAGTGCCACAATGAAACGGGGAGCGAGAGGACATCCAATTGGCATACGAGATAAACTGAGAAATATGCGAATAAGTAGGAAGAGATCAAAGGGGGAGAGACCCTATGCAGTGATCAAAAATGTTTTTCATGCCGGGTTGGTGAAGGTAACAACGCTGCAAAGAGTACGAGTGAAAAATATGCTGGCTGCATTTTGTTATAATATGTATCAGGTGAAAACGATTCAGAACAGAGTGTAAATTAAAAAAAAAACGTCAAGAATTAATGGGTATTTTCTTTTTTTGGGGGGGTGAGGGTGTAGGGATGTAGCCACTCTTCCTTAAATCATGATTCGCGTTAAAAAATGGGTTGATAGATATTCTCTATTTTTTAATCAGTTTTTGGTTGCTCTGATTATACCACGACGAAGATATGGAGGACGGAGCTCATCCAAGCCAACGATCATATAACCTTGGGAATGTGTCGTGACAAAGCCATGTGAACGAAGAAGGTCCCCAAGCTTTTTTTCATCCTCATGATAATGATACGTACATGTAGCTACTTTTTTGATGTTATGTGACGAAAGTATGTTTTCCGCCCCGCACAGAAGACGTTCTTCATATCCTTCCACGTCAAGTTTTAGAAATGTTGGATATTCTTTATCCGTAAAATAATCGTCTAATGAAATATTCGTATCATTCGTCGTATTCGAGAGATATTTTTGAACAATAACTACTTTCTCTCCCCATGGAGCAAATGTTGCATGTAATGGCTCCATCCATATTTCCTCTGGCTCAAACAGATAGAGTTTTTTGACTCGATCAACAATATTTAGTCCAAAATTACCCTCGGCGACTCCGCAATCAACTACGATATCATCATTTTCGACATCAAATGTTTCTGTTAAATATCGGTGGGGTGATTGTGGGTGTTGCTCTATCTCCTGTAATCCATAATAACTCCTTTTAATTCCATAATCGCTCATCGAACGAGGAAAATATAATCGTTTACCATCCAAAAAAGTATATGGAAGCCTTCGATCCCTATCATGTAATACATCTATCTCTTCAAATTTAGCAGTGTAGTCTTCATTGAATAGTGATCCCCACTCGTAGGGATGCATTGTTATACCACACATGGGAAGACGATTTAGAACTTCTGCAATCTCAGAATCAATATCTATATTTGCATAATATTCTTGGATTAATGAGATCATTTTTGCGTCTTTCAGTAGTTTCCTCCATGCAAAGTATCGCCGTGCAAGAGGATATAACTGAGAGGGTAGCATTGTCTCGCCGAGTGAAATTATTTTTTGATTCAAGTTAACTCACGCATAATATAATATAAAAATGTCTGCATAATATTAATATTTATCACTATGTCATATATCACATCATATTATGGGATATCTAAACGTTGCTGAATAATGATTAAAATGATTCTGTTTTATTAAGGATTTTCTTAACAAAATCTTCATAATCTTTTGAAAACATTTCCCTTGTGTGGTATTCTCTAGCATAAGACCGTGAGTTATGTGACATATTTCTGAGTTCTTCTGTTGATTTTTGAGATAAAAAAATTACTGCCTCAATAATTGCATCTACGGTGTTTTCAGATAATGTACATCCATAATCTCCAGTGTCCACACCGGATTCATAACTGATTATGGGAATTAATCCGGCATGCATGCAAGATATTACACTTCCTGCCTGTCCTTCAGAACAAGATGGGTATATTAGTCCAACAGTATTTTGAATAGTATCCAAAAAGTCCTTACTGTCTAAATCTACAAATCCTAGTGTTTTTATGTTTGATGATCGATATAGCTCTTTGAAGTATGCATTTTCAAAATCTTTTTCCTTGTCAACTGGTCCGCATACGATTAAGTTATAATCTGGTAATTGACTAAAAGCTTCCAATACTAAATCAAGTCCTTTATGTACCATTCCTGTACTGCCAAGCCAAAGATAGTTTTTTTTAATTATTGTGAAATCTTTTTCATAATAGGGAACGAGAATTGCTGTTGAGAGATGTATGGGATACAAAGTTTTTTTTGAAAAGGCATATGTATCCTGCGTGAATTTGTTGCCAAGTATTGTTGCACAATCTGCGTATTCAATACTATTACATGGAGGTACTTGGCGTCTTGGCTTTAATGTGAATCCTCTTCTGTCTCTCAAGTCGGAAATTCGTTTCATTTCTGCAGTATTCTGGAATTTCCAATGTGCTCCGGTGATGTGCAGTATTTTTTGATCATAAAGATGTAATCTCTATTCGCGAGGCAGTATTACGTGTAATTGATGACGAAAAATTACGTGAAAATATGAGAAATAAGGGATGTCTTCAGCTACAATAATTCTCATGGCAAAAATGTGCTAAGGAAACAAAACATGTTTATGAAAAAGTATTGGAATAAGTTAAATGAGGCTCTTTTATACTCAAATATCATTCATATCTACTTATTCTGGTGAGATTTATGCTATCTCTTAATGAAAAAGCATCCCAATATATGATTGATACTTCCATTTCTGAGTTTATAAATGATGTTAGAAATCTGAATATTTAATGTAAATCTACCCTTTATCATTTTTTGATATTTTCTCTAAATATATTCTTCATCAATTATGATTTATTTTGCATATAATCGAAGTCGCGATACATTGAAGGGAATGTACGGAAAAAATGTCGCTTCAGTGATAATATGTTTCGTTAATACTTCTCATTTTTTAATTATGCCTTTAAGCAATAAACCAATCCGGAATGGGTGAAAATTCTTGAAATATGGTAGAAATTTCACTTTCCTAAGCCATGATCCAAGTTTCATAGAGTAATAATATCCAGATCCAATTCTAATTTGCTCTCTAAATTTTACAGAATCTAATTCATAATCCGGCTCAATTTTTAGAATAGTGGATAACTCGGATAAATTCAAATAAGTGGTCTTCATACCTAATCCCCGTGTATTCCCGTCATTAAAATGCACACCATTTACACCGATATTTGAAATAAGATTTTCACGCGGGACAACGCATAACCCGTCATTAATTAATATACAATATGCCCACTGATAATCCCACGTATTCGGATTTTCTACCTCATATAGATTATCAAGACTATACATTAATATCTCTCTATATTCTCTAAATCCGTGAAAATATGAGTCATTTAGCAGTTTTTGTGATCCAATTGGCCAGTCTTGAATAGATAAATCATATTTTGCCCAAGCACGTTTCCAAGACGCCCACCCCCAGACATCGGCTAGTCTAGAAAAATAATAACTCGTTTCTGGTTTTTTTATGTTGGAAATGAAATTAGTTCCGCTTATGAACATTATCCTCGCCTCATTTCGGTATCTAATGAGCATTTCTTGACAATATGGAAAGAAGTCAGGATGTGGCACACAGTCATCTTCCAAAATAATCCCCATATCTTCATTGTCAAAAAACCAAGTTACTGCTTGACTGATTGCTTTGGCACACCCAAGGTTTTCTTCACGAAAAAGTTTGTGAACCTCACATTTCCAATTAATTTGTCTTAGAATGTCGCGTGTTTGCTGGCATAATTCTATATCGTCAGTTCTATTCTTGCGTGGTCCATCTGCTCCCACATACAAGATAGCAGGTTTCACCAGTTTGATTTGATCAAATACTTGTTGGGTAGTATCTGGTCTATTAAAAATAAGAAATAAAATAGGTGTTTCAAATAATTTTTCGCTCATTTCTTCATCTCCACAGAGGAGAATTCCAACATCAATTTTTGAATACCCGTTTTTACATCGACACGCGGCATCCATCCAAGCATATTTTCTGCTTTTCTTGTATCAGGCAATCTTCTTCTCGGATCATCCTTTGGAATGGCTGAAAACTCATACTCTCCATGAGATCCGATAACATCGTTAATTAATTTGGCTAACTCGAGAATAGTCATCTCATGTGTGCCGCCTATATTAACAACTTCACCCGTACACCCATCATACGCTGCAAGACGCAAAAGTCCAGTTACCGTGTCAGTAACATAACAGAAACACCGTGTTTGCGAACCGTCTCCGAAGATGGTAATGGGTTGTTTTTTCATAGTCTGGTCAATGAAACGCGGGATAACTCTGCCATAGATTCCGTCTGCCCTGATTCTTGGACCATAGGTATTGAAAATTCGTGCGATCCTTACATCCACATTTTTCTGATGCAGATATGCCATACAGAGCGCTTCACCACATCTCTTTGCCTCATCATAACAACCCCGTGGTCCAATTGCATTTACATTTCCACGATAAGTTTCGGGTGTCGGAAAAACAGTTGGGTCACCATACGTTTCACTGGTTGAGGTAAATAGAAACTTTGCGTGATACTTGTGCGCAATTTCCAGAGCATTCATTGTTCCGATAGTGTTTGATCTGATGATCTCTATTGGAAAATGAGAAAACTCGAATGGGCCCGCACGGGATGCGAGATGGAAAACATAATCTACTGGTTCATCAACATCAAACGGTTCGGAAACATCCCATTCAACCAGTTTAAAATTCGGATTGCTATGCAGATGAGCAATATTCGATGTTTGTCCGCTGGAAAAATTGTCTATACAGATCACACGTGCGTCGAGAGCAAGCAATGCCTCGCACATCCATGAACCGATAAAACCCGCACCACCGGTCACGAGGATTGTCTTTCCCTCATAATATTTTTTATCGATATACGACACGATCTCCATTACATCCTCAGACATTCAATATCCCCTCTTTTTTAACTCATCACGTATGATTTTCCCGAATGTTGGGTGTTTTAATGTAAGTTCCAGATTTGATGTCATCCACCCGGCTTTATCTCCGATATCATATCTTATACAGTCCGTTACCACACCCAAGGATGTGTCAAGGCACCTTAATGCGTCGGTAAGTTGAATTTCATCCTTTTTTCCAGGTAAAGTTTTCTTAAGCAAGTCAAAAATATCTGGTGTTAGAAGGTATCGGCCAATTGCACCAAGGTTTGAGGGGGCATCTTCGGGTGTGGGTTTTTCCACAATATCTGTGATATCATATACTTTATCTGTTATTGGTGTTCCTGCAATAATTCCATAATCCTTGATTTTCTCACGTGGAACTGATTCTACTACGATTACTGGTTTTCGATATTGATTGTAGGTATCTATCATCTGTGCTGTACATTCTTTATATCCCGAATTTGGAACACAGATCGTATCGCCAAGAAGAACGGCGAATGGCTCATCACCGCAATGATTTTTTGCATAGAGTATAGCGTTACCAAGTCCCATCTGCTCCTTTTGTCTGATGAAATGAATGTCAGCAAGGTTTGCCAACTTTTCACTTTCACGAATCAGTTCCGGATCGCCGCTGGATTTCAAGTGATTATCCAGTTCAAGCGATGAATCAAAATGATCCTCGATTGCCCGCTTATTTCGTCCTGTGATGATGAGAATGTCGTCACAACCCGAAGCGACGGCTTCTTCCACTACATACTGAATGACTGGCTTATCTACAACGGGGAGCATCTCCTTTGGTTGGGCTTTGGTCATCGGGAAGAATCTGGTTCCAAATCCTGCAGCTGGGATAACCGCCTTTCGCACTTGTTTCACCAGCACACACCTTCTGCATCCGGTATGGTGAGAATATGTCTACCATCGATTATTATTCGGTTTTTCATCAGTGAGAATTCTGCATCAAGTTCTGCAAATTCCTGCCATTCGGTCATGACAAGACATCCATCTGCATCTTTCAATGCATCTTTTGCAGAGTTACAATATATCAAATCTGGAAAAACCTGCATCATATTTTTTGTTGCTTTAGGGTCATAGCACACTGGCACAGCACTAGCAGATAATAACATCTCTATCACTGGAATCGATCTGGATTCGCGAATATCATCTGTATTATCTTTGAATGCTAGTCCAAGAACAGCTATACGTTTTCCATTCAAAGAAACGAGACGATTTTTCAGAAGAAGTATCATTTTTTCAGGCTGGTTAGAATTAATTGAGAGGACTGCCTTTAACAGAACTGGGTCGAGATCATGCTGAGTTATCATTGATGCAAGTGAGGATACATCTTTTGGGAAACAACTTCCACCAAATCCTGCTCCCGCATTCAGGAAAAAGGGAGAGATGCGGTGATCAAGCCCGACACCTTTCATGACTTCATATACATCTACGTTAAGTTTTTTGCAGAGATTTCCTATTTCATTGGAGAATGATATCTTCGTTGCAAGAAATGCATTTGCCGTGTATTTTATCATTTCTGCAGCTGTGCTACCGGTAACAAGTATTTGGGCATCAAGATCTTCGTATAGCTCCTTTATTTTATCTATTACTACTTGATCAGAACTTCCAATGATGATTCTGTCCGGCTCAAAAAAGTCAAAAATTGCCCGACCTTCACGAAGGAACTCTGGGTTCATACAATACCCCACATTTACATCAGGAATGGATCCGTGTATAGTTTTGCGAACTATATTCTCAGTTGTTCCTGGGGGGACTGTACTTTTTATAACCACGATTGGATGCTGAGTGTGCCCAATCATGTATTCTTTTGCAATATTTTCTGCTGCGAATCTAATATAAGACAGGTTTGAACTTCCATCTGGATTTGGTGGTGTCCCTACAGTGATAAAAACGATATCACTTGTTTGAATGGATGAATATTCTAATGAAGCCTTAAGATTTTTGCCGATGTGTTCTTTGAGAAGTACATCAAGCCCCTCTTCGTAGATTGAGGATTTTGCATTATTGATGGCATCAACTTTAGTTTTATCTATATCTATTATTGTTACTATGTGGTTCAGATGAGCGAGGCAGGTGCCTGTCACAAGACCAACATATCCACCACCAATTATTGTTACGTTCACAATAGATTACATATTTGTAATTCAAGTGGATATATATTTCTTATTATGGAGTCTGTTCAATGAATTGTGGTGTTGATTGGATCTATTTGAAGAAAAACATCTAGACTTATTTTTCCATTCTTAAAAAATTAATGAGAATTTCTAACAACCCTTTTTTTCTGTCAGCATTTTATTTCATTTCATTCAATACCTTTAGATATACGTTCTTAGTCTCTTCTGCACATTTATTCCAGGAGAAATTTTTGAGTTGCATGTAACCTTCAGATATCATTTTATTTCGTAATTTATCATCATTAAGAACCCGATAAACAGCCTTTCTTATAGATTGAGCAGACTTTGGCTCAAAATAAATTGCCGCATTGCCGCCAACTTCTGGGAAACAACTTGTATTACTGCAGATTACTGGACAACCACAAGAAAATGCCTCTAAAGTGGGCAAACCAAATCCTTCATTCAAAGATGGATAGACGAATGCGACAGCATGCTGATATAATGAAATCAATTTTTCATTGCTTACAAATTCCTGACGGACCTTGTGTAGAATTCCAAGAGAGTTGAAAAATTTCACTTCATCCCCACTAAATTTCCCACCGCCGGCACACACCAATTCACAGAGATCCTCTTGAAGAATTGGATGAATAGCATTTACAAAATGATAAAAATTTTTATATAAACCGCGTTCTCCAACATACAACAAATATTTTTTGCTAGATTCATCTAACGGAGATGAGGGGGGAATTGTATATCTCTCAAATAAAGATCCATGATACACAATATCAATACAATTTGGGTCTACATCGTAATATTTGACTAGGTCATTCTTGGTACTCTCAGAAATGGCGATAATACGAGCTGCATTTGATGCGAGTAAACGCATATTTGCACGCACATCTGTTGATATGGGGAAGGACTCCGGGTAAATATCATACGTTAAATCATGAATGGTCAGTATATATGGTTTTTTACCAATATACTCTAGAAAATATGAATCAAACGAGGTCGGGTGAAAAATGTCAAAATTTCCTTTCTTAATTTGTGAGATGCTGAGCCTTTTTACCCCTGAAAGATATTTCGCCGGGCTAACATGAAGGTGATTATATGTTGTGTCCACAATAAAATCACGCAAGTGCCAGTTTACGGGTTTTCGTTTCGAAAAATACAGATTCCGATAATCCTCGTTTCGACAATACCCGCAAGGAACGATTGGATATATATTTTCTAAATTATGATGTTGAATTAATTCACAGAAATATCGGGGAACACCACCATATTTTGTTCGTAAAAATGCCTGACAATCATATAATACTTTCATTCACTTCTCCTCATTTAATAAATCACACTTGCAAAGCTCTCTCAATCTAGATTTTCACCCATCTCTCTGGGATAATATCATTATTCGTTCCATCATTATACCATCTCTTAGGGCACACTACAATTTTATCCTTATAACCTCCAAGCCAGGCGCCCCACCAACTAAATGAACTATTCGCCGTAATAAAATACTTGCATCGTGACATCAACCGTAAATCTTCATAATCGGTATCGATATTATTGTGTGTCATGTAATACGCTGGAAAAGAAATTGGAATATTGTCCCGTGCCCATGGAATATCATCTGAGAAAATAATAAACACAGGATCATCGACCCTGTCAGCAATATACTCAATTGCCCTATTATAATAATCAAGACTGCAGGTTCCCACGTGTTGCTTTGCAAAGGAATTTGTTACATAATCTCCTCTGCGTACATGAAGACATATACAATTATTATGAGATATAAAATCATCCCATTTTTTATTTTCTGGAGAGGGTGCTATTACCATTTGCAAATCATTTTTTATAACATCGGCGTGTTTATCAAAGTATTTCTCAGCCTGCCAATTCCCATCAAGATAGAGGTTCCCTGTTAAATCAAATATATTCGGTTGGGTTGAAAGAATTGTTTCATGGACATAATGAGCATTGTGAATCGGACATGGAATCTTTTGGAATATATGTTCAGATGTGAAGTGAACCATCTTTGGAATCTTCCATGCACTTTGACCTACTACTGACATAAATGAGGTTGACAAGCGTGTGTGATGGGTAGTCTTACAAGTAATATTGAAATGCTTTAATCTACATTCCCGTCTTGTTGTCCAAAAATGTGGATAATCATAAAAGGAAACATCCAAGACGAGGTGATCATCTTTATCTATTGAGAGGGAACGCCCCGCGGCATACTGGAATAATTGATTTCCCAATCCTCCAAGCAATCTAATCGTAATCATTCAGTAATTACCTCTTTTGAATATACCACTCGATTGTCTTCTTCAACCCTTCCCTGAACTCAACATCAGCCCTAAACCCAAACTCCCTTTCTGCCGCGCTCACATCCAGCATCCTCCTCGGCTGACCATTCGGCTTGCTTGTATCCCACACGATCTCTCCCTCAAATCCTGTCAGTTCTGCGATCAGATCCACCAGATCCCGGATCGTTATCTCCATACCAGCTCCAAGATTCACCGGATCCGGCTTATCATAGCTTTCAGCCGCGCGAACGATGCCGCGTGCCGCATCCTCCACATACAAAAACTCCCGTGAAGCTGCACCGGTTCCCCAGACTTCGACCCTGCCTGATCCACTCTCCTTCGCGTCGATAAACTTTTTGATCAGTGCCGGGATCACGTGAGAACTATCCGGATTAAAATTATCCCCCGGACCATACAGATTCACCGGCAGAAGATAGATCGCATTGAACCCGTACTGCTGACGGTATGCCTGAGCCTGAACAAGCATCATCTTCTTCGCAAGACCATAGGGTGCATTCGTCTCCTCAGGATACCCATTCCATAACTCCTCTTCCCGGAATGGGATCGGCGTAAACTTCGGGTATGCACAGATCGTGCCGACAGCGACAAACTTACCCACATTATTCTGCCGTGCCGCTTCCATCAGCTGGATCCCCATGATCGCATTATCATAAAAGAGCGAACCCGGGTTATTCATGTTATACCCAATACCACCCACGCTTGCTGCAAGATGAATGATCAGATCGACCCCTTTCGTAATGGAAAGGCAGTTTTCCCATACACGCAGATCGATATCACGGCTTCGGGGAACAATGATATTTCCCTGTTTCGCACCGGACGCGAGAAGATGTTTTACCACGTTTGAACCAAGAAAACCGGCACCGCCGGTCACTAAAATGATATTGTCTTCAAAATGTATCTTACTCAATTAATCCACGCCCCACCATTTATCCGGATACAGCTTTGCAAGTGCCGCATCTCCTTCACCAATCGGCTTAAGTCCTGCTGCTCGGAAATCCGAATCGACCATGATCCTTGTAAGATCACCAAAGGTTACCTTTGGTTTCCAGCCAAGAATCTTCTTTGCCTTTGTAGAATCACCGATCAGATTTTCCACCTCGGTCGGGCGGAAGTATTTCGGATCGATCCTGACGTGATCCTCCCAGTTCAGACCCGCGTAGCTGAATGCCTCTTCAAGGAATTCTTTTACCGAGTTGGTCTGCCCGGTGCTTACGACATAGTCATCCGGTTTGTCCTGCTGAAGCATCATCCACATCGCTTCGACATATTCTGGCGAGAATCCCCAGTCACGGCGTGCATCGAGATTGCCCATATAGAGATATTTCTGTTTGCCGGCAACAATGTTTGCAAGACCGCGGGTGATCTTTCTCGTTACAAACGTCTCGCCGCGACGGGGAGATTCGTGATTGAAAAGAATGCCATTACAAACAAACATATTGTACCCGTCACGGTAGTTTCTGGACATATAATATGCATAGACTTTTGCACATGCATACGGACTTCTCGGCCAGAATTTGGTATCTTCATTCTGCGGCGGCGGGGTCGCACCAAACATCTCGGAACTGGATGCCTGATAAAATCTGATGTCCTGCCCACTTTTTCGGATGGTTTCGAGTAATCTTGCAGTTCCAAGCCCGGTGACATTTCCAGTGTATTCAGGCGTGTCAAAGCTCACTCTTACATGGCTCTGGGCGCCGAGGTGGTAAACTTCTGAGGGTTTGATATTGTAAATTATATTAGAGATCTGTTCCGTATCTGAAAGATCACCATAATGAAGAATCAACTTGGGTTCATCATGTGGATCCTGATAGATGTGATCAAGACGTGATGTGTTAAACGTAGATGCCCGGCGGATAAGGCCGTGGACCTGGTATCCTTTATGGAGAAGAAGTTCAGCAAGATAGGAGCCGTCCTGACCAGTGATGCCGGTAATGAAAGCCGTTTTTGATATGTGAATCACCTTGATAAATAGTATATGAGTGAGAAAACTATTTACAACTACTTACCCAAGGATAGTATAGATATTCAAATAGGTAATATTTTATGTACACAATAATTCTTGCCGGCGGCTTTGGCACACGCCTCTTCCCTTTGAGCAGAAGCAACTACCCCAAGCAGTTTATTCCCCTCTTTGGAGATCTGTCACTTTTCCAAAAGGCAGTTTTGCGTGCTGC
>Ga0265295_1007078_pt1 | contig 13127 bp, 8 predicted proteins | sample Munlansysbiofilm_FD_192503 | JGI IMG/M metagenome (GOLD analysis project Ga0265295, IMG submission 192503) | Leachate microbial communities from a municipal landfill in Southern Ontario, Canada - Methane capture system biofilm | ecosystem: Engineered > Solid waste > Landfill > Unclassified ... | reverse complement strand
GTTCGTCCTTCGCCAATAAATTTTCCAAATGTTAGTACAGTCGGAATAGAGGGTAAGGCGTGCCGACTCACAATTTGTTGGAGGGCAATAATAATTTGGGAACCAATTACTATGGGATCAATATTTTGATCTGGCATGGCAGCATGTCCGCCTTTGCCATTTACGGTGATATAAATTTCATCGGTTGAAGCCATGTATTTCTCCTCTTTAAAACCCGCAAAACCACATGGTAATTCAGGCATAACGTGCATGCCAAACATGCAATCTACGGTAGGATTTTCCAAAACACCTTCATTAATCATTTGAATAGCACCGCCAGGATATTTTTCTTCAGAAGGTTGAAAGATGAATTTTACATTGCCGTAAAACTCATCTTTTAATTCGTCCAATATTTTTATTGAAGCTAAAAGTGAAGCCATGTGCATATCGTGACCACATGCATGCATAACGCCTTGGTTTAGAGATTCAAATTCTACGCCCGAGGTTTCTGTAAGAGGCAAAGCATCCATATCGGCACGCAATCCAACAGTTTTTCCTTCGCCTTTTCCTCCTTTTATAAGTCCTACAATGCCCGTTTCGGCAATTCCTGTTTGATGCTCAATTCCCCATTGAGATAGAATTTCTGAAATCTTTGAGGCAGTGCGGTGTTCGCAGCCAGAGAGTTCTGGATGAAGATGAAAATCGCGTCGCATGTCAACGGCTAATTGATAAATCTCTTTGGATTTTTGCTGAATAATTTCTTTTAAATGTATCATAATTATGAAAAATTCTGAATTTGTATCATATTATAGTAAACTCCTTTTAAGTCGAGTAGTTCATGATGGTTTCCTTGTTCTACAATCCTGCCTTCGCGAAGGACAATAATCAAATCTGCTTGCTGAATGGTGGATAAACGGTGGGCAATGACCAATGTTGTTCTGTTTTGCATCAAAATATTCAAGGCTTGTTGCACCAAATATTCTGATTCTGAATCTAATGCAGATGTTGCTTCATCCAGAATTAGGATGTCGGGATTGTGCAAAACAGCTCTGGCAATGCTAAGACGTTGTTTTTGTCCGCCCGAAAGCAAAGAGCCAAGATCGCCGACAAAAGTATCGTACTTCTCTGGTAAACCATCAATAAATTCATGAATTTGCGCAATTTTTGCCGCTTCAATGATATCTTCTTTCTGAACATTTAAAATTCCGAAAGAGATATTGTTTGCAATGCTGTCGTTAAAAAGCACAACCTCCTGACCAACAATGCCCATGAGTCCACGTAAGTCTCGAATGGTATAAGATTTTATATTGATTTCGTCAATGCAAATTTCGCCTTGTGTAACATCATAAAAGCGAGGTAATAAATCGGCAATGGTTGATTTTCCTGCACCAGAAGGTCCAACTAATGCAACCGTTTTTCCTTTTTCAATGCAAAGATTGATGTTTTTCAATACGGCAACATCTTCATACTGAAAACCAACATCTTTGAATTCAATTTTGGATTCCAATGATTTCTTTTCAAGCGGATTATCTATTTCGATAATTTTTTCCTGAGCATCCATAATTTCAAAAACCCGTTTTCCAGAAGCCATTCCTTTTTGAATGGAATAGGTTGCGGTAATAAATGATTTTGCAGGTGAAATCATGCGTGCAAAAATAACAACATACAAAATCAAAGCATCTGCGGTGAGCATATCTCCACCTCCTAGAACTAATTTTCCGCCAAAATAAACAATGGTTAATAAGGATATTACGCCTAAAATCTCAGTTAAGGGGGAAGCCAATTCCGTCCGTCTGAAAATTTTGTTCATATATAAAGTAAATGATGTATTTAGTTTTTCAAAACGTTTTTCAGCATAATCAATGGCGTTAAATCCTTTGATGATTTTTAGACCTGAAATTGTTTCGTCAAAAGAAGAGGTAATACTTCCTAGTTTGTTTTGAGATATTTCTGACTTTTTCTTAATATTTTTTCCTACCAAAGAGATGATTAACCCACTTAATGGCAGTACAATAGCCGTAAAAAGAGTCAGTAATGGGCTGATAACGAGCAAGGATGAAAAATAGACGATAATCAGTAAAGGTTCTCTCAAAATCAATTGCATGGTACTCATAATAGACCATTCAATTTCGTGCACATCTGTTGTTAGTCGTGAAATGATGTCGCCAGCTCTTACTTTGGAATAAAACGAAAGTGGAAGAATGAGAATTTTTTTATACACTTCGTTTCTGATATCTTCCACTACTCCATTGCGAAGAGGTGCCATGAAATACATGCCTAAGTAGCGAAAAAGATTAGAAATCAGAGAAAAAACAACAAAAATTGAAGAAACAAAAATTAAGGCTTCATATTTTCCTTGTTCAATTATAAAAGTACTGATGATGAAATAAAAATAATTGATTAATGCACTCAAGCGAAATGAAAATTCAGGCTCTACAACAATCAAATTTACCTTCTCGAATAATATTGCCAAAAATGGCGAAACCATGGTGAGGGATATGAGCGAAAATATAACATAAATAGAATTTGAAAGAAAGTTTAAAAGTATAAATTTCCAATATGGCTTGGCATACTTAATTAATCGGATAAAATCTTTCATTTATTTTGTTTCAATTTTTTTGAATTGCTTGCAAATATCGTTAAAATAATCGAATAGAAATAATTACCATTTAATAATTGATAGGGACTCATTAATTAGGTGTATAATAAACGCAAAAGCTGACACTTGTTTTGTAGGTCTGTCTTAAAATTTTAAATTCCAGAACTATAGTCGAGACTAGGATTCAATTTTTTCAGGGTAAATCTAAAAGTATTGTTGAGCCTATTTCGGAATAAATAAATAACTGAAAAATAGAGAGCCACCGCCATAATTCCAGCTATTCCTGCACTTATTTCGTCCGCTGTGATTTGCAAGGTAATTATCAGTGCAATTAACAATACAACAACAGGGAAAATATAGGCTATTAATACTGCTTTCGATCCCATGGAACGTTCCATGGAGACATTTACTTTTTCTCCAATTTTCCAGTCTAATTTTTCAAAAATGTAAATATCTACTTCTTTATCAATGTTTTCCGACATGCTGCAACCACTTTTTACAGCACAGGAAACGCAGGCTCCCTTTTGAATAATTGATACGCTGATTTTATTTTCTTTAATGGCACAAATAATCCCTTCGTGTTGTATCTCTTTAGTTTTCATGACTATTTTTTATGGGGTTGATAATGATACCGGAAGAATTTTTCCGTTATAAAAAAAGTGTCCTGTTTGGGAGAATTTTGAAATGTATGCTCCCATATCTTCGGCACTGGTAGAGGCTTCGTAATCTGGGAACGCTTCTCGAAACATTTGCGTATTGACTGAACCCAAGCAGAGTGCATTTACCTTAATACTCAATTCTGATAGTTCCGCAGAAAGTGCTTCGGTGAGTGTGCATAAAGCTCCTTTGCTGATGCTGTATGCCGAAAGTCCCGGAAACTTCAAACTTCCTTGATAACCTCCCATGCTCGAAATGTTCAAAACATGAGCATTTTTATTGAAAAATGGAAGCAGTGCTTGTGTTAAAAAATAAGGTGATTTCAAATTGATATTTAGCATTTTTTCAAAATCGTTTTGTTTTGTTTCGACAAAGCTTTTAGTCAAAAACTGTCCAGCATTGTTTATTAAAACATCAATTCCTGAATGAAAATGATCAGAAATGATGGATGATAAATCAGAATAGGAATCAATATTCGATAAATCAAATTCGATAGACTTTAGGTTTTCTCTTTTTAATTTATTGATTTCTAAAATGTTTCTAGAAATAACCAATACTTTGTTGTTGGGATTTTCGGAAGCGTGTTTGGCTGTCTCAAACCCGATTCCTTTTCCCGCTCCAGTGATAATAATATTCATTGCTTTTTCTATTAAACAAGTGGAAGTTGATAATGTTTATTGTTTTATTATTTTATATACCATAGAATGTTGCCTTTGTTTAATGTTTAGATAATAAAATCCATTTGCTAAATGCTTGAGGTCTAATTGACTGCTTTGAAAAATTTCGCTTGTATAAACTTTTTTTCCATCCACTGAATAAATTTCAATAAAAGTAGATTCGTTTGTGTTTTTAAATAGAATAAAAAGATTGTCTTCTATTGGATTTGGGTAGATTTTTATATCGGGTTTTGGAAATTCCCAAACCGAACTTGGACAAGGACTCAATTGTATATCAATTCGAATGGATTCTTTGTCTTGAATGCTTTGATTGTTAATGGTTTTTGAGCAATATCCATCGGCTTCAAACAAAAGCGAGTAGGTTCCTGCTTTTACAGGGCGGTGGTAGTTGCCAATTGGCAGTGAGCTGTAAACAAATGAGTTATCAATGTCGTGTTGCAAAAGACCCACTTTTGCTTTGATGGGTTCATGGCTTACAGAATCAGTCACAATGCCTCTAAATCCAAATAAAACTTCTTCCCAATAATTTAGCATGGACGGATAATTGGCATTCCAATAATAGGGCATATTAGTGGAATTGGGTTTTTTTGTATTGGAAACTTCCAAGGTTACTTCTCTGCAATGATGGTAATAATTCATATAGTCTTGCCGACTTCCTGAAATAACATACCAACCCGCACCATTGGTCACGCCAGGGTGGACTCCATCGCCCGTGGCGGTGAAATATCCATTAAAATTGGTTTGTTTTTTTGCTGAATCGGCATATTCTTTAGAAATTTGAAACCACCAATCATTATCGGCTGCCAAATCGTATTTGCAATCCCACGGAAAATTGACCAATTCTGTTCCACCATGGAAATTTGCAGCCATCACAAATTGATATTTTTCAGCATATTGCATAAAAGCGATGGTTTCGGGTTGCCATGCTTTACTATCTGGATGGTCGCCATTTATGTGGTCTTTATAATTTCTGTTTAAATCCACAGAGTTGCCATTGTAGCGAGTTGCCAAAGCCAAAGTGTTGTTTCCTCCCCGAAAAGTTCCGTCGGGATTCGCTAAGGGATTGATGTGAATGACCGTATTGTTAATGAGATGTGTAATTCTGTCATCCGATTGGTAATTGTTTAAAAGATGGTCAGCAAAACGCAAAAGCAGCATATATCCAGTAGTTTCGTCGCCGTGCATGGTTGATGTATACAAAAAATGGGGTTCGTCTTCTGCTTTATTTATACTGTCGGAAATGAGAACCGAAAGCAATTTGCGACCACTTGGTAAAATGCCAATGGTATCAATGCGACAAATTTCTGGAAAATTTAGTGCAAAATCATACATCAAAGCTTCATACGAAAGGTAATTTGGATAGGCATCCCAGTTTTTATCAGTTTTTGCAAAATAATCCCACATTGTCCATTCGCCAGGCATTTCGGACGTATGTAACTCATATTTCCAAGGGATATTTTGTTCCAAAAACCAAGCAAAAGACTCTTTGTTTGCATACGCAAAAATACGTCCCTCTTCTGTGATTTTATCAATGGATAGTTTGTTGAAAATCAGCTTATTGGTGACATCCGTTTGAGAAAAAGAAAAGACCACTTCGCCTCGTTTTTCCAAACTTTGGTTTGCCTTTTCCAAATCTTGTGAAAAGAGACTGAAAATACCGAAAATCAGAAAGATGGTAAGCCTATATCTTTTCATAGGATTAATTATTTACTTTAGGTATTTGGCGTTTAATGATTTTGGGAATGTTTGCCGCTTCTCTTTTATAAACAGCTTTAATCTGAATTTGTTTTTCAATTTCGAGTTTATAATGACACTCTTTTATAATGCTTGCAATTTTAAAATTTACATCAATGGGCGAAATGGCACTTTCATTTAGCAAACACAAATAAATTTTGGAGGATGAAATTTGATTGTTTTTTCCGTACGCAACTATCGAACGTCCACTTTCGATGGATTCAAACTCTTTTTGTTGTAAAAAAAGATTGGATTGCAAAGTATCGCTAACAAACCAAAAACGGACATTTTTCCCTGTTGCTGGAATAAAAAATTCAGGAATAATTCCCACGGCAAAGCCCAAAAGTGGATGAACGTATTTAGACAGAAGTCCGCCTCCCAATCGGCTGACCGTTTTCACTGTTTTTTGCCAGCTCTCTTCTGCTTCTTTTCCAACTCCAATCCAGTAAGCCCAGGCCAGAGGCTCGTGTTCGATAAATTTACTCTCAAAAGTATCTTCTGCTAAATCAATTTCAATGACGGCACGGTTTTTTTTGCGAAAAGAGATGGAAGATTCCAGTTTGATTCTTTGGTCTATTAAAATCTGTTCAATATTTTTGCAAGTATCCAATACCAAAACAGGTTTTTCGGTCACCAAGGTATCGTATGCAATAATTTTATCCCGTTTGCGAATGTTGTAAATCGTATCAATTTGTTCTTTCCAAACGGGTTTTGTGTCAAATTCTTTTGAATTGTTTGATACTGGTTTGCGAAATATTTTTAGAGCATAATTCCGAGAGCGAAACGATTTGTTTTCAAAGTTTAAAACGTAAACGGAAGTTTCGGGCACGAAAAAGATGCAGAAAGCAGAATCATGATTTTTTTTTAGTTCATAAATGAATCGTCCTTCAAATTCAGAGGCGCTAAAATGTTGGATGGATCGTTTTTTTAACTCTTTAATCTCAATATTAATAATATCTCCTTTGTGAAAGCTGATGAATATTTTTTCTGAACTTCTTGATTTAAGCTGCACTTGAGAGTCAAAAACCAAAATTCCGTTTCCCGAAAAAGAGACCAAAACTTTGCTTATTAAGAAGATAAATAAAAACAATTTCTGTTTCAACATAAATCACTATTTTAACTACAAAGATAATAAATATAGAATCCTTATGCGAAAACGATTCTTTCATAAATTTAATTTCTGCTCGAAAAAGCAAACTGTCAATGGAAGTGAAGCGAGGAATATCATATATTCAGTTGTTTATCAAAAGTACTATTGAAATTCTTGGCTTTTGAACATTAAAGAAGTGGGGTTTCAGGTTTTATCCCTATAATAGTGCGAAATTCTTTGCATCACGACTTTTTCGCAATCACTAATTTATCTCCCAAAGGCTTATTTTGCTTCCTTGAAAATTGATCAAATTTTTCACATTGTTTGTTTTCAATAGATCTACTTTTCCTCTAAAATCATACATTGTTTCATTCTCGATGTTGAATATTGTATTTTCATTAGCTTCCGTAAACGTGAAAACAGACGGGATTTGAGATGATATTTTTGTTTTTTCGGGACTGGAGCTGTGGGCAATAGTTTTTACTTGCGTTAAATCGGGCGAAATAAGATAAATGTTTTTGTCACTGCTAACCACAAACATATTACTTTTTGTAGTTGCACATTTCATTTTTGTAAAGGTGTACGGAATATCGCTGATGGGCAATTTCTGCTCTACAACTTTGCCATCGGCCAGAATTTTTACTAAAAACCCACTCTTGCTCATGTAGTACCAAGCAGCTTGAGGTTCATCAATAAATGACAAAGTAGAGCCATGATGTTTGGGAATTGATTTTTGTACCGAGAAAGGCGGAATTCCGTCGAGGTTTAAAAAATGAATGTTTTCTTCATTGTCAATAACTGATAGAATCCACCTTCCATTCACTTTTTCGGCTTGAATTGGATGACTGGAAGGTCGGTTTAGGACATGCATTTTCCATGTTGAAACCAAGCTGGTATTGAGGTCGATGCAACTTATTTGTCTGTTTATATTGATGAAAAAAGCTCGGTAATCTTTTTTATTATTGATGTCGATAATGGTTCCATGATTTGCGGCCAAAACTCTAAATGGATAGGGGTATGTTTTTCCAACGGGACGTCCTAGTTTGTCTATCAAATAAATGCTGCTGGGCGAGTTGAAGTACATTTGCCATTTGCCATTTTTATAATAATCGACCATGGTAATCTTTCCTTCTGTATAATCTTTCAGTTTTATTTGCCATAGTTTGGTGCCTTTATGATCGAGCAAAATCATATTTGATTTTTTGTCAATAATGGCGACTTTAAAATAATCTTCTGATGGATCGGTTATTAATTGTGCGTTTAGAATTGGGTTGGGTACATTTATTTCCCAAATCTTTTTTGCTGTTTTTTTCTCGAAATGCACGCTGTCGCAAATTTGTTTTTCGGGGCTGACAAGTATTTCATTGGGCCTTACTCCCGAGCTTTCGTACTTTAGAAAAGCCGAAGTCATCATTAAATCATTGTTTGCTGTTCCAAACTGAATGCTTGCGTAGGCTGTGTTTTTCAATATTGTTGACAAGACTTCGTGTTCTTGATATTCTTCTTTAATCTTCGACATTATTTGCTTTTGGGCATCTGCAATTGCACAGAATATGAATAGATTGGATTCGGTGTTTGCATATTCCGACATTTCGGCATAGAGCATCGTTTCGGTAAATACGTTTACATTTACGATGCCGTCGATAATGTTTTTTATTTCTGAAATTTCGGAAGCAAAAACCAAGAAACTGTCTATGATGGCAAAAGATTGAATTTTTGTAGAGTTGAAAATTTCTGGCGAAAAGCAACGAGCACTGTTTGAAAGGTCTGTTTTTCCGATGGTAAAGCCCAAATAGGAACTGCTGTCGGAAATAGATTCCATGCTTTGAATTAAAACATCTTTTGAAAACCCTGGATCAATGGGTTTGGCAATGATTATTGGAAGTGCTGTTTTTGAGTCCTTGCCCTGATAAACAACATTTGCTATTTGAGAAATTGACAAATCACTCCAAAAATCTGTTTTGTCAACATCAGAAGTCCTTTTTTGCAGTGATTTGGATAATTTTTGCAGTTGTTTTATAAAAACGGATGATTCGCTAAAGCTAATGGCTGCAAAGAAAATAAGGTCTTTTGGTGCGATATTTAGAAAGTTGTAATTTCCAACAGATTGGTTTTTAAAAACATTTAAGTACGACTCTTTTTCGGCAAAAGAGCTGTATCCATTCCATAAAGCTATTTTTTTTCGGATGTGCAAATCTGTTTCCAGCCATTCGGATGTGCTTTGCAATTGCTCAATAAGCGATAAATGTTCGTCGGTAAAATAGGATTTTAGTTGTTCAAAAGCTCTTTTGTAGTGAACATAAAAACTAATGTCTACTTTTTTCCCAGAAGTTTTGTCCACCAAATAAAAAGCGTGATCTTCGTCAATACGTTTTCCACTATTCATCATGTCAATGGAGCTTTTTAGTAGTTCGGATGAGAAACTAATGGCCAAAACGCCTTGTTTGATGTAATAAAAAGCAGAGCTATCACCCGAAAAACGGTATATTGATGTTTCTTTATATTTTTCTTCAAAATCATTTCGGTACTCTTTAAAAGATTTTGACAATCTTTTTTCTTGCAATTTTGTGTAGGGAAGAACATAAAGCGCTTGTATGGAGTTTTCGCTTGTATTGTGTAAAGAGATGTAGAATTCATTATTACTAAACAATTCAAAAACATCTGCATCTTGCCTAATTATCGAATCTGCTTTACTTACTGCCCTTGTTTTGTTTAGAAAACTTTCAAAATCCTTCAAATCCATAAACAAATCGTTCTCAGGTAAAATTTCATTCCATAAATTTTCGATGCTTGTGGTACGAACCAACAGTATTGCATTTTCAGGAATGGCGTGGTAGGGGTGAAGGTAAGCACGTTTTAGGTTTTTATAAATAGTCATTGACCCCCATGTCAATACAAGCAGAACGATAACGACAGATAAAAGAATTAAAATATTTTTAATTTGTTTTTTTTTCATTGCAATTTTGTATTAAATCGTAAGCTGGTGAATATCTTTGCTTTAAGTTTGTGAAGACAAAATTTTCCAGCAATCAAAAATAATCCATTTGATGAAGCTAAAAATCAAATAGAAGATAAGATATTTACAATCAAATGTTAGTAAAAAAGCCTGCTCATAAAGCAGGCTTTTTTAAGAATTCAAATTGGCTATCGTTTATATCTGTTTTTCATCTTATCTATTTTATTTTTTTGATTGGATCTGTTTTTTATAAAATCGTGACCTTGATCAGGCATGCGTATCACAGAGAACTTTCCATTTGTTATTGTAAAGTCGCCTTGTTCTTGAATATTTCCGCTGCCGCTAAATGTTCCTTCAACCAATTGTCCGACGTTACCAAATCTGGTAACATTGATGGATAGGTTGCTAAAGCTTGCGTATAATTGGCTGCTGCCTATCTGCTGAATGTATCCCCAGCAGTCGCCATTTGTATATATTCCAGTGATTTTGTTATTCAAGCCCAAGTTAAATTTTCCGTCTTCTCCTTCAATGTTAATATAAGTTTCTTTCCACGTTTGATTACCTTCATTAAATTCTGAGTAAACGGCTGTTTTTACTATATTGAAGTTCGAAAAAGTTTGATTTATATATCCAGCACCATTAATGCTAAATTCATTTGGTCCTGTAACCATATCACATAAGAAAATATCGGGCATTGTGTCTGCGTGATTTATAAAGTCAGCGTAGTAATAAGTTGTTGTGTAAGCTGTTCCTGTGTATGCCCAAATTGTAATGCTTGAATTGCCCTCAACAATTGGAATTCTAAAATTTCCATTTGAAGTCTGTACAACAGAGGAAGCCTCATCATATCCCCAGCTTGCTCCGACGGTTCCTGCAACAGGAGTATTGCTGCAATTTACAATACGACCGTAGAGATAGTTCATTTGTGGAACTACAAAGTTTACCGTTTTTGTCTCACCAGAACTTAAAACACCAGCAGGTTTTACTTGAGTGTGTCCATAATAATTAAGAATTGTTACATTCAGGTCGAAGCCCGAAGGTACTGTTCTGGAATAGACACCAAGTGCGTTTGTATTTGCATATGATTGTCCAGTTCTTATGCTAACACCAGCAACAGGGTTGCCATTAGCATCGGTTACAGTTCCTGTGATAGTTGCTTGTTGTTCACTCCAAACATCGCAGTTCCAATCGGTAAAGTGAGAAACGGTTCCTATATATTTTTCGCCTGTCAAAGTGGCAAAACCTTGTTCAATCCAGCGTCCTTTAATTTCATCAAAATACCACAATGGAATGGTTGCAGGAGCAGCACCTTGCATGGAAGCGGGAACGCCTACTTCGATGTGTGCATTAGAAGTGGTTTCGTTTTTTAATTGTAAGGGGTTTCCAGCATCGTCTTTTAGTTCCACTTTGATAATACCGTAGGAATACAAATATCCACTTAAATTGGCTGTGTTTGTTGCCGCCATGTCACCACCAGGAATCAAGCGTGCAAAATAATCTTGGCTTGGGTCTAAGTAAGCTAAACTTACTTTAACACTTCCTGTATATGGATTGCCCGAAGCGTCAACAAAGCTGTTGGGTGCAAAACTTACTTTTGTATTGTGATCATACAAATTTATATCTCCGCCGCTTGTCGCACTGATTATGGCCATGGTGCTAATGGGCGAATAGTCAGGAATCATGGTTGCGTGAATAATTACAACGCCGTTGGTGGGTCGTGTTTCAGAACGAACGACCTTCATGAAGTTGTTTTTTTCAAAACGCAAAGAAACTCTGTTTCCAGTGGGTGCGTTGTGAAAATAAAAAGCCCCAAACTCATTGGTCGTTTTTGGAGCAGCAGTGCTGCCTTCTATTGTGACAGTAGCACCTTGAATAGGACTGTTGTTTAAATCCAAAACAATCCCTGAAATAATGCTTGTAGTGTTTGTTGGATTTGGATTGTCACCGCCTCCGTTATCATCGGTGTTGTCTTTCTTGCAACTAGAAAATAAAGCGACACCAATAAGAAGAATCATTGTTATAAAAAAAGAAAGATTTTTTTTCATGATGGATGTTTTTTGGTTTTTAATTTATTATTACATAATGCAAAGATAATTGATTTATTATTACATAATACAAATATAAAGTTTAATTTTCAATTAATGTTTTTTTGACCTAAATCAGATTGTTTTATTTAAAAAAAACCATTGCCAGATAAATTTCAATATTTTTAATTGACGTTGATGTTTTTTTAAAATAGCTTCATGTAAGTTTTTTAGATAGAATTGACATAATCATTTTTGTTTTTTTATTATGGAATTCTATTATGTATGGATATTTGAAAATGAATAAATGGAACATATCTATTATTTTGAGTTTTATTTTAACAATAAAAAGACGATTGAGTAGCCTTTCTGCGGTTTCATAATTGTTTCCAAGTCACATCTGTTTGTGTCTGTTAATTAAGATGTTAGCTTTTAAAAAAAAGCTTAAAACGCAGTTTTTTAAAGACAAAAATGTTAAACCTATGTGAAAGACCTTGATATCGCATATAAAATATTGTAATTTAAATGCGTTCTAATATTTTGGATGATGATAATGATTAAAAAACTCACTGAGACTGGCTCTACCAACTCATATTTAAAAGAGCTAATTCATGTTCATATGATAGATATGGTCGATTCAAAAGATATATCGAAGTACGTGCCTGAATTTTTCTCGGTTATGGCTCATTATCAAACAGAGGGTCGAGGACAACAGAATTGTCATTGGCACAGCGCACCCAATAAAAATGCTCTGTTTAGCACTCTTCTTTATCCTAAAATACATCCTTCCTTGCAGTTTTGCTTGTCGAAAATAGCTTCATTGAGCATCATTGATTTTTTAAAAACATTGCTTCCCGATTCTCAGCATTTATCCATAAAATGGCCCAATGATATTTATTTTAAAGATCGTAAAATAGCAGGGATTTTGATTGAAAATTCGGTCATGGGTGAGGAGATGTTATATTGCGTGATTGGAATTGGTTTAAATATGAATCAAATATATTTTAGCGACCAATTGCCCAATCCAATTTCTGTTTCTCAAATAACAGATTTGACTCATGACATAGAAGAAGCCGTTAAGCTGATTATTAATAATATAGCTTTTAGATATGCAAAAATAATGGAGAATGATTGTACATTTTACGATGATGAATATTTGAATCTCCTATATCAAAAGAATAAAGAGGCTAATTATGAAGTTGATAATGAGGTGTTTTCGGCTCGAATCAAGGGTGTAAACGAATATGGGAAATTGCTTTTGCTGAAAAAGAATTGCGAACTGATAGAGTGTGGCTTAAAAGAGGTGAAGTTTTTATAAAAAAGAGCAGCAAAATTACAAAATGAGCAGTTTTTTGAAAATACAAAATAAAACCTGATTCTACATTGTCATAATAAAGGTTTATTTTTTTAG
>Ga0265295_1007077_pt1 | contig 13129 bp, 12 predicted proteins | sample Munlansysbiofilm_FD_192503 | JGI IMG/M metagenome (GOLD analysis project Ga0265295, IMG submission 192503) | Leachate microbial communities from a municipal landfill in Southern Ontario, Canada - Methane capture system biofilm | ecosystem: Engineered > Solid waste > Landfill > Unclassified ... | reverse complement strand
CTAAAAAAGAGCAATTGTCAGTTGAGGAGGCGGATAAGCTAATAAACATAATTAAGAATAAAAAGTAGATAATTATGAATGCTATAATAAACTATATGGCTGAATCTCTAATTTGCGGAGCCGTGTATTTTCTGCTTTTCAGTTTATTTTTTTCAAAGGAGAATAATTACTCATTTCAAAGAGTTTCAATACTGGTATCAGCGCTATTGGCAGCAGTTTATCCACTAATTACTATTCCGGTTTCAAATGATGTTGTTCCAAGATTTTTTATACAACCTGCATATGTATTCGGCGATTATTCACCAGGTTTGACATCTGAAACTGGTGGTGGCAAGATAATAAGCATATCAATGTTTCTATTTGGATTTATCACGTTGTTATTTATTTCCAAAAACCTGATTGAGCTCATTCGGATATTAAGACTTAGGAGTAGGTCTGAAATTATTTTTACATCAAAATCATACTCAATTTACAACCAGAAAGAGATAGATGTTCCATTCTCTTTTGGGAAAAACATATTCTTAACAAATTCTATTAACTCTACTGATAGAGAGATGATTATTAGGCATGAATTATCTCACGTAAAAAGAAGACATTCTGCAGATATAATTTTTATTAACCTTCTTATATCACTACAGTGGTTTAATCCTTTTATATATATACTCAAATCTAAGCTACTTGAGATTCATGAATTTCAAGCAGATATGGATGTTCTAAATAACGGAGCGGACATTTCTGAGTACAGAGAATTAATCTTTTTTTCTCAATTTTTTCCAGCCCCGGATATATCAAATAGTCTCCACAAATCATTAACTTTTAAAAGATTTATTAAAATGGAAAATCTTAAACAATCAAAGGTGAGAGCAAGGCTTGTTGCGCTGTTCTCCGTTGCCGCTCTTCTATTATTCTCTGTAACCTCATTTAGCAAAGTCGATGTCAAGATCCAGAAAAGTGATGCGTTAGTCAATGAAACAGAAAGTTCTTTGATTGAAATACCACAGGATACAATTAAAACAGTTCCGTTTGCAATTGTTGATGTAAAACCAAAATTTCAGGGGGGAGATGAAATCACTTTTACAAACTGGATATCTAGTCAACTTGTGTATCCGGAACAGGCAAAAAAAGAGGGAATTCAGGGTAAAATTATTTTTCAATTTACAGTTTCTGAAAAAGGAAAGGTCGAAAATGTCAAAATAGTTAGAGGAGTTCATAATCTTCTTGATAAAGAGGCTTACAGGGTTGTTTCTCAATCTCCTGACTGGGAGCCTGGATTACATAAAGGTAAGCCGATAAGTGTTAGATATACAATTCCTGTAATATTCAAGCTTGCAGGTAAGATAAAAGAGTAATTTATTAGTTAAATAAATAAAAAAACCATCTGATTTTTCAGATGGTTTTTTTAAGTGTGTATTCTTTATGGACAAATTATTTTTGTGCCTTTTTGTATCTGCTGAGGAATTTGTCAACACGTCCTGCAGTATCCACAAGCTTCATCTTACCTGTATAAAATGGGTGTGAAGTATTTGAAATCTCCACTTTGATTACAGGGTATTCAACACCTTCGTGCTCAATTGTCTCTCTTGTATTTGCACACGAGCGTGTGATAAATACGTGGTCATTTGACATATCCTTGAAAGCTACAAGACGGTAGGTTTCGGGATGTATTCCTTTTCTCATTACTATTATTGTTAATTATTATGGGGTTGCAAAAGTACAAATATTTATTTTACAATGCAAAATTTAATCTCTGCTGCCTGCAAATTTTGCAAGTAGTTTAAGGATTTCAAGATATAGCCATATTAAAGTAACCATTAGTCCAAATGCTCCATACCACTCCATATACTTGGGTGCACCGGCGGCAGATGCTTTTTCTATAAAGTTAAAATCCATCATCAGTGTAAAGGCTGCTATACCAACTATTACTAGGCTTATACCTATACTTAATGGGCCGCTATTGTGGAGCATTATAAGATTAACTCCAAAAAGGGAGAGCAAAATTGTGACTACGTAATAGAGCATTACTGCGCCAATTGCTGCTGTAATAATTCTTGTAAACTTCTCATTGACTTTGATTAGTCTACTTCTGTAAAGAAGAAACATTACAAAAGCTGTCATCATTGTTAGGAGTACAGCGTTCATCACAATTCCGGGAGCACTTTCTGCAAAGGCAGAATTAAACATTGCAGATATGGCACCTAGAAAGAGGCCCTCAAGAAGGGCATAAACAGGAGCCAAATATTGTGCAAGGTTTGGCTTAAACGAGATTATTAGAGCAACTACAAAGCCGCCTATGACACCTCCCCACATCCAAGGCTGTATTGAAGCCGGATTAATGGATTCATAGAATATTTTCCAGGTATAGGCTGCTCCGGCAAAAACAATTAGGGCGAGGAGAAGTGACTTCATCGCCGTTCCCTTTACTGTCATTGTTTCGGTTGAGGCAATTGTTGCCTCTTTTCTGAAAATCTTTTCGCTTAATACAGGATTTGACATACTAAATTAATTTTTATTTACATCTGAAAAGCTGCTCGTCATAAAGAAGCACTCTTTTTGCTTTTCTTATCCATTTTTGCTCTTCGTGCTTCATCTCCTCTCTTATATTATCCCAGTTTTCCTTTCCCTCAAGATAATTAACAAGTAACGGGTCTCCGCATAGTAGGTCAATAGCTTTTAAATCGTTACCCGCTTCATATTTTCCGGGGCGAAAATGGAACTCTTGGCAGTTTTCCTTGATGAACCTTATTATCTTCAAATTATGTGCCAGTGCGTGATACTGTTTTCCAGGAATGGGATGTAACTGGAAACCACTACAAACCTCTCCTGCATATTTGTGAAACTGAGGTATAAATCTTGTCCATCTTATATAAACTCCAGGGTCTGCCATTGGGTGAGAGGGATCGTTCCAGTTTTCGAATCCCTTTTTTGTGTTGTAATCTGAGAGAGACTCCATAAATGGTGCTCCAAATATCTCAAATGGTCTTGTGGTTCCTCTTCCCTCGCTAACGTTAGTACCTTCCCAAAGACACTGACCACTGTAAAAATGACAGGTAAATAGTCCTGGAATGTTTGGAGATGGAGGAATACTCCAGGGTAGCATCTCTCTGTTAACAGATTCGGCTAAATATGATATAATATGAAGAGGAAATTTGCCGTTAATCTCGCTGTAGAAGTAGTTTGCAAGTTCGCCTAAAGTGAGCCCGTGCCTATGAGGAATGCCCTCTTCGCCAATGAATGAGGAGTATCCATCCTTGAGCATAGTACCCTCAATTTGTCTGCCCATTGGATTTATCCTATCAATAATATATATGGGAAGGTTGATTGAATTGGACTTTAGTACTCTAAAAAGGTTGAACATTGTAATTGGAAAGGTGTAGTATCTTGCACCGGCATCTTGAATGTCTATTATTAGAGCGTCAACATCCTCAAGTTTATCTTTTCTTATTGAGAGACTCTCTTCGCTGCTTCCGTAAAGAGATACAAACTCACAACCGGGTGCCAGTTTATCATATTCGGAAGTCGAATCAAGTTTTACCTGATCCTGAAGTTCTCCAAAAAGTCCGTGTTCTGGAATAAATACCCTCTTTAGCTGCCCCCTTTTATAGAAAGTTTCAAACAGATACTCTCCTCTTTGAGGATGCCAGGAGCTTTGGTTGCAAAGGATAGCTATTTTTCCGCTTCTTAGAATAAGATCGGGTTGTTCAGTTAAGGGTGTTGTTCTGAATGAAAACATATCAGGTTGAAATTATTTCGTTTATTACTTCCATTATCTCCTTTGCGAGTGTAGAAGATTGATCTTCAGTAGGAGCCTCGGCATAAATGCGAATAATAGGTTCTGTATTTGATTTTCTGAGGTGTACCCACATTTTTTCAGAATCAAAATCTACCTTAACACCATCTATGTCTGTTACTCTTTTGTGTGAATATTTGTTTTTAATCTCTGAAAGTATTTTATCTACATCTATTGATGGAGAGAGCTCAATTCTGTTTTTAGAAATACTATATTGAGGATATTTTGTTTTTAGTGCAGTAAGCGTTAGTTTCTCTTTAGCAAGTAGACTTAAAAAGAGAGCAATTCCAATCATAGCATCTCTTCCGTAATGAAGATCAGGAACTATTACTCCTCCATTTCCCTCTCCTCCAATCACAGCTTCAACACGTTTCATCTCTGTTACAACATTTACTTCACCTACGGCTGAGGCAAAATAATCACATCCGGCTGCCTCTGTAATGTCTCTAAGTGCTCTGGAAGATGAGAGATTAGATACAGTTGATCCTTTTTTATTCCTTAATATATAATCTGCTACAGCAACTAGAGTATACTCCTCTCCAAATGGGTTACCATCCTCGCAAATAAGAGCAAGCCTATCAACATCCGGATCAACGGATATGCCTAAATCTGCTCCCTCTTTAACAACTCTTGAAGATAGCTCTGTAAGATGTTCAGGAAGAGGTTCAGGATTGTGTGCAAATTGTCCTGTAGGATCGCAGTTAACTTTAATACAATTCACTCCTAGTGCTTCCAGTAGTTGAGGCATAATTATTCCCCCTACAGAGTTTACTGCATCTACAACGGCTGTAAAACCAGCTCTGTATATGGCCTCTGTATCTACCAAAGGGTAGGAGAGAACTGCCTCTATATGCTGTTTTGTAAAATCTTTTTTTGTTATAATTCCCAGTTGGTCTATTTCAGAAAAATTGAATTCACCCCTTTCTGCACACTCCAATAATTTTGCCCCCTCTTCAGCATTAAGAAACTCACCCTTTTCATTTAGAAGCTTAAGTGCATTCCATTGTCTAGGATTGTGTGATGCTGTGAGAATAATTCCACCATCTGCTTTTTCAAATATAACCGCCATCTCAACTGTGGGTGTAGATGATAGTGATGCATTAATCACATCTACTCCGCAGGCCATAAGAGTTCCACATACAAGTTGTTCTGCCATCTCTCCTGAGATCCTGGCATCTCTGCCAACAACAACTTTATATCGATTTTTTCCAGGGAGTCTCTTCTTAAGTCTGTATGAATATGCCGTAACAAATTTCACAATATCCGGAGGTGTAAGTGCCTCTCCCGGCAACCCTCCGATGGTTCCTCTGATACCTGAAATGGATTTTATTAGTGTCATTTTATCCTTGTATTTAAGATTCAAAGATAAGTAAAAAAAGAGAGCCGAAGGTAATGAAAATTACTCCGGCTCCTATTATTTATTTGTATTACAGTACTATGCAGGTATTGCAAGAAATGCTGCTGCAAATGCAAGGATAGCATAAAGCTCAGGGAATACACCAAGTATAAGTGTTTTTCCGAACACATCCTGACCATTGCTCATTTCAACGATTCCATTTGCAACGATAGAGGATTGCTTAATGGCTGAGAAATATCCAACTACTCCCAGACCAACGCCTACCGCGAAAATAGCAAAGCCTTGTCCAAGGCTTAGTACAGGCATCTCTAGAAGTCTGTTAAGCATAAGGAAGAACCCTGCAAATCCGTATAGACCCTGAGTAGATGGGAGTGCGCAGAGAATCATTGCAGAACCGAACATATCGGGGTTTTTCTTTAGAGCACCGATTGTAGCGTTACCGCCTATGGTTACTCCGATAGTGCTACCAATACAGGATACGGCAAGCATTATGCCCATTCCTACATAGGCCAGTGTCAATGGTAATAATTGTTCCATAATGTTTTAAGTGTTTATTGTTGTTATTTGTTTTAATTTTCATTTTTAGTGAGTGGACGGAATGCTCTTCCTCCTCCTCCAAAACCTGCATTTTTATAGAATTCTACAAAAGTAAGACGCATAGGGTGCACGAAGGCTCCAAGACTGTTAAGCAGCAGTACGGCAGTATGCCCAACTAATAGCATTAATCCTGTGAAAAACCATCCTACATATGGGATTCCAGACATATTCATAGCAACAGAATTAACAACTAATCCAAGAATTCCTCCTGCTGTTCCTAGTCCAAATAGTCTTATATACGAAAGCATATCTCCAAATATTCCTGTTATATCATATAGAGAGAATGCCCCTTTCATAATTCTTTTAAAGATATTGCCTTCAACACTTGAGAAGAGTATTATAAATGCAAGTCCGGCATAACCAATATAGTTGACATAAGCAGGTATGATTAGATCTGGCATCATTGTTCCGGCATAAATAATTGCCAACCAGATAACAAGAATTGCCCAACCCAGATTATGCATTCCGTGTTGCCATCCCTTTCTTATCATTGAGTCTATTGCATTTACTAATCTTGCAACTACAATCTGGAAAAGCCCAAAAATTATGGCAAACCAAAACATTTTTATATCTGAGAAGAATAACTCTTTAATGGAATCCGGCATAGGGATTATATCTTGAATCTTTGCTCCAAAGAATACTCCGTTAAGCATAGGCATTAACATTGCTCCAATTCCAAGGAATTGAATAAGCATCATATATCCTTTGAATTTTGGCAACTTAAATCTGCCAATTGTTCCAGCTATCAGCAGTACTATTCCATATCCGATATCTCCCAGGCATAGACCAAAGAAAAGCATATAGAATGGTGCAAAGTATGGAGTGAGGTCAAGCTCACCATATTTTGGTAGCATATATAACTCACCAATTGGTTCAAACAACTTTGTAAAGAAGTTATTTTTTAGTTTAATTGGCGGATTATCCTCCTCTTTTGCGACATCTTCAATAAAATACACCCCTGTGTTTTCAAAGAATTTGTGGAGCTCCTCTCTCTTATCTGCAGGAGCAAAACCTGTCATAATAGCGATGGTTCCTTCAGCCTCTTTAACTGAGGCCACCCCAGCAAGATGCAAGTCCAGTGAGGCTCTTTCTAAAACGGCACCGGAATGCATAATCTCAGACATTTTCAAAAGGGATGATAGTCTAGCCTCAGTTACCTCAATATTTAATCTAACCTCTTCAATCTTACTCTCAATAATGTGATAAGATGTTGTAGGAAATTTACTCTCCGGGTATTTAAAGTTAAGCTCTTCATCTTCCTTTGTAAGAATTACAAAATAGCATTTACCATCCTTTTTAGAGAGGATATGAATAATGTATTTGTTCTCCCATTCGCTATCGTAATTTGATTCAGAGATGACAAAGCAGTGCATTTTGTATCCTAAAGATGAAATCTTATCAATATCCTCTTTTGTAAATGCTCCCCATTGAGCTGCCTCGTCTCTCTCCCTTGACATACTTTTTAGCTCTGAATTGAGGTATATTCTCTCCTCAAGAGATTTTTCAGTTGATACAAGAAGCTCCTCAGGAGAGAAACCATTTAAATCAGGTGCTGATGATATATTTTTTTCGGAAAGGGTCTCTGACAGCGCCTTAATAGATTTCTCTGCAGTGGCATATCTTTCAAGGAGTGCAAACTTCTCTTTTGAATGTTCGTCCACAACTTTGTTCTCTCTTGTTATATCCACCATACCAATCTCTTGAACCCTCTCTAGGAAAGTTTGAACCTCCATATGGTAAAGGATAAAAGAGTATTTTGTCATTTTAGTAATCATAGGGCAGCTACCTCCTCTTGTTGTCTGTTTTTTACGATTTTTTGTGATGCTTTTGAAAGATTCTCCTCATCCTCCATAAATCGTTTAATCTTAAGAATAGCCTCTTTATAACCTGGAATCTGTACCTTCTCGTAAAGATTAACTTTTTGAGTGGTCTTCTTTCTGGCAAATTCTAACAGCCTCATCTTCTCAAGATAAATTTCAGATTCAATTCCGAGTTGAGCAAGTTGCTGGAGAATTTTAACTCCATCTGCGTACCAAACTGGTTTTGAAAAGATGTTATATGGCTTTACGTCATAGATTACCTCTTTTAAGGATGGGGTTTTGATACCTGCAATTTTAACAGTTTCAAGTACTACGTCCTTAACAGAGATTAATCCGGGCTCAAATTCGTTCCATAGCCCGGCCAGATAGTCATAAGATTTCAGTGAAGAGGCCAATTGATCCAACAACTCGTCAGAGCGATACTTCGCTCTCTTAACCTCCATTCTAAGAGCAGACTCCTTGTTCTTAAGAGTGGGCAGTGCGTTTGTACGCACCTTGAGCTGCTTGTTAAGGTCATTAAGAGAGGTTTTGTTGAATTGGAATTTTATAGCCATAATTGAAATCTATGCGGTTTTCCAGTATTTATTAAGTATCTCCTCTTTGATGCTAAGCTCCTCTCTTGTGAAGTACTTAGAAAAGAGTTCCCAAGCAGTGTCGAGCATCTGAGTAGTGTTAATATTAACATCAATTGCAAGTAGTCTACTAGAATATGCCTTAGCATAATCTAGACATCTCATATCATAGTCACTTAGATCAAAACCATTCTCAAGCTTTGTTTTAGCATTTGCGGCGTCTGCATAGAGTCGCACAGCTGCATTCATTACGTGGTTGTGATCCTCTCTTGTCTTTTTGCCTATCACAAGTTGTTTAAGCCTAGAAAGAGACCTAAATGGATCTACGATGACCTTTCCGGTATCAGAATCTGCTCTAAGGAATAGCTGACCCTCTGTAATGTATCCTGTATTGTCCGGAATAGCGTGAGTAATATCACCTCCGCTTAATGTTGTAACTGCAATAATTGTAATTGATCCACCATCTGGCAACTGAACTGCCTTTTCGTAAATTTTTGCAAGGTCAGAATAGAGAGATCCCGGCATTGAGTCTTTAGAAGGAATCTGGTCCATACGATTACTTACGATACTAAGAGCATCTGCGTAAAGGGTCATATCTGTAAGAAGAACCAGAACCTTTTCGTTTTTGTCAACAGCAAAATATTCGGCAGCAGCAAGCGCCATATCGGGAATAAGAAGTCTCTCAACTGGAGGCTGCTCTGTTGTGTTTACAAAGCTGATAATTTTGCTAAGCGCTCCGGCGTTCTCAAACATCTGCTTGAAATAGAGGTAATCGTCGTTTGTCAAACCCATACCTCCAAGAATAATCTTGTCAACATCTGCTCTTAGGGCTACTTGTGCCATAACCTGATTGTAGGGCTGGTCAGGGTCCGCAAAAAATGGAATTTTTTGCCCGGATACAAGAGTGTTATTAAGGTCAATTCCCGCTATACCTGTTGGTATAAGTTCAGATGGTTGCTTTCTTCTGAAAGGGTTTACTGATGGCCCTCCAATATATCTTTTTTCACCCTCTACCGGAGGTCTGTTATCGATAGGCAAGCCATAAGAGTTAAAGAAACGTCCGGCAAGCTCTTCGCTTACATTCAGAGTAGGGGGCTCTCCAAAGAATACCACCTCTGCGTTTGTCGCAATACCATCTGTTCCTTCAAATACCTGAAGTGTAACCAAATCATCTTTAATCTTAACAACCTGTGCCAGCCTGCCGGCAACGGTTGCAAGCTCCTCATTTGCCACTCCTGAGGATCTGAGAGATATGGTGGCTTTTGTAATAGCCTCCACTCGTGTGTATATCTTTTGAAATGCTTTAGTTGCCATTGTCAATCTCCTTTTTAAGTTGTTCAAGATAATTGTTGAACTCTTTGCTCTGATATTCAGAGTAGTTCATTTGACGCATTATGTTAATCAGCTTTTTATAGTAGTCTGCACACTCTTCAAAATTGTCAAATTCTCTCTCTCTGTCGCAGATATCCATAACAAGATTGTACATAAACTTTTGTCTTTCAAGAGGTGTTGACTGGTCAATTTTGTCAAATGCATCCTGCTGAAGTATAATAAAGTCTAATAATTCAGATTTCCAGTACCTTGTATGGTATTCAATTGGAACTCCGTCGTCACCAAGAATATTAATTTGGTCGTAGGCCTCTTTTCCTCTTAGGGCGATGTTCTTGCCTTTTAAAACTTTATCTACCCAGTCATCACTGAACCTTTTCTTTAGATCTTCAATGATTTCGGGATATTCAAGATATTTTGAATAAGAGTCAATAGGATCTACTGCAGGGTATCTTTTTTTATCCGCCCTGTTCTGAGCAAGAGCATAAAAACATCTTGCGGCCTTTTTTGTAGATTCAGTAACAGGTTCTTTTAGGTTACCACCTGCAGGGGAGACTGTTCCAATAAATGTAACAGATCCTGTCTTATCATTATATAGATTTACAATACCTGCACGTGCGTAAAAGCTTGAGATAATTGCCGGGAGGTCCATAGGGAATGCATCTGCACCGGGAAGCTCCTCCATTCTGTTTGACATCTCTCTGAGAGCCTGTGCCCATCTTGAAGTTGAATCTGCCAGGAGGAGTACTTTTAGTCCCATTGCTCTGTAGTATTCTCCAATTGTCATTGCTGTATATACAGAGGCTTCCCTTGCTGCTACAGGCATATTGGAGGTGTTACAAATAATTGTTGTACGTTCCATTAGTTTTCTTCCTGTTCTTGGGTCAATTAGTTCAGGAAATTCTGTGAAAATCTCCACAACTTCATTGGCTCTCTCTCCGCAGGCCGCCATAATGATAACATCTGCCTCGGCCTGTTTTGATATGGCGTGCTGCAGTACTGTTTTTCCGCAACCAAATGGTCCTGGAATGAATCCGGTTCCCCCCTCTGCCATTGGGTTAAAAGTGTCTATTGTGCGGACGCCGGTCTCCATAATTCTAAATGGCCTGGGCTTATCTTTATATGCAGTAATTGCAACCTTTACAGGCCACTTTTGCATCATAGTAATATTATGCTCCTCACCATTCTCATCAATAACAACAGCAATAACATCATTTACTTTATAATTACCTGCTGATACAATCGATTTTACTTTATAGTTCTCTTTCATAGTAAAGGGAACCATAATTTTGTGGGGAAGCCATCCCTCTTTTACCTCTCCAAGCCAAGTGGCTGCTGTTACGGCATCACCCTCTTTTGCCTCAGGGGTAAACTCCCACTCCTTATCAAGGTCTAGTGGATTTGTGTACTCTCCTCTTGTCAAGAAAACACCTTTCATTGTCTCAAGGTTGTTCTGAAGTCCGTCGTAGTTGCTTGAGAGAATCCCTGGACCTAGTGTTACCTCTAACATATGGCCATTAAATTCTGCCGTATCACCAACTTTCATACCCCGTGTGCTTTCATACACCTGAACAAAGGCATTTTTACCATTGACTTTAATCACCTCTGACATAAGCTTTGTTCCCGCCAGGTCAATAAAGCAGATTTCATTCTGGGAAACGGGACCGTCAACCTCTATGGTTACAAGGTTGGAGATGATCCCTTTTACTGTTCCTCTGGTTTTCATATCTTGTAATATATTATTTTCTCTTATTCCTCTTTATCATTATTCTTATATGTTTCTCTAACCTCGTCTACCAGTTTTTTGAAAAGCTCTGCCCCTAACTTTTTATCTAGGGCATCCCATCTCTTGGTAAGCAATAGTCTTGTAACAAATCCCAAGATCCAGTCAATATCAAAATAATTAAATACTGTTATCTGATTTGATTTATTCCACCTCATCAGATCAAGGCCTTGTTCTTTCTCAAGAATATTAGAGTTTGACAATAGACTAAGCAGTTTAGATGACTCTTCAAAAAATTCAGAGGCTCCAAAGTCAGCAGCTCTACTTGTCTTAATAGTATTAACCAGGTTATTGTCACCTATAAGAAATTGAATAGCATCCATACCGCTCTGCTTTGCAATATAAGCAGCCTGGATATTACGCATATTCAGGTCAAATCTGAAGAATTCGTTCAGGAACCTGTTACGGGTCTTAAACACCTCCCTGTAAAAATGAGATGACAGGTTCTCCCCCTTTAGTCCGAAAAGTAGCCAGTCAAGATACTTCATCTCTTTAGGATGGATATTCTCTTTAATGTGATCAAGAAGAATATCTATATTGTGGCTGCTTTTTTCAAAATCGGGGAAAAGTTCCGGGAGGCCCGCAATGAGATATGGATAGTTATTCATTACTATTCGTTGAATAAAAACTCACGAGTTTTTGGTTTGAGATACTCACTGAACAGGAGTTGCAGATCTTTATCTGTAAAACTTATGTGATAACCCTCTTTTGCAGGGCCTATCTTGAATCCGTTCTGAAGTTTATTGTCAAATCGTATCTCTACACCCTCTTGCATCTGTTTAGTTGCTTCGCTTTTAAAGAAAGATTCCAGCTCTGCTCTTTTATTTTCAGGGAGAAGGAGAGAGAGGGAGACCATATCGCTTCCTTTTGGATTAAAGGCTGATATTGCTGACATTACTAAATCTTTCAAAAAAGATGAGCTCTCTGATACTCCTGAAACAGGCTTGTTGATGGAATTGGAAATTAAGGTGTTCTCAATCTGATTTTTGAGTGAAGTAACAGTTTGTCTGAAGGCCATTTTAATTTCGGTCTCCATTTTCTGTTTAACATCTTGTGCTTCTTTTTTTGCACTTGATATTATCTTCTCAGATTCGGCCCTTGCATCTGCAAGAATAGTGGCAGCCTCTTTTTTTGCTTTTGCCACCATTTCATCGGCTTCCTGTTTACCCTTTGACAGACCCTCTTTGTACAATTTGTCTGTTAGCTCTTGCAACTTGTTTTGCATACCTTTTAAATTAATGTGAATTTACAAATTTACAAAAAAAAAATTACCAACTGACTTCAAGATGTCTTGTTTCTAACAATATTTGATGTCAAATATCCATTCTATTTGTAATAAAAAAAGTGAGCACCATAAATAGGGGTGCTCACTTTTTTTTATATTGGTTAACTGCTTACGACAAGAATCCTAAAAGGATACCGGCTGCAACGGCACTTCCAATAACACCAGCAACGTTTGGACCCATTGCGTGCATAAGGAGGAAGTTTGATTTATCGTATTCAAGTCCAACATTGTTTGAAACCCTTGCTGAATCCGGAACGGCAGATACACCTGCATTACCTACAAGAGGATTTATTTTATTACCCTCTTTTAGGAAGAGGTTGAATAATTTCACAAAAAGAACTCCTGTTGCTGTCGCAATTACAAAAGAAGTTGCTCCTAAAATGAAAATGTATACAGATTTCCATTGTAAAAATTTGTCTGCCTGGGTTGAACATCCAACAGTTACTCCAATCAATATTGTAATAACATCAATTAGCGGTCCGCGGGCAGTCTCTGCAAGCCTTCTTGTAACGCCACTCTCCTTAAGCAGGTTGCCAAAGAAGAGCATACCTAATAACGGAAGGCCGGAAGGGACAATAAAAGCTGTCATTAAAAAGCCG
>Ga0265295_1007075_pt1 | contig 13133 bp, 10 predicted proteins | sample Munlansysbiofilm_FD_192503 | JGI IMG/M metagenome (GOLD analysis project Ga0265295, IMG submission 192503) | Leachate microbial communities from a municipal landfill in Southern Ontario, Canada - Methane capture system biofilm | ecosystem: Engineered > Solid waste > Landfill > Unclassified ... | reverse complement strand
ACGTTAATTTGGAGCTTAACCCAGTGATTTCTTTTAAGAGCATCTGGGTCATCTGACAGGTTTCACAGGCCTCATTTTTTGTAAATAGTACAAATGTCACAGGATCTTTCATTGCTTTCAGAAATTCTTTGATTTGTTCTTGAATTTCGAGGGTTAATAAGTGATTCATTTTTTATTCTCCTTTGTATTGGTGAGTGAGATAATGACTGGCTGAGAGGGCAGCGTTTGCGCCTTCGGCAGCCGAGATGATGATTTGTTTATAGGGTTGATCGGTGACATCACCAGCAGCGAACAGGCCAGGGAGTGATGTCATTTGATGAGTGTCGACAATGATTTCTTGACGCTCATTGAACTGAACAAGGTGCTTCACAAAGTGGCTGTTCGGTTCGGTTCCAATATGAATGAAAAGTCCATCGGCTGCTATAATGCGGGTTTGTTGGATAAGCTTATCCAAAACGCGAATTCCCTTGAGATGCGAATCACCGATGACTTCTAGGATTTGAGTGTCGAGATGAACGCTCAGGTTTGGTAACTTATCGAGTTTGTCAAGCAGGATTTTGTCTGCTCGCCATTGACTGCGGTGAACCACGATGATTTCACTTGCATAGGGCACGAGATCTAAGACGGCATCCGCTGCGCTATTTCCTCCACCAGCGACAATCACTCGCTTATCTTTGAAAAATGGCGCATCGCAGATCGTACAATATGAAACACCTTTATTTGCAAATTCCTTTTCTCCTGGAATCTCGAGATGTCGCGGTTTTCCTCCTGTAGCAATCAAGACGGTTTTTGCTTGAATGTCACGATCTTGCTCGAGATGGATTCGAAAGATTTCTCCGACTTTTTCCACCTGGATGACCTGGGCATCGCTGATAACGGGAACATTCAATTGCTGAAGATGTTGGTCGAATTTGGCAGACAGATCTTTTCCTTCCAGCTGTTGGAACCCCAAATAATTCTCGATGGTCGTTGTGTTGTGAAGTTGACCGCCAATATCTTTTGTGATCAGTCCGACTGCCAAGCCCTTTCGTTTGGCATATAAAGCAGCATTGAGGCCGGCCGGACCACCACCGATGACCAAGAAATCATACAGCAGGGAATCATCAATCATCACCCTTTTTTTTGGACTTTCTAGTGAGAAATCAAACATTTTAAATTCCCCCTTACTTAATTCCTTTGACAATCAAATCAATGGCGTCATCCAGATTATTGATTTTAATGTCATTGGTCTTCTCAATCATTTGAATCAAATTCGAGGTTGTCAAAATTCCGATCGCTTTGTCAATGCCTGCTCGAATCGCCTTTAATTGATTCAGAATCTCTAGGCAGCCAGAGTCGCTTTCCATCATCTTCAAGACACCCTGCATTTGCCCTTGAGTGCGTTTGATTCGATTCTTCAACGTGGGATCGCAGATCATGATTCATCACTCCTCTTTGCTCTTTCATAATACCCCACGGGGTATATTTTAGCAATTGATTTGCTCAAAGAAAAGCGTGATTTAATCGATTGATCAAATCAAGCTTTTCAGGCGAAGCAATTGGCACAATTAGATTAAAAATATTTATAAGTATTCCTGATCAAGAATCCAAACCAATGTATAGGCGAAGCTCATCATCTATGACTTCACAGTCATTGAATACGAGGCCGGAACCTTCAAACATTTCATTGAGTTTTTCCTTGGGAATCACGATTGTGTTACCCACCATTAATGTGTCGTCGAAGATTGCAAAAAGAGTGGCTAAAATATCGGCATCCAAGATAACTTCACCCAAATTGGCGTCAATGATCGTTAGGACCATATCACCGGAAGCATTCATCCAAACGGAACTTTTCAAGTTGAATTGCATATCAAATGAGCCCGCCATGCCTGCTTTCGTCAGAGTCATCCTCAAATGGATCGATAAGAAATCGTCTTGCATTCGAACGAAGAGATTCGTGGAAGTGAAGGAGTAGACAATCTCTTCGCCCGAGAGTGTGAACTCAATCGGAAATTCAAACTGGATTTTGTCCGCTAACGTATAATCGAGGATGGCATTGACATCCGCTTCGGAGAGATCGATCCGCGGGTCAAGAAGGTATGGAGCGGCTCTTAAGGCCAAATCGGCCATGAAGGCCACTTTGTCGAGATCGTTGTCCCATTTCGTGAAGTTCGGTTCATCCAGATCGGTGAGCAATCGGCGAAATGCCCCGATTTGAATGGCGATGTCGAACCCCTCATCTGAAACATCCATGATTAGCAATGATTCTTTGTAAACGACTTTAAGCAACGCCGCAAAACTAGGTTCGATTTGATATAGATATTCTGTGAGTTCGGTTTCACTGACTGTGAAACTAAACTCCTCGGGTTCAAAAACACCAAAGCTCAAGTGCTCGGCGATCAAATCATTAAGACTATTATCGGTCAATTGTGTAATGATAAAATCGGCCAGTTTCAGTGCTTGATTCAACGGAAGCTTTAGGCGGCCAACTTGGATTTTTGCGACTTTCAAATAATAGGCGTCATTTTCCGAAAGCACAATATCAAAAATGATCTCCAAACCAGTTTGGTATAAGACTCGCCCGTTTACAACGAAATCCGCACCCGCTGTCACCACGATTTGATCATCGGACAATTCGGTCCAAACGCCTTTCAGACCGGTATTTCGACCAAAGACCTGCATATAATCATGGGCTATCTCGCCTTCATAGTCGGGATTCAAATACTTAGGGTTGTCTTTGGCCAGTTTTTTTTGAATGATGCGGTTGATGAAGGCTTCATCCAACCTTAAAAACACGTTGTCTTCTTCAGAATCAATGATCAACGCCGATAATTCTTGATCGAGTGCGGTATAAAATGCAGTCTCTGAAGATTCCACATATTGTTCTGTGGGAGCGAGAGTTTTCATATGAAGCAATATCAACGGCATTCCAATCAGGACAAAGGCTAAAATCATTATGATCAGGAAAACCTTTAGGAAGATCTTTATAAATCCTTTCACACGAATCACCCTTTCACCAAAAAAAGTTGGCAGAAACAATATGAATCCCTATGGATAATCCCCTGTTGGTGGATGCCTAATATTGTACCATTTTTTTAATTGGGTTGTTACTCCTTGCATTTTTTTTGATATAATACCATATGGATTTGTTATCAAAATTACCAGCATGTCTACTCATTGGCCCTAAGCATCACAGGAAGGAAGTTTCCATGAAGAAAGCGATCATCTATTATTTCACGGGTACGGGAAACACTCGCTATGCAGCAGAGGAAATCCAAAAGGCGTTGAATGAAAAAGGGTTTGAAACCACTCTTTTTGATATCCGGAAACCCTTGATCGATGCTCCCGATCCCAATCATTTTGATATTTCGGGATTTGGGTATCCGATTCACGCCTTCAACCCCCCACAATTGTTTTTGAAGATAATCAAAAGTCTTCCCCGTCTTCACACTCCCAAAAATGCGTTTCTCTTTCGAACAGCCGGAGAACCGTTTTTTCTCAACAACGCGTCAAGTTGGAGCGTCCTCCGCGCATTGAAGCAAAAAGGCTTTTCCGTCTTGATGGATCAATTGCTCTTGATGCCATATAACATTCTCTTTCGCTATGACGATCGCTTGGCGAAACAAATGCTTCTCCATACCCAAAAAATGGCAAAGTTGATCGCGGATGACGTTGACAAAAGCAAAATGACCAAAAGAATCATTTATCCCTGGATCTGGCTTGTGATGATGATTTTCCGCGGAATTCAATGGTATGGAGCCAAAATCAACGGTCCATTGTTTCATGTCAAAAAAGATAAATGTATTCAATGCAAGACGTGCCAGAAACTTTGTCCGTCCGAAAATATCACGTTCAAAGATGGATACCCCAAGTTTTCAATTGATTGTTCCATGTGCATGGCGTGTGTCATGTATTGCCCCAAGGATGCGATTCGTCCGGGACTGATCACGCCAATCAGAGTCAATGGGAGCTACTCATTTTCGAAATTATTGCAGGATGAAGAAATCTCAAGTGATTTTATCAACAGCGAGACAAAAGGATATTTCAAGGGATTTTTAGATTATTATGAAAAAACCGAAGAAATCATTCAATCGCTGGAAGAAGAAAGCGCCTAGCTGGTTTCTACTTCCCGTATAGAGCTTTCAATAAAACGTGGTAAAACGAACTGCAAACGACACATTTGATTAGGGGATCAGATCAGAATAATCAAACTGGTTCCCCTAAATTGAGGTGAATTGATTCGATGGATATCCGCCGTTTAAAACAAGAAGAACTCCCCTTAATTTTCCATTTGATTGAATCAGAAGGCGACGCCTGGAAGGATTATTTTGAAGGAGAAAACAAGCGGAAATATCTGAAAGTGCTCAAAACGTCTCTTATCCATGTGGCGATGGAAGAAGGGCAATGTATCGGATTTGTCCGCTTTAAACTCGACGGAGGATTTGGCGTCTATATCCATGATTTGTTGGTCGGAGCGGAATTTCGAGGCAATAATATCGGACTACAATTGATGGAAAGCGTTGCTCGAGAATTTCCGCATCAAAAGGTGTATGTGATGTCCGATGAGGATGGGTATTATCAAAAATTGCATTTCAAAAAAGCGGGATCGATTTTCATCGTTCCAACGCCACAAAAATAATTTTTTTTGGGAATATCATAATTGGAGGTTCTTGGTTTAATCTTCCCAATCCAATAAGCGCTTTTCGCCCTGAAGGTGATGTATCTTCGTCACGTCTTGTGACACTTCCAAGACACCTTCGTATTTGCCCGATTCGTCTCTCACGGCATAATAGGCGATATAGAGGAGTCTTTCTTTATAATTGAGCCAAAAATCCGCCATGTCTTTTTTCCCCTGTTTCAAAGCATCAATGATTTTTAATACAGTTGCGACGCTTTTGGGAGGATGACAATGTTCTACCAAACGGCCGATAATCGACGGATTTCTCGGGAAATGCCGATGAGGCGATTCATTAAAATAACGGACCCGATCATTTTTATCGACATAAGTAATGTCGAGAGGCAAATGGTTAAGTAGTAATTGAAGCTCTTTGAACGATAGAGAACCTGTTGGAAGCTGAATGGTAGCATTTTTGGTCTGATTCGGCTTTTTTATTAACTTTTTTTTTGGAACCCACTCGCTAAAAGCGGCGCCATATTCTGAGGATTCAATGGCCATCTGATCGAGTGCTTGGTGATCGAGAAAAAGATCCGCAACTGGAAAAAGAATCAATGATTCCTTCTGAATGGTTCCAAGCACCAGATAGAAGAATGAACCGATAGCTTCTTTTACGGCTTGTAAGGGGAAGGGTGTCGTCATTAATAAAGACATCACTTTTTTTCGCTGTTCGCGGGCGTCGTCATGAAGCGCCCACAAGACCGAAAGCGGCTTCGTCGAAGGCACTTTACCTTCCAAACGCGAAAAGAGAATATTCTCGTGTTTCAAGTATTTCCGCTCCAAAACGTCGCAGGCATCAATCTTTTGATATATTGCCAAGCGATTTCTTTCGACTTGTTGATCCAGAAACAATGGCTTGATGGAAGTCATATGTTTTGTAATTGCGTTATTTTCTGCCAACAACATTTGAAAGAACGAATGTGGATGCGATCGCATTTCCGTTTTTTTAAGCGATGAATGAAAAAGGTTCACAAAGCGATTGGCACTTTCCTTGATTTGCTCGATGGATGTGTCGGAGTGTTCTTTGTACATATCGACATAAAAAAGATCGAGCGGCGCAATCTCGTCTATTACACACCGATATTGGTCGACAAGCGCCCGTTTTTCTTGAGCGGGCGAATGCAAGAGTTTCCGCATGAATTCACTGATTTGATTCAACTTGATGGGATCTTGGTGAAGAAATTCCATGTGAGACATCCACTCCTACCGTCGTTTTTGGTTTTGATTCAACCGTCAAATACAGTCTATCACAGGTAAAGAAAGAAGTCATCAAGACAAGTGCGCTTTTATAGAGAGAATCTTGTGTCAGAGGTTGTTCTTACACAATTTAACTGAGCGGATCAATGCAAACGCATTTTCAACTTTAACAATCTGTAATATCGCTCGATATCGGGATATTCCATTGACTTATATCACGAGGATTCCTCGAAGTGCGTTTTTAATTTTGTGACAATTATTATTTACAAGACAGTTGCCAAAATTCGCCAGTCAGCGTATCATGAGAGTGAGAGTTGATCATAGTTCATTGTTTTTTGAAGGAGAGAATGTCATGAAAATTCTGGCAATCGGAAACAGTTTTTCAACAGATGCCACCGCGTTGATTGAACCCATTGCAGCAGCAGAAAAATGGGACATTTTTGTGAGAAACTTGTTTATTGGCGGCTGCTCACTCGAGACTCATTGGCAGAACTTTCAAACCTATGATCCGGTATATGAATATCAAAAGGATGGAGAAGTACTACAAATGATATCGCTTCGAGAGGCTTTATCACAAGAGGACTGGGATGTCATCACACTCCAACAAGTCAGTCATTTGTCGGGAAAGAGAAGTTCATATGAACCTTTCTTAGGAAATATGATCGCCGCAATTCAAAATCTGGTTCCCGATGGTTGGATTGTATTTCACCGAACATGGTCTTACGAAATCAATGCCGATCATCCGGGATTTAAACACTATGGCAGTTCGCAGGCGCGAATGGATCGACAGATTCGATCGACAACCGCCCATTATTCCCAAAAATATGCCTTGCCTGTGATTCCTTCGGGAGAGATTATCCGCCAGTACCGTCAAAAAGCACCGTTTGATTATCGCAAGGGAGGAATCAGTCTCAATCGCGATGGTTTTCATCTATCACTCGATTACGGAAGATACATTGCAGCCTTGACGTGGCTTTGGTTTTTTTTAGGGAAACTGCCTTCCGGTCATTTCTATATTCCCCCGAGTGCAGAACCCGATATCATCATCGATATCGTGCATCATTTTCCGCGTTTTTGATTCCAAGAGAGGAAAAAACCAAACATACAATGTTTGAATCAAGCAAGATCATTTTTTTGAAAACCTCCTGGATTTTTGTGCTATGATGGATTTGGATATCTTTTATAAATCAAGAGGTGAGTCGAATGAAATTGAATCGCAGCGAGCAGAACCCAATTTTGTCAGCGAATCCCAAGAACGAATGGGAAAATATGGTTGTTTTAAATCCTGCCGTCATATTTGATGATCAAAGGCAGGAATTTGTGATGCTATATCGAGCTGCCGGAGACACCGAAAAACATTATATCTATTTGGGCCTGGCCACATCCAAAGATGGAATCCATTTTACTCGTCAAAGTGACAAACCGATCTTGGAACCGGATTACGAGGGAGCCGATGGCGGTTGTTGTGAAGATCCACGACTGGTCAAATTTGGCGATTGGTATTATTTGACCTATGCTTCAAGACCTTATGCACCGGGGAGGTATTGGCTCGATGTGCCGAAGCCTTGGATCGATCCGCCCCAATCAGGTCCCGCATACTTAAAATATAATAATTCCGCAACGTTTCTAGCGATCACCCAAGATTTTCGCCATTATAAAAAACTGGGAAGAATGACGGATTCCAGATTGGACGATCGCGATGTCATCTTATTTCCGGAAACCATTGATGGAAAGTTTGTTCGCTTGTCCCGGCCAATGAATTGGGCCGGCAAAGGCTTTGAAAACGAAAAGCCTGCCATCTGGATCGCTTATTCTGGTGATGTGCTTGAATGGGGAAGCCCGGCGTTGTTGATGAAAGGCGAAACTTGGTGGGAATCGAAAAAAATTGGCGGATCTTGTCCGCCGATCAAGACGGAATACGGCTGGTTTCATTTATACCATGGGGTTGCGGAAAAAGATGATTCCTACCGTGTCGGAGCGATTTTGCTCGACTTAAAGAATCCGTCAAAAATCATCGCAAGAACAAAAGATCCAATCTTTGAACCCGAAGCACCTTATGAACAATCCGGAGTCTATAATGGGTGTGTCTTTCCAACCGGGAATGTCGTAAAAGATAACATTTTGTATGTGTATTACGGTGCAGCCGATAAGCATGTCGGTGTTGCTACTGTAGAATTTTCTATACTGATTGATTATCTTTGGAACGATTGCAAAGTTTATTAAGAAAATTATCGATGAATCAGAGAGCGAAACCAGCGCTCTTTTTTTTATGAAGTCTTCGAAAAAAAATCAAGAAAAAGTAACCGCTTACTTGACAAACATAAAAAAGAAGAATAATATTAAGTTAACGATTAAGTTAAAAATTTGAATATGAGGTTTGACAATGAAGAAAGCACTGATTTTGTTCGGTGGGTTTATGATGGCCTTTTTCTTGCTTGGCTGCCAAAGTGTCACGTCTTCCACATTGCCCACAACCGCTTCGATCGTCACAACAACCCTGTCACCGACCACCCCATCCTCCACCACAACGCTCCCTTCCACATCTTTCAGTACCCAGATGGAGTCCACAACCGATTTGACTACCGTGTCGACGACACCATTGATCACATTGGATGCGCCGGCTGATTTATCGGTCAGCGAGAATGTAATTGATTTTTCACCGGTGGAGAATGCCCTTAAATATCGGATCAAAGTACGTCATATTTTGACCGAAACCATCAGTTATTATAATATCACAGATGGATTTAACCTTCGTTTGATACTATCTGATGGCAGTTACGCGATAGCGATTATGACTACCGGAGTTGCGCCATACCAGGATTCCGCTTATTCGGATGAGATCCTAGTCACGATCAGCGATCCGAATCAGATTAGCACGTTGGAGGAAGAAGACTTGGAAAACTATCAATTCATACGCTGGTCAGGAAGGACTGCTGTTGATGAACTGAATGATTCCGTCAAGTTTTATTTTACCGCCAGCGGTTTTGAAGTCGGTTTTTATGGAACCCAGTGTTCCGCAAGGATTTTAGCTTCAAAAACTGATATAGCGAAGTATCAACCGATACTTTCCATTTTCTTAGACGGGGAAGAAAACCCGTTGGAAGCCACGGATCTGATATTAGATGCTGCAGATAAGACCTATACGCTTGTATCAGGCCTAGAAATGGGATATCATCGGCTAAAAGTCTTAAAACGCAGTGAAGCAATTGATTCGAACACAGCGCTCAAGAGTCTGTCAACGGATGGATATTTCGCCGATCCTGGATCGCCCAATACACTGAGATTCCAGTTTATCGCCGCCTCTTCATCCACCGGATATGGCAACCTTGATATCAACGGCATAGAAGGGAAAACGACTCGCAACTCCAATGGTTTGATAGGATTCGCTTATCTGGTCTCTTACATGTTGGATGCCGAATGTTCAATTTTTGCCGCATCAGGATGGGGAGTGACTCGGGGTTATAACACAGGCGGGCAGATCAATACAACGGAGAATATTCCCAATGCTTTTGATTATGTCGGAATCAACGATACCAACAAAGTCCTTACGGATTTGGGAAAATGGAATGTATCCAACTACACCCCCGATGTCATCGTTGTCAATTTAGGGACGAACGATTTTAATGCATCTGGATATGATTCGATGTCCGCTGAACAAAAAACGGCTTTGGAAGAACGGTTTATCACCGATTACACCGCCTTCATCTTGAAATTAAACAATGCCTATCCCAACGCTGAAATCATTGTGTCCTACGGATTGATGGGAGAAGCATTGAAGCTTGGAGGGTTCACCAATCAAATTGTCGCCAATGCTCAAGAAGTCACCAATAAAGTCCACGTATTCCAGATGGAAGCCGCCGGCTCCAACCAGATTCCCTACGGCAGCAACTATCATCCTTCGGTTCAAACTCATATTCGGGTGGCGGATGCGATGGTGAATTTCATCCTGCAATTAACCGATTATGAAAAAGTAAGAAATAACATTGTGTGGGAAGATTAACGACTTTTCATAGAGGGATATCATTGAAAAAATTCGCGTTGAATGGCCAATGGACATTAACATCGTCCTATCTATCCGGTTCTATCAAAGGGACGGTTCCCGGCTCTGTCACTCATGATTTGCTTGAGGCGGGGCTGATTCCAGATCCCTTTTTCCGCGATAATGAATGGCAAGTTCGTGAGGTCATGCGTCATGATTTCACATATGAACGAGATTTTTTCATTTCTTTGACAGAGTTGACGCACCCTGTCTTGGTGATGGAAGGCTTGGATACGGTTGCCTCTATCGCTTTGAATGATCGCCCTTTACTTAAGACTTATAACATGCACCGGACTTATCGAGTGCGACTTGAAGGGTTTCTCAAAGAAGGCATGAACACGATTCGGATTCATTTGCATTCGCCGATTCGTTATGTTGAAAATGCTCTAAGCCAGGCAACGCATACTTTATATCATGCACATTATTCAATTCCCGGATATATCTACTTGCGCAAAGCCCATGCGATGTTCGGCTGGGACTGGGGTCCCCAACTACCCGATGCGGGCATTTGGCGCGATATCTATATCGAATCCTCAGAAGGCTTTCGCATCGATCACTGTGAAATTCGTCAATTTCATGAAACGAACAAAATTCGTTTAGAAGTGATTCCCGAGTTGGAAAGCGATTCAGTGACTACCCCGGCTTGCGTTGAGTTAAAACTTCTTGATCCCGATGGGAAAGTGGTTTACCAAGGGTCGCAATCGTTGGCTTTAGACCTTAAATTCTACATTGACATACCCGATCCCAGACGTTGGTATCCCAATGGCTATGGGGACCAACCCTTATATCAGTTGGACGTATCAATCCGTATCGGCCAACAAGTCCTGGATTCAAAGATGTATTCTTTTGGCCTTCGAACCATCGAATTGGTTCGAAAAGCAGATGCTTACGGCGAATCGTTCACGTTCAAAGTCAATCAAATAGCGATTTTCGCTAAAGGCGCCAATTATATCATCGAAGACAATTTGTTGCCAAGGCAAACTGTAGAGACAACGAAAGATTTATTACAAGCCGCCAAAGATAGCCATCATAATATGATTCGGGTTTGGGGTGGAGGCATTTACCCCCCAGATTACTTCTATGAATGGTGCGACCGGTTGGGGCTGCTTGTCTGGCAAGATTTGATGTTTGCCTGTTCCATCTATGAGTTGACCGATGATTTTATCGAAGAGATCCACTGGGAAATCATCGATAATATCCGAAGAATTCGTCATCACCCTTCCCTTGCGTTGATTTGTGGAAATAACGAGAACGAAGTGGCCGTGGCGGATTGGAACATTCCATCCTTGGAATATTCCAAAGCAAGTTATCGCCGCCAATATCATGAATTGATTCCAGAGTGGTTGACAGCCATCGCGCCCGAACTGATTTACTGGCCGTCCTCTCCTTCGTCAGGACACATGTTTGAATCCCCGAATTCGGATTGTTCCGGCGATATGCATTATTGGGGTGTTTGGCACAACACGGAACCATTCACCTATTATCGGAAATATTATCCCAGGTTCATGAGCGAGTTTGGCTTGCAATCGTTTCCAGAACTGAAAACAGTCAAAACTTTTGCGCTGGAGTCCGATTTCAACATTTTCTCCAAAGTCATGGAGCACCATCAAAAAAACAGCACCGCCAACAGCAAAATTCTCACCTATATCGGAATGATGTTCCGTTATCCCAAAGATTTCTCTTCGCTTCTATATGTCTCGCAGCTGATACAAGCCGAAGGCATCCGATATGGCGTCGAACACATGCGTCGCCATTATGGGCGATGCATGGGGGCGCTGTACTGGCAGTTGAACGATTGTTGGCCGGTGGCATCTTGGTCGAGCATCGACTATTATCACAGATACAAAGCGCTTCATTACCACAGTTCCAAATTCTATCAACCAATACTTTTGTCTTTGGAAGAAGGCAAGGATGAGGTAATGGTCCATATCACGAATGATTGCTTGAGCGCCGTCCATGGGCAGATCAAATGGCAATTGGAAACATTTTCTGGCGAAGTGATCCAACAAGGATCACTCTCGGTGTCTGTTTCGGCACAACAGGCTGTCAGGGTGTTGAAACGAACCTTTCAATTGACCGAGGAAGAAAGATGCTCCACCGTCTTTCGCGCCGAACTCTGGGTTGAGGACGATTGTATCTGTTCCAATCAAGTATCTTTTGTCCCAGATAAACATTTGGAGCTTAAAAAGCCAACCATCACACTCAAACTCAATAGCCAAGGTGCGCGGCAGACGTTGGAATTAGAAAGCGACACGTTTTGCAAGTATGTGGAGATTGGCTTTCCGAAAGCAGAAGTCCGGGTGTCCGACAATTACTTTTGTCTATTCGCGCATGAAAAAAAGCATGTGACATTTGAAACAAAAAATGGTGATCTACTTTCCGAAATCCAAGTTCGAAGTTTGGTGGATTCCTATTTATAAAACCTGAAATATCCGGAGGAAAACCATGAGAAAAATCAGCATGTCCGATATTGCCAAGGAATTGGGAATATCGACGGTATCCGTTTCCAAAGCCCTCAATGACAAAGAGGGTGTTTCGGATGACCTCCGCGACAAGGTCAAGAATCTTGCCAGTCGGAAAGGCTATCGGATCAATACGTCAGCTCGAAGTTTGAAAATGGACAAGCAATTCAATGTGGGTATCATGATCGCGGAAAAATACATTTTAGATAAGGAAGCCTATTATTTTACGGTAAGCGGTGAAATTATCCGGAATCTGGATCAGCTCGGCTATTCGGGGATCATGGAAATCGTGACCTATGATAATGAAAACAGAGGCATTCTACCGCGTTTTTATAACGAAAACAAAGTCGATGGTATTATCGTGCTCGGACAGATGAAGCGGGATTATCTCCGCGCCATCGAGAAAGTGAGTGTACCGATCATCTTTTTTGACTTTTATATGAAACAGTTTGATGTGGACTGTATTGTGAGCGACAACTTGTTTTCCGCCTACACGATCACCAACCAGCTGATCGAGAAAAATCATCGCGAGATCGGTTATGTTGGATCGATCGAGGCCACATCCAGCATCCAAGACCGCTTTTTGGGATATTACAAGAGTTTGATCGAAGCGGGTATCTCGCTGAATCCGGATATGATCATTCCCGACCGGGATGAGCTGGGGCAATTCATTCCCTTACAACTGCCAAATCCGTTACCGACGGCATTTGTCTGCAATTGTGATCGGGTGGCGCACACGTTGATAACGACCTTAAAAAAACTGAATGTCCGTGTTCCCGAA
>Ga0265295_1007074_pt1 | contig 13134 bp, 10 predicted proteins | sample Munlansysbiofilm_FD_192503 | JGI IMG/M metagenome (GOLD analysis project Ga0265295, IMG submission 192503) | Leachate microbial communities from a municipal landfill in Southern Ontario, Canada - Methane capture system biofilm | ecosystem: Engineered > Solid waste > Landfill > Unclassified ... | reverse complement strand
GGAAGCGACCACACAGGCTATAGAACAGTTAAAAGAAGAGCTCAAGCGTGTTGAGTTTTTTTATGAGGCCGGTACTATTACAAAAGATGAAGTTGCTAAGATCGACTCAAGAGTAAAAAATACTCTAGTTTTACTTCAAGAGATAGAGCTAAAGAGATTAAAGGTGACTCACACTCTAGAGTACTATATCTCTAAGAGGGTTGAGCATCTTGATGGATCTACAACAATAACGCTGCCAATAGAGCAAGAAGAGATTTTAAGAGCAGATTTAAAAGCTCTTGAGTACGAAGCTGCTTCCATGCTATATGAAGCAAATATAGAAAAAAGTCAAAACAGACCATTGATATATCTTGATGACACTCTAAGCCACACTGATTACTACTTTGATAACAAATCTCTAAAGAGTGGCTTTTTAGTGGAGAACCAAAATATAGCGATGGTAAATGTATCGTGGAATATTTTTGACTTTGGAGCTAAGACTAAGGCGTATGAGTCTAAGCTTCAAGAGTATCTAAGCAAGAAATCAATCTTAGAGTACGAAAAAGATAAAGCAAATGTTGAGTATAGGCTAGCAAAAAGATCACTCTTAATTGCGCAAGAGAAAGTGAAGTCAACGCAAGCAGTTGCCGAGGCTGCATCTTTGGCATTTAAGCTTATAAAGTTTAAGTATGAGAACAAAACTATTGATAATGTTGCCTATCTTTTAGCTCTTAGTGAGAAGTTCAATGCACAAAGAGATAGTAAAAGAGCCCTTTATGAGCTTGAGATTAGAAAAGCAGAGTTAATTTATTTTAGTGGAAAAGAGATTAAGGAGTTTTGTAGATGAGAAATTTAGTATTTTTAACGGTGATATTATCTCTGTTTTTAGTTGGTTGTGATGATAAGAAAAAGACCCAAGAAGCTCCACAAGCGGCTCAAAAGCCTCCTATAGCGGTAGAAGTTTATACTGTCAAGTTTGAGAGCGCCCCTGTTTCAAATAGCTACTCTACGCTACTTAAACCTTTCAATGAGGTTGATATAGTTGCACGGGTAAGTGGAGTGCTCCTAAGTAAGAATTTTCAAGAAGGCTCTTTTGTAAAAAAAGGTGATACTCTCTATGAAATCCAAAAAGATGAGTATGGGGCAACCTTAAATGAAGCAAAGGCATCTCTTTTAAAAGCAGAAGCAAACTTCAATAAGGCACATAAAGATTGGACTCGTAATGAGTACCTTTTTAAAAACAATGCTATTTCTGCAGTTATGCGGGATGATCTTTTTTATACCTATGAAGATGCAAAAGCGGAGGTGACAAAAGCAAAAGCAGTACTTCAAAATGCCCAAATCAAGTTTGACTATACAACTATAAAAGCACCTATTAGTGGCATAATTGGGATGAGAACTAACGATATTGGCTCTTATGTGGAGGCTGGCGAAGATAGTGCTATGTTAGTTACAATAACAGCACAAGACCCAGTATATGCACACTTTTCACTACCAAGTAGTGATGTCTCAAAGTATCTTTCTCAAATCAAAAATGGCTCAAAAGTTAGCTTAAGTGTTGGTGCAAAAAAATACACAGGAGAGATTGATTTTATCTCACCTAAGATAGATGCCAAGACAGATACTCTACAACTAAGAGCAAAGTTTCAAAACAAAAACAATGAACTCATAGTTGGCTCTTATGCAGAGGTAGAGATCGCTGGACTCAGCTATGATCGTGTTGCAAAAGTCCCTCAAAAAGCTCTTATCAAAACTCAAGATGCAACTGTTGTTTATGTTGTAAAAGATGGAGTAGCATCTATGAAACCGATAAATAGCGTACAGGTGCAAGACGGTATCGCTTACGTAGAAGACGGGGTTAGCGAGGGTGAGAAAATTGTTATAAATAACATCGCAAAACTAAGACCAAACTCAAAAGTTACTATCGAAAAGGGTAACTAGATGTTTTCTAATTTTTTTATAAAGAGACCTGTTTTTGCGTCTGTTATCTCGATACTTATCGTTTTAGCTGGTGTTATCGCTATGCGCTCTTTGCCTATTGGGGAGTATCCTAGAGTTATTCCGCCACAAATTGTAGTAACCGCTTCTTATCAAGGTGCAAGTGCTGAGACTATCTCAAAGACTGTTGCAGCTCCCCTTGAAGAGCAGATAAACGGCGCTAAAGATATGATCTACATGAGCTCTATCGCTGCTGATAATGGCTCGCTTAGTATAAGTATATTTTTTGAAGTTGGAACAGATCCTGATGATGCGAAGATAGATGTAAACAATCGTGTCCAAGCAGCTCTCTCAAGGCTGCCTGAGCAGGTTAAGAGACAGGGTGTTAGAGTATATGAGCGTTCCCCTGATATGCTTCAAGTTATCATCTTAAGCTCTCCAAAACAGACTCGTGATGTTAGCTTTTTATCAAACTATGCTCTGTTAAATATAGTAGATGATTTAAAGAGGGTTAAGGGAATTGGTGATGTAGTTATCTATGGTGCCAAAGATTACTCTATGAGAGTATGGATAGACCCATCAAAACTTAAAAAATACTCTTTGACTGTTAGCGACTTAGTAAAATCAATAAGAGAGCAAAATGAGCAATATGCGGCTGGAAAGCTCTCCTCAGACCCTATCTCAAACAAAGAGATGTTTACATACACTATAGAGACACCACAAAGATTTCAGGAACCATCACAATTTTCAGAGATTATCATAAAAGCTAATGAAGATGGGAGTTCACTAAAACTTAAAGATGTTGCAACGATAGAGCTTGGTTCTCAAAATTATGATAGAGAAAACAAGATCAATGGCTCTCCTGCAGTACCAGTTGCTATATTTTTGCAAAGTGGTGCAAATGCGATAGAAACAGCAAGAGAGGTTCGTAAAGTCATAGAGGGCATAAGTAAAGACTTCGTCGAAGATGTTACCTATACTATCCCTTATGACATTACTGACTTCGTTGAAATATCCATAAATGAGGTTATTAAAACCTTTATAGAAGCCATTATCTTAGTTGCACTCATCATATTTTTATTTTTGCAAAATATTAGAGCTACACTTATTCCTCTTTTAGCCGTTCCTGTATCTATCATCGGTGCTTTTGCAGGGATGTATGTGCTAGGCTTTAGTATCAACCTACTTACTCTTTTTGGGCTTGTTTTGGCCATCGGGATAGTTGTTGATGATGCAATTATTGTTATAGAAAATGTTGAGAGGCACATAAAAGAGGGACTCACTCCAAGAGATGCCTCTATAAAAGCTATGCAAGAGGTATCTGGCGCTCTAATTGCCATCGTTTTAGTGCTCTCAGCTGTTTTTCTTCCAGTCGCATTTTTAGGTGGATTAAGTGGAGAGATGTATAGACAGTTTGCCGTAACCATCGTTATCTCTCTAGCTATCTCAGGACTTGTAGCACTTACTCTTACACCTGCGATGTGTGCCCTACTCTTAAAGCCAACACATAAAGAACCAAAATACTTTTTCAAATGGTTTAACAGCTTTTTTGAAGCTGCAACAAGAGGTTATTCAAACGCGCTAAAGTTAACTATCCGCTACGCTTTTTTAAGCATGCTACTTTTTGGTGGACTTCTCTATATAACATTTGACCTCTTTACAAGTCTAAAAACTGGACTCGTTCCAATCGAAGACAAAGGGACTGTTTTTGTATTTAGTTACAACCCTCCAGCATCGTCACTACAAAGAACAGAAGCCCTCGCTTCAGAGGTCTATGATATAGCTTCTAAAGATAGACAAAATATAAAAAATATTATTCAGTTTATCGGGATTGACTTTGCAACAGGCGCAAATAGAACAAATGCTGCGGCTACTATTTTAAAGCTTCAGCCTTGGGATGAGAGAGAGGGGCCAACTCAAAGTGCTGCCTACATCGCTTCAAATATGAGTAAAAAACTCTCACAAACAAGTGATGGTTTCTCTTTTGGTATTGTTCCTCCTCCAATTAGAGGGATGGGAATATCTGGCGGATTTGAGATGTATGTTCAAAACAGAACAGGAGCTAGCCTACATGATTTACAAAAGTATGTAAATGAGATTATCCAAAAGGCAAATGCTAGACCAGAGTTAGAGGGGATGAGAACTACACTAAACACCTCTATTCCTAAATACAGCATAGAACTAGACACTGCAAAAGCAAAATCAAAAGGCGTAAATATTGATGAAATCTACCAAACACTAAATGCAACTTTTGGAAGTTTTTATGTAAATGATTTTAACCTCTTAGGTAGAACCTATATGGTAAACATGCAAGCTCAAGAGTCTTTTAGAAAAAACCCTGCAGATTTAGAGAAAATCTTTGTTAGAAGTGCAAAGGGAGAGATGATTCCTCTTAGCTCATTTGTAACACTAAAGCAAAGCTTTGGAGCTGATTTGGTAGAGAGATTTAACCTCTTTAACGCTGCAAAAGTCTCAGGTCAAGCAGCTTTAGGATACAGCTCAGGAGATGCCTTGAGGGTTATAGAAGAGGTCTCAAATGAGGTTCTTCCAGAGGGTTATAGCATAAGCTGGATAGGCACAGCATATCAAGAGAAGCAGATAACAAGTGCTGGAAACCTAGCATTTATCTTTGGCATCATCTTCTTGTACCTAATACTTGCGGCTCAATATGAGAGATGGCTTATGCCAATAGCAGTTATCCTCTCTGTTCCCTTTGCTATTCTTGGAGCCGCTATTGCCAACCATTTAAGAGGTCTTGAGAATGATATCTACTTCCAGATAGGGATACTTGTTTTAGCGGGGCTTAGTGCTAAAAATGCTATCTTGATAGTTGAGTTTGCAATGCAAAAAAGAAAGCAAGGGATGAAGCTAGTTGATGCTGTGCTTGACGCTGCTAAAGTTCGTTTGCGTCCGATTATCATGACCTCTTTAGCCTTTACTATAGGTGTTATTCCTTTAGCGATAAGCAGTGGTGCAGGAGCAGCGAGCCGTCACTCCATAGGAACAGGAGTTATCGGTGGGATGCTAGCAGCAACATTTCTAGCAATACTCTTTATCCCTCTTTTTTATATCTTAGTCTCAAAGATAAGAGACAAAGTACAAGAAAAAGATATCAAAGACTAATGCCACACTCCCTCTAGGGAGTAGCCACAATGTGGGCACTTACCATCTCCGTCAAGCTCATTTGTTACACATTGTCCAATATTACCACTTCTATCAATAACTCTATTTTTACAACTTGGGCAATAGGTAGATTCATAATCCCCATTATCAACATTGCCGATATAGAGATATTTCAACCCCTCTTCTTGACCAATCTTGTAAGCACGAAGTAGAGTTGATTCTGGAGTTCGAGGAACATCTAGCATCTTATAGGTTGGATGAAATGCTGAGAGATGCCACGGTATAGATCTATCAAGACTTGCTATAAACTTTGCTATATCTCTTATCTCCTCATCAGAATCATTTTTACCAGGAATAAGAAGCGTTGTTATCTCTATCCAAATCCCTTTTTCATGAGCATACTTTACCGCTTCAAGTACAGGCTTTAGCCTTGCACCGCAAATCTCTTGGTAAAATTCATCCCTAAAAGCTTTAATATCTATGTTCATCCCATCCAGATAAGGCTCAAGCAAATCTATAGCTTTTTTTGTCTCATAGCCACTTGTGACATAGATGTTTTTTATGCCTTTTGCGTGTGCAAGTTTTGCGGTGTCATAGGTATATTCAAAAAACACTATCGGCTCATTATAGGTATAGGCGATAGACTCACAACCATGCTCAAGCGCCGCTTCTACAATTTTTTGTGGCGGAAATTCACGACCTGCTATCTTGTGAGGAGGCTCTTTTGGAGATTGTGATATATCGAAGTTTTGACAAAATTGACAGGAGAGATTACATCCTACTGTTCCTACTGAGAAGACTCTACTCTTTGGCAAAAAGTGAAACATCGGCTTTTTCTCTACTGGGTCAATATTTACCGCAGCAGCTAGTCCATAAACCAGAAGTTTCAGCTCGCCATCTTCAACCTTTCTCACCCCACAGATGCCATACTCACCCTCATCAAGCTTACACACATGTGCACACGCTTGACACAAAATTTTCCCACTAGAGAGTTTTTTACTAAGCCATGCTGTTTGTGACATTTTTTGCTCCTTAATTTTATAAAATGAAACTTAAGCTTATCAATAAATTAGCGGAACGAAGGTAAAACCGTAGTGCTCGTTAGATTCAAAGCTTCCGTCCTCTTTTTTTGTAATCTCAAAAATAGAACTTTTGATAGGGATAATTAATTTTGCACTAGGTTTCAACTGCTCTATCAACTCATGTGGGAGCTCATCCGCAGCGGCAGAGACTAAGATGCGGTCAAATTTCTCTGTAGGGATGCCAAGCTCATCCCCAGCTTCGACTATCTTAGCATTTTTAAATTTGTATTTTTTTAGATTAGCGCTTCCAAACTCTACAAGCTCTCTAACTCTCTCAACTCCAACAACAGAACCACTACCACCTACAATATAAGCCAAAAGCGCCGTTGTCCATCCAGAGCCGCTTCCTATATCTAAAATATTGTCCGCCTCATTTGGCGAGAGCATCTCAAGCATCATAGCCACAGTTCTAGGTTGAGAGATTGTCTGCTTGTTGCCTATGCCAAGAGGATAATCCTCATAAATATTTTCAGAGTTTCTATCGACTACAAAATCAGCTCTGTCAATATTTCTAAAAGCTTCTATAATCCTGCTTGAACGAAGTACACCAACATCTATAAGATAATCAACCATGTTGTTATTAGCTTCTTTAAAATCCCTCTCAATCATATTTTCTCCTTAAAAATAGTAAAAAATATTTTAAGCAACCATCCCCAAAGCAATATACAAAACAAAATTAAATAAGAAAACTGATATCTTACAGCTCCTATTTAAGCCCTTTTATTGTATCTGCAGTTGACTGATACTCTTTGGGAACTCTTTGTGTAATGGTGCCATCGGGTAGTTGAAAAAATATTTGATTATTTTTGCTATAGACATTAGCTATACCATTTTCTAAGCTATTTTTTTGTGCTTCTCTTGCAGATTCAATTGCGATTTTAATAAATTTTTTATCCAATTCAGTCACTGTTTACTCCTTTTAATAAAGTTTGAAACATCAATTCATCTATTATATCTTTATTCGTAGCGATAAGCTCAAATTTATCATCACCATTAAAAAACACCATCCAATTATCAACTAAATCTTTGTATGTGTTGTAAAATAGGCTTCTGCTTCTATGGTATCTTCTAACAATATCCTCTACGGGCACACTATGTCCGCCGTTTAAGACTCTATTTTGAACTCTATAAATATTTTCATTTTCTGTTCCCAAAAATAAATAAAACAGACTTACTTCAAAACCTTTCTTTTTAGCCTCTTGAATTACTTTTATCAAATATTTACCAGATAGTGTAGTTTCAATAATAAAACTATCATCACTATTTAATGAAAATGCCAACTCTTTAAAAAACTCTTTTCCAGCTCTGATTTTATATTTTTGAATATCTTTAGGATCATATTTTTTAGCTATCTCATCTGCATTAATGAACTTGATATTTTCCAATTCAGAAAAACTCATTGCAAAAGTTGTCTTTCCACTTCCATTTGCCCCTGCTATTATGTAAAGAATTTTTCTTTGCAAAACAGACTCCTTTTTCCCTCTTGTCTTGAAAGTTATTATACCAAACCCATAAATATTTTACGCAATAATTCGTAAAACGATATATGGCACAAGATTAAAAAAGAAAACAGTTAGCTTCCAAAATCCCATCGCTCCGTAGTGAATAGAGTCAAATGTTTCGTATGATATTTTAAACCATCTGTTATGTAAATTATAGATAGATTCATAAGCCACTACAAACATGGCAAACCATATCAGAAGTATAGAAATGTTTATAAGAGAGCACCAGAGTAAGAATGATTGTAAAAGTATTAAATCCATTTTTTATCCTTGCATAACAAGTTAATTGATGATGGAACTATTGTATAGATATATTTCTTAAGAGTGACTTGAAGGTGCTAATAGTGAGTGATGGGCAGAAAGGGATAAGATGCCAGTTGTGTCTAAATTGGTACAAATTTTAAAGCTTTTTAGTATTTTCAACTAATTTAATTCTTAAAACCTCGCAAAATAGGGCTTCACAACGCTTCTGGTGGACAGTGTGAGATTCGAACTCACGGTAGGTTACCCTACACTACCTTTCCAAGGTAGCGGATTCGGCCACTCTCCCAACTGTCCATTTTTTAGAGAGTGTGATTTTACCTTTTTGTTACTAAATCTACTCTAAAGAGTTATGTTTTTACAACTCCCTCTTAGTAAACCCAAAGCTAGAAATAAGCTAAAGCATAGTAACTGTGATGTAAAATTAGCAAAAGTATATTTTGGAGTACAAATGCTAGACAATTTTTCAATTCTTGCTGTAGATGATGAGCCTTTTAATCTTGACTTGATAGAAGCTGCATTTTTAGAGTACACAAATGTCAAAATCACAAACGCTGTAAATGCAAAAGAGGCGCTTGAGCTCTTAGAGCAACAGAAGTTTGATGTAGTTCTCTTAGATATATGTATGCCGTCCATGGACGGGATAGAAGCTCTAAAGATAATCAAACAAAATCCAAAACTAAAACTACTTCCTATACTTATGGTAACTGCAAACACAGAAAGAGAGAGCGAAGCGCTAAGGCTAGGTGCAAGTGATTTTATAGGTAAGCCTTACGACATAGAAGTGCTATGTGCAAGGACTCTAAACTATGCAAAATTAAACCGCTACCATGAGCAGATAATAAACCAAACCGAGATATTAGAAAAGCAGGTACAGCTCAGAACGGCAGAGCTTCAAAAAGCGCTAACCCTCTCAAAAGAGACTGAGTATGAAATCTCCTTTAGACTCGGTCGTGCTAGTGAGTTTAGAGACTTAGAAACTGGTGGGCATATTAAAAGAATGAGCCACTATTCTGAACTCTTAGCAAGACTCTACGGCTTAGACAAAGAAGAGTGTGAGCTTGTATTATATGCTGCACCACTCCACGATATTGGCAAAGTTGGCATTCCTGATAAAATTTTACTAAAGCCTGGTAGATTTGAGCCTCACGAGTTTGAAGTCATGAAGCAGCACTCTGTTATTGGGGCTAAGATATTAGATGGCGCTGAGAGATTTCCTGTTATTAATGCAGGTCGCATCATTGCCCTGCAACATCATGAAAAATGGAATGGTTCTGGTTATCCAAGTGGGCTAAGTGGCAAAGATATTCATTTATATGCGAGAATTATCGCTATCGCCGATGTTTTTGATGCACTAAGCTCAAAGAGATGCTACAAAGAAGCAATGCCTCTTGATAAAGTTTTAAACATTATGAAACAAGATTCAGGCACTCACTTTGATCCACTTCTCATAACACTTTTTTTAAATAACTTAGATGAATTTTTAAAAATCAAAGAGATGTACCTAGACGAAGAGCTTACCGACTGTGATATAAAACCTTTAGAGCAAAGACAATGAAGATACTCTTCGTAGATGACAATGAACTAAACAGAATGGTTTTAAATGATATGGTCGAGATACTTTTTGAAGGTGTAAGCATCGAGACTTATGAGAGTGCAAAAGATCTCTTTGAGCTTGATATTTCAAGTTATGATTTAATTTTAAGTGATATTGATATGCCTGAGATAAATGGTTTTGAGCTTCACGATATCTTAAGGAAAAGGTACAACTACACAAAACCCATTATAGCTGTCACTGCACTTGCAGTCTCTGGAGATAGAGAGAAGATGCTAATGCACGGATTTGATGACTACATATCTAAGCCCATAGATATGAATGAACTTGAGAGTACTCTGCAAAAATACATTTAAGGCATACAAAATGACACAAGCACAAATAGATGAGTTGTTGGCTAACTTCCTAATCTCTAAAGAAGACCTTGAATCAAGAGCTATTTTTCATGAGTTTGCTCACTCTATCTCTTCTATCGTTGTTGATGATTTTGTTAAAAATTATCTACTAAACAATCCCAAACTCTCCATCTACTTAGCTCACGCAGATGTTAACAGACTTGTAAAAAATATGAAGGAGTTTGTTGCTTTTGTACTAACTGCCCCTATAGATGAGTCCTATATAGATAGAATCCACTTCATTGGCTCCATCCACTTCTCCATAAAACTAGACCCCGCAAAAGTCACCCATGGATTTTTAGCCATAAATGAGGTTTTAAAAAAGCTAGCAAAGGTAAATGAGTTTGTAGATCATCATAAATGTCTTATCAAAAAAATACTTAGATTTGTAGAGCATATAATGAATGATGGCTACTATATACAAAAAAACAAAATCTACACCGACTCCATTCAGAATCTAAAAGGCTTTAATGCACAAAATGAGCTCTATGTAGGCTTTGAGTATCACAAACAAAATATGAAGAAGATAGATGCCGCACAAGATGCACAAGATGCTATAAAAAATACTCTAAAGATTCAAGAAGACCCAAAAAAATGTGCCTTTGGGAAGATTTTGGATGTTTTAAAAAGTGATGAAAAGTATGAGTATATCTTAGGCAACGAGCTACCATACGCTGCATCTCTGCATGAGAGTTGGCATCAAGAGTTTGTAGATTTTAAAAAAGCAGCACAAGAAGATAATAAAACTCAGATGCAAAGCCATAAAAACAATATCTCAAACATCACAAAAGAGTTAAAAACAGTACTAGACAAATCACTGCATGATTCCATAAAAGATGGGCATATAGCTTTAAATGCAGGTATCAAATCTATGAAAAACATTACTGAACTTTTTCATAAAAAAGAGTATTTTGATAATTTTGACAAGATGTTTAAAAGTGTTTTACAAAAAACCTTCCTTGAGTTCCAATGGGCAATAGATGATATTTACCTAGACCATCACACACAAGCAGATGATAGCTATAACATTGTAAAGATGCTAAGGCACTCTGCTAAAAATATCTATTTGGGAGTAAGACTAAAATCAGACTGCACAAATGACTATGTTTATGAGATGCTAAGCATTCTCATAGAAGTTTTAGATCTTCACTTCTGTGCAAAAGAGAGAGAGTCTTCACTTATTACTTTTGCCGATAAAGCCGAAAATGCTAACAAATCAAAAGATATATTTTTAGCAAATATGTCGCATGAACTGAGAACTCCGTTAAATGCAATAACAGGTTTTTCACAAATCATTATGATGAAAAAAGATACACCTGAAAATATAAAGGACTATGTGGGCAAGATTCATATAGCTGGTAAAAACTTACTAGACCTTGTAAACACTATTTTAGACTTTGCAAAACTAGAAGCTGGAAAGATGCAGTTTAATCCTAAACTTAGCAATATCTCTAGTGTTATAAGTGAAGTCTCAACTCTAGTACAGCCTCTAGCGCAAGAAAAAAGCATCAACCTTAAGATGCCAAAAATCATCTCGCTAAACCTCTACATAGATGCAAAGCTTTTCAAACAAGTCCTTATAAACCTACTAACAAATGCTATAAAGTTTACTAACAATGGCGGAGATGTTAGTCTCAATATTACCTACGATGCGAGTAAACAGATGTATGAGTTTGAAGTAAAAGATAACGGCATAGGTTTGTCCACGGAATCTATAGCTAAACTATTTCAAGCTTTTTCTCAGATAGATGGCGATTACCAAAAGCTCCAACAAGGAACAGGTCTTGGTCTTATGATATCCAAAAAAATAATCGAAGAGTTGCATAAGGGTAATATATGGGTTGAGAGTAAGCTAGGCGAGGGAAGTAGTTTCTTTGTGAACATGCCAACGCCAATGATGGAATCACACACATATAGCATAAACGAAGCTCCTAAAGATGCAAGGGTTGCACTTATAGTCGAAGACTCAGTGAGCTACCAAAAGATTCTCGCTGAGCATCTTAGAAGTAGCGTAAACCTCACCTTTACAGATAGTGTAAACAAAGCCAAAAGCCTACTTTTAAACAACAAGTATGACTTTTTGATTTTAGATTTTTTTCTTACAGATGGCATCAGCTCAGAAGTTTTAGAGTTTATGGACGAGGAGTCCATTGAGATTCCTACTATTGTTATCTCAGCCGAAGATGAAATAACTATCTCTTCATCTCTCTCAGGCTCTACGAACTTAGAGGGCATCTTAAATAAAAGCAACATTAGTCACATCTGTGCATCTATAAAGGGCGAGGCTTTTAGTGAATAGTTTTTTTAAAAAGATATTTAAAGACATCTTAGTAATTCCCATCATCATAACAGCCGCTGTTATGCTTTTAGGAATCTTATATCTAGTCCCTCATCTCTCAAAAGAGCAAGAGAAAGAAAATGCATTTTTTGAGGCTCAAAGATTTGCTGAGTATATACGGATTTTTAGAGCCTACTACACTGATGATATACTCACCAAAATCAAAGATCATAGTGATTTGAAGATAGATTTTGATCATAAAGATAAAAATGACACTATACCTCTTCCTGCTACTGTTATGCATGACTTAGCTAAGCTTTTCACTTCAAAGGTAGATATGCGTGTAGAACTCTATAGCGCATATCCTTTTGCAAACAGAGCTAAAAGAGAATTGGATGAGTTTCAAAAAGAGTCTTTAAGGTCTATATTAGAACATCCTAATGAGCCATACGCTAGAGAAGATTTTGTTGATGGCAGGCTTATGTTTAGGGCTGCTTTTGCTGACTTTATGTCTGAGAAGGCTTGTGTTGAGTGTCATAACACTCGCGCTGATACCCCAAAAAACGATTGGAAGATTGGAGATGCTAGAGGTGTTATAGAAGTTACCCTACCGCTCTCTAGCTCCCAAAAATCTGGGCAAACACTAACTACAAATATTATTTTATTTATCTTACTAAACTTCATAATTTTAACTATTTACTACTTTTTAGTTAGCTTCTTTAAAAACAAAAAACTCCAAAACACACATACAAATCTGCAAGAGAAATATAGCTATAAAAATAAGCTGCTCTCAGAGTATAAAAGAGCTGTTGATTTGGGTGCTATCGTAAGTAAGGCGGACAAAAAAGGAAAGATAACTTATGTAAATGATGCTTTTATTGAGATATCTGGTTATGACGAGGATGAACTACTTGGGAAGTCTCACTCTATTGTTAAGCACGAAGATACTCCAAAAGAGGTTTTTAAAGATTTGTGGAAGACAATACTAAGTAAACAAGTTTGGCAAGGAGATATCAAAAAC
>Ga0265295_1007071_pt1 | contig 13141 bp, 18 predicted proteins | sample Munlansysbiofilm_FD_192503 | JGI IMG/M metagenome (GOLD analysis project Ga0265295, IMG submission 192503) | Leachate microbial communities from a municipal landfill in Southern Ontario, Canada - Methane capture system biofilm | ecosystem: Engineered > Solid waste > Landfill > Unclassified ... | reverse complement strand
GATTTTGGACAGAAGATTTCGCATGACGACATGCTACGGCATCCCTTTGGAATGTGTTGTTTGAAAAGAGCAGAAAAAGTGCGCTTTTCAAACGACACATTTTTTTTTCGTCCGGTACCCTTTGAAACGATTTGAACCAGCCGTGTGGCACGGCCTGCCGGTGTCGTTCTGGTCCGGCGGTCGGACCAAGTTCAACCGCACCGGCCAGCACTACCCGAAAGCCCATTGGATCGATGCCGCCTGTGTCGGTGAGACGGGGGCCGCCGTCAATCTCGATCCCGAGCAGCGGCCGTTCTCCATTGTCGCGTCGGGACGGGGCAGTCGCCAGATGTGCCGGATGGACAAGTACGGATTCCCCCGCACCGGGCCGAAAGGCGCTCGCACGGTCAAGGGATTCAAGACCGGGGATCTGGTGCAAGCCGTTGTCCTTTCCGGCAAGAAGGCCGGGACGCATCTGGGCCGGGTCGCGGTTCGCTCCACCGGCAGTTTCAACGTCACCACCGCCTCTGGAACGGTCCAGGGGATTTCGCACCAACATTGCCGCCGCCTGCATCGGGCCGACGGGTACGGCTACCACCACAAGCCCTCCGCCTGACGGCGGAGCGGTGTTTCCTCCCCACGGCTAAAGCCGGGGGTCTCCACGCCGGAGGTTCTGATGATACAGCAGGCCCTGGCAATGCTGCCCTCACCCTAATCAGATACTGGAGACACCTGATGTTTAGACCTTCGCTCCTTTTGTGCACCTGCATTTTTCTGTGCGCTTGCGCCGCCAAAACATCTACTGAGTCGCAAGAAAACAATGTCGGAGCTGTCAATACTGCTCAGTCGTCTGAATCCGACAGCTATCGGGTATCCATGCAATGGATCGAGCCTGACGAAACCAGCCCGGTTGCGCTGATTGCCGATCACCGCTATGCGTTTGCCCCGCAGCATAAGGTTGCGGGTACCGAGGATAACGAGGATAAGGCGACTGGGACGCTGATTGAAAAGACGGCTGAAAGGGTAGCGCTGGAAATTGAAAAACCCATACGCAAATCGGCTACCACCATCAAAATCGTACCTCTTGAGGCCGACCCCATTATCGCTCAGGATGGCTCAGGCTTGGTCTTGGGCAACCCGGAAGACGCTCCTGACGATCTGATGAGATTTGAAGACAAGGAAAAACCCGCAGACGGCAGTGCCGTGCGGGTTACGATGGAGAAAGGATTGCTCTTGCCCATGACAATACTTTTTGATCTGGACAAAGCGTATTTAAGGGAAGACGCCAAGACGGCCTTAAACAGGTTGCCACGCGGCTCCAGTGTGCAAATTGCCGCCTACACCTGCGACCTGGGTGATGATGATTATAACCTCATACTCTCACAACAACGCGCAGACTCGGTAGCCAAATACCTTACAAGCCGTGGCCTGGTCGTTACCAACCAAACAGGCAAAGGCGAATGCTGTCCGGTTTCACCGGGAAAAAACAAAAATCGCCGTGCCACCATCAGCCGTTCCACCGCGCCGTAGGCGCAAAACCTCTCCCTCCTTGGATTGCCCCGCGTGTCTCGTCGGCACGCGGGGATTTTTTGTTCAGATCGTTTCCAGACCAACCACAATGCCGGTTTTGCCCCGCATCTTCATTTCGTATCGCGCCCGCCCAATGATCTCGTCGGCATTGACGGGCTTGTCGCGCCAACCAACAAACTTCATCATACCGGTCAGCTGATCGGCCACCGAACTGCTGTCACCGCCGTCGGTACTGTGGCCCCAGGTCACCACCGTGCCGTCGCTCTTGACCGCCGCGAAAGCGGCGCCGGTAGAGTAAATCTGCTCGACACCAGTCAGCTGACCTCCCACCGCACTGCTGTCGCCGCCAAAGCTGCTGGCACCCCAGGTCACCACTGTGCCGTCAGACTTGACCGCCGCGAAGGCGTAACCGTTAGAGTAAATCTGCTCAACACCGGCCAGCTGACCTTCCACCGCACTGCTGTTGCCGCCGAAGTCGCTGGCACCCCAGGTCACCACCGTGCCGTCAGACTTGAGCGCCGCGAAGGCTGTGCCGGTGGAGTAAATCTGCTCAACACCGGTCAGCTGACCGGCCACCGCACTGCTGTCGCCGCCGGCCATGCTGGCACCCCAGGTCACCACTGTGCCGTCGCTCTTAACGGCCGCGAAGGCGTTGCGGGTGGAGTAAATCTGCTCGACGCCGGTCAGCTGACCAGCCACCGCACTGCTGTTGCCGCCGCCGTTGTCACCCCAGGTCACCACTGTGCCGTCAGGTTTGAGCGCCGCGAAGGCGCCGCTGGTAGAGTAAATCTGCTCGACACCGGTCAGCTGACCTTCCACCGCACTGCTGTCGCCGCCGGAGCTGCTACTGCCCCAGGTCACCACCGTGCCGTCGCTCTTAACGGCCGCGAAGGCGTATCCGCTAGAGTAAATCTGCTCGACACCGGTCAGCTGACCTTCCACCGCACTGCTGTCGCCGCCGGAGCTGCTACTGCCCCAGGTCACCACCGTGCCGTCGCTCTTAACGGCCGCGAAGGCGTATCCGCTAGAGTAAATCTGCTCGACACCGGTCAGCTGACCTTCCACCGCACTGCTGTCACCTTGTCGCTGCCCATGTCGTTGAGCATCCGGTTGATCCGGCTAAACGGATGACTCCAGCCGTCGAACTCGTCGTTCGCTGGTGGGTACTCCTGGGTCATGATCTGGCCAAGGCCCGTGCAGACCTGCAGGGCCTGCAGCAATACGCTGTGGCGGATGACGAGATTGTGCGGGCCGAACTGCACTTGCATCGCCTCAACATCAAGGGTGACCGCCGCTTTCCATGCCAGATGTTGAGAATTTGCAATCGAGCGGGCAAAGGCGACAAAAGGCGGCTTTGGCGGCGACAGCAGAAACCATGCACGATTGGAGTCAGACAGAATACTCAGTGCCCCTTCCTCACAGATAACGGCCCCGCCGACCTTTGAGAGAAAGCTCTTCGTGCATAGAGGCGCACAGAAGCCACATGAGATGTTCGTCCCCGCCGCCAGGCTTTCCTGATCCATAAAGTTGGCGCCAAGCGCTTTAGGCGTGCAAAGATCTTTCGGATTGATGATGCGTCCACAATAGCAGCAGCGCTCTGCCTGCCCCTTGTGCGGCACTCCGACCGGGGCAATCCCCATCCATTTGCAGATCAATTCACTGGACTGCATCACGCCCTACCCTTCAATATCCGGCCAAACCCCCGACTTGCCAGTCCTCCGACATGCCAAGGGCCGGCGAGTTCCTGATTCGATAAAAATGTGACGTTTTTCGCAACCAGCCCGTAGATGCCCGGCTTAATTTCAACGGGAACCAACTTACCTGTGGCATTGCCATTGATTTTGGTGGCGCAAACCTGGATGTCGTATTCATTCACGCCAACGCCAAGGATCTCGTATTGTCGAATCATGCCGTCCAAGATCAGCTGCTGTGCATGTTCGGTAGCGGCATCTTCATCGTCGCAGATGCGACGATGAACAGTGCTGTGCGTCTGCAACATCAAAAAGGGGATTTTGTAGGGACGCAGCCTGTCCGTCACGCGGTATTGGTAGACTCCCTGTTGTACCGAGAAATCCAGCGCTTTGCCGAAATGCGTCGAAAACGCCTCCACCGTGGAGGTTAGCTGGCGACTGAGCAACGTAGCCGCGTCAAACCCGACAGCGTGCAATTCGACGGTGTTTCGGAAAGCGCCAAAGCGAAACGGTGATAATCCTGGCATTGGCTGCCCATCACGATAATGCAGGATTTCCTGCGGGTACTCCGGCCCGATATTCGCGGCAAGAACTTTTCGAGCCTGTTCAGCCCGCATTACCGCACCTTCGGGTAGCTTGATTTTCAGTGTTTGCCAGCGCACGGATGCTCCTTTTCTGTTTTTGCCATTAGCCGAAATTGCCCAACCAGTGCCGGGATGTTGGAGTGTTAAGCCACAACCTAACACCTTTGTTTTCTTTTACAAAAAAATCTGGTTTTTTCTGGATGCCACATAAAAACGTATTAACAAAAAATTCCGATTTTCTTGAATAAAACATATTGACTCTTTGTTTTTATGTGAGAAGGTAGAACCATAACGAAGGAGGACGCCATGTCTTGCAAAGCGACCAGTTGTCTCAAGTGCCGGTTTCTGGAACCGGCTCCGAAAAACTCCTGCTATGCCGATGCCTACGGCTGGTGCCACGCGCCGAAGCCTTTCTATGTCGATCAATGTACCCCGCTTGTCACCAAAAAAGAACGCAAGGGAACCCCTTGCGCCACCTTTCAACCCGGAAAACTGGAGGACTAATTATGCTGGCTCATGCCCCGAATTTTCAGAGAATCCCCCTGTCCCTAATCGACATCGCCCCTTACAACGCCCGTCGTTTCGAGGAAAACATGACCCCGGCACGGGACGCCAAGTTCCGCGAACTGGTGGACTCGGTGCGGGAAAAGGGCGTGATTCAGCCCATCGCCGTGCGCCCGAAAGGGGAGCGTTTCGAGGTCATCGCCGGAGAACGGCGTTTCCGGGCCTCCTGCGAGGTCGCCAAGGAATCGGGCGGCATCGAGGGCGGGGATATTCCGTCAGTGATCTACGACGTGGACGACGACGCCGCCTTTGACATCATGACCACGGAAAATTTGCAGCGCGAAGACCTCTCGCCGGTGGAAAAGGCACAATCTTTCAAGGCGGCACTTGAACGGGCTGGCAACAGCAATGACGCGCTGAAAGACCTTTCGCGGCGCTTTGGGGTTGCGCCCCACGCCATTCGCTTCCAGATCGCGCTTTTGGAGCTACCCCAGGCCGTATTGTCTGCTTGGGACGAGGGGAAAATTACGGCTGCTCACGCAGAACAGCTGACCCGTCTTGCAGGTGAACAGAACATCTTGGAGGCTTTGACCGAGTGTTTGCGGCGGCGGTTTACCGTGGCCGAGTTGTCCGAATACATCCAAGGCCAAAAACCGCTTCTCAAGACGGCGCTGTTCGACCAGGCCGAGTGTGCCGGTTGCGTTTCCAATTCCTCGGTGCAGGGAAGCCTATTTTCCCCGACCAACAATCTCGCTTGTTGTCTTAACCCGACCTGCTTCAAGGCCAAACAGGGCGGGTTCTTTGAGATGAACTGGAAGCGCAGCAAGGCCAGCGCAAACTTTGGAACCCAGGATTTCCGCTTCAAGGACGATCTTGCAGCAGGAAGCTATCGCACCATCGGAGAGCAGGCTGAAACACGCTGCCAGAGTTGTCCTGCGTTCGTCACGGTTGTTTCGCTGGCAGGCACCATCGTCAAGGGGCAGGAGCGGGTTTGCGTCGGAGAGCAAAAGTGCTACGACAGCCTGTACGGTGGCAGCCTGCCCTGCCCTGCTGCCGAACGCCACGAAGATAGGGCCACCGAGGTGGGCAAAGAGAACGGTGGGCTGGTCAAGGTGGGAAAAGAGGTAAAGGCTGAGGGTAAAGAGGGTAAGAACCAACTGGACGAAAAGAAAGCCGCCAACCGCGCTGAGTCCGAGCGTGAAAGCCTCTATGCCCGGATTTTGCCCGAAACTGCAACAGCGATCAGCCCAGGAGCGCCGGAGGCTGTGCGTATCTATCTTTGTGCTATGGCGCTGACTTCCAACTCCGCGCTCGATGTTCTGCGCAACCGGCTTGGCATAAAGTCGGTGTTAGACAGGGAAGGGACTGTTGAAGCCCTGCTGCAAATGGACGTAAACGATTTGCTGCCAACACTGATGCAGATGGCCTTGCCGCAGCTGATGTCTACCGAATACAACAGCACTGCTACGCCAAACATCCGTCGCCAGATTGCTGATTTGTTGGGACTTGAATTGCCACGGTACTGGAAAATCAATGAGGAATATCTTGGAAGAATGACAAAGGCCGAGATTGTCGCTATGGGCGAGGAACAACAGACCGCCCTTTGGAATGACCCAAAGATTGTTTCCTACAGAGACGAGCATTTTCCAAAGAAAAGCTGGATGGGGCTTAAAAAGGGTGAGCTTATTGACTGCATTATCAAAAGCGGAACCGATCTGACCAATAGGATTCCGCAAGAAATGGCCCGTTAAGACATCAAGCAAACGCTGTTGTTCAGAAGCGCCCTTCCTTCTCCTTGGTTGGGCGCTTTATTGAATATAACATATTGACCTTTTGACGGTCTGTGAGATCATCTTTCTTAGGAGGGCGATTTGAGATTTCTGACCGAAAGAATCAATGTGGCCATACATTCTGGTGAGATGATTGAGTTTCTTGACGAAGGGGTTGAGGAAATCGCCGCCCTGACATTTGCGGACACCCTCAAGCCTTACGGAGATATTTTCAAAAACACATCCTTGCCGGAGAACTTTGATCACGCAACGGTCAAGCGAGCGGCGATATTCGAGCCGCAGGTAAAGCGCAGCAAGTTGCCAATTCCCGCTCAATCCCCGAAGTTACTCGCCCCTGCTTCCAAGGGCAACGAGGACGCATGGATGGGGCTTTCCGCGATGGTCGCCTTTTGTTTAGAGCAAGAGGCTGATTTGTGCCTCGATCAAAGGCTTGGGGATGCAAATATCGGAGAGTTTATCGCCATACTTGCTGATTGCATCGCTGCCGATAGCTGTAACTTAGAATGGTGGGCAGAAAGCTGTTCGTGCGAAATCGAGCACTTTTTTGAACTTGGTCGGACCACAATCCCCCTCCCCTCCTATTCGTTTAGCGACGATGTTCACGATGAATCAAAAATCAATTTTCTGTATGGCCCTAACGCGGTTGCCTCGGAAATTGAACTTTTAGTAGAGGAAAACGTATTGTCCCTGTCCGACGAGGTGCTGTCCGTCATTGACATGGCGGGAGGTTTGACGGCACTGGTTGAACTTTACGCCAACAGCCCTTTGCCAAAATGGGTCGATCTTAAAGCTCTTTGGGAAGAACGCGCACTGGATCGGCTCATGGAACGATACCCTGGGTTTGGCCGGCCCCATCTTTGCACCGACTATCTTGTTGATATGGAAGTAGTGTCGGTTGAGTCCTTGCGTTTTTGTCGGGACTATTATTCCTGCTTTGAGGAAATAGATGCCCAAAACCCTGGTGGTTGGGCTTTTCGGGAGAACACAGAAAACGAAGCGGGGCTTTTTGTCGCTCACATGGTCGAGATCGTACAGGCGACATTGCTGCCTTGCCCTTTGGATTGTGCAATCCAAATTGAAAAGGAGCTTTTCTATGCAGTCGCAGCCTGAGTGCGTCACCACACAGCGGTTGCTTTACACCCTGTCAATTCACGACGAGGACACATTGCTTACCGACCACAAGACCGGGCGCCGTTTTATTGTCAGCGAAAAACAGCTGATGGGTTTTTTCCGCTTCAACGCGGAAATGATACCGGAACGCGGTCTTTTGAAGATGCGTACCGACGGGCTGTCTTCATCCTATCTGTTTCGTTTCCCCCGCCAGAAAGAGCGCACCTTGCTTTTGAAACTCAATAAGACTGTCTCTGAGTTCAAAATGGACATACCGCCACTCTTGGTGCAGGTCACAATCCAAGAACGCAGTCTTACAGATATGAATATATGGGCCTTTGCTGGTCGTTTAACAAAAACGGCGCCCGTCTATGAATTGCCCCTGCCCAACGTCAGTGGCAGTAGTGTTTGTCTTGGTGGAACTGATAAGAGTGTTGGCAGGTCGGTGCGCGAGAGCATTGAGAGAATATTCTTTGAGACACCATTCAATAGCCATCTTTTCGAGGCCGGCAAAGACAAGATACCGTTTACTGAATTTCTGTCACGATTTGGCGGCAAAATGCCATTTGCTCAACTTAACCGTCTTGGGTGTGTTTCTGATGTGTTGTGCTGAATAAAAAGTATTGACTATTCTAGGTTCAATGAGAGGATGGGATATAGGGATTGGCCGGGTGGTGGCCTAGCGTCTGATTCGGAGGTTCTGATGGAACGAAAAAAGCCAGAAACCTTTTGCTCCTGTTGTCTGGCGGTTATGCCGGTCAAGGGAGCAACTAAAATCAATGGGAAACCGTACTGTCCGAAGTGTGTAGACCGGAAAGACGGACAAGACTGCCCGTGTGGCAAGAAGGCGGTGTTCAATGGTTGAAAAGCCCTACATTGCGCCTGAAATAAAAAAGATTTTACTTATAGGGACTGGCGGAACTGGCGGCTTTGTTGCTCAGGGATTGGCAAAAATGATTGCTGGTTATCGACTTAATCTCGACGTTGCTTTAATTGACCCCGACATCGTGGAAGAAAAGAATCGCTTTCGCCAAAATTTCATGCCTTGGGAGGTTGGTTGCAGCAAGGCGGAAGCGTTAGCGTTGCGTCTCAATCAGCAATACGGGCTTTGTTTTTCTGCCCATGTTTGTACGGGTGAAGAACATAGACAGAAGCATGGTTGCGGTCGCAACGAGACGCTGTGTGTGACTTGCGTGGATAAAATCGCCCCGCGAAAGTTTTTGAAGGACAGTCCCTTATGGCTCGACAGTGGCAATGACCTTGATTTTGGACAGGTGATTTTCGGTACGACCGGGGTAAAGGGTTCCTGCTCGCCAGAGTTAAAGGTCTGGGACGATACGCCCTTTGTGAAACATCTGCCCAACGCATATCTCAAGGCAGGACTCAGGGGGAAAAAGGATTCCAGCAAGGCCACCGCCTCCTGTGCCGACAATCCGTTCTCCGAACAGGGCTGCTTTATCAACGAGATCGCCGCCCAGGCTGTGCTGACCATCATGCACCAGCTTCTGATCGTCGGGCAGGTAACAACGCCTGGCATCTGGTTCAGTTCGAGCAAAGGGCGCTGGACACCAGGCAGGATCACCAAAGACTATTTCAGATTTTAGTGTTTTTTCTTGAATAAAACGTATTGACCTAAAGACGTTTTGTGAGACGATAAATCATCAACCAACGAAGGGGGTTTCCGATGAAACTTTTGTCTCACGATGTAGACACACTGAACGAAGTCTTCCCGCAAGCGGCAACCTTTATCCGCGCCGCACACTTGAGAGAGGAAGCCTTTAGTCTGCTCTGCCAACGCCACAACAGCTTCCTTTCCGACTGGCAAAAACAGCGGCTTGAAGAATTGCTCGCGGCTCCGGCCTGTCAGGAAAGCTGGTTTTTGGCAATTACCGCATCCATGACAAGGGAGGCATAGATGGAAACGCGAGTGCAGATCGCCGCTCATTTTACTATCGACCCCGCTAAACAGGTGATCGGTTCTATTAGCTGGCCAAAAGAGGTTGTCTTGACGCTTGCTGTAGGTGACGAACTGGTGCCTAAAAAGGTTCTCTTTTCAGAGGCTTTTAGCGCAGAGCAGCAGGCCGAGATTGAACGGCTGCTCAATGCAAAGATTATCGAGGCTGGTCGCACGGCCAAGCCCGTCGCAAGCCCCGCTGTCGCAAGAGAACAGAGGGAAGATCAAAGCACAGAGACTGAAATGAGTCTTTTTTAGGAGGATGCGATGACCACCGATTTGCTTATCAAGTTCAAGAACAAAGAATACCCCGTACCGGAAGGCTTCACCGTGGAGGAATACCAGCAGTCTCTGGCCTCTATTTTTCCCGAAGCCGCCAATGCCAAGCTGATCAAGGACAGTGAAGGGGTTTATACACTCAAACCCGTTTACGCAGAAAAGGGCTAGATTCTCATGGGCAGCCAAGCCCATGTAAAACCGTGGGCTTGGCTGCCCAAAAGATATTGACTTTTACGCGGAGGTGCCTGTGTTCGTCGACCAGAAAAACTTTTATCCGACCCCTGAAGCTCTTGCTATTCGCATGGCGGAAAAGGTGAAAAATAAAAATCCGAAGTGTGTCCTGGAGCCGTCTGCTGGCAAGGGTGACTTGATTGACGGCATGTTCCCTGTTTCTTACTACCGCTCTCGTCCGAATATCGCTTGCATTGAAATTGATCCCAATTTGCAGTCCATTCTTACAGGCAGGGGCTTGCGCGTTATTGATACGGATTTTCTCGCTTACTGTGGGCATGACAAGTTTGATCTTATCGTCGGGAATCCCCCCTTTGATAGCGGTGACAAGCACTTGCTTAAAGCTATCGAGATCATGTTTTGCGGTGAGATCGTCTTTCTGCTTAACGCAGAAACCCTAAAAAACCCCTATACCAACAGCCGGAAAATACTGGTGCAGAAGCTCAACGATCTTGGCGCAGATGTCGAGTTTATACAGGGTGCTTTTGCAAACGCTGAACGGCCGACAGGTGTTGAGGTGGCGCTGGTTCACGTCGAGATTGATCGCTCCATCGAGTCTGGATTGGTCGATGGCTTGACGCCGGGTGAGGATTACTCAGGGCGGGTGGATGATAAATTTGAACTGTCCACTGGCAAGACTATTGCCGAACTGGTATCGGCCTATAATGAAACCGTAAATCTGTGCAGTGAACAAGCCGTTTCCTTTTTCCGTAATTACTCAAAGATTGGCGGCTATCTTGGCCTGGCTGTTCGGGGCGCACAAACAGAGCGTTATCCAAACCTGTCTTTGCCTGCCAAGGAACGGACAGCCAAATTGCAAGAGATGGTGAATGATGTCCTGCGAGCCATCCGCATCGAGTTCTGGCTCAAGGTCTTAAACCTCAAAGAAGTCAATAGCCGGCTCACTGAAAAACGTCGCGAGGAGTTCGACCATGCGCTATCCACCCAGTCGCAAATGGACTTTACCGAGGCCAACATTCGGCAATTTGTTCTTAATGTTATTGGCTCGTATGAACAAACGCTGCGCACGGCTGTCGGTGAAATTTTTAGCCGTTTAACAATAGATCACTGCTGGCGAGGAGGATTAAACGAAAAAAACATCCACTATTTCAATGGGTGGAAAACCAACGATGCCTTTAAGGTTGGCAAGAAGGTTATCCTCCCTGTCTACGGCAGTTATGGAGGGGCCTTTTTCGATAAGGATTTTGGCCGCTGGATGCTCAATTACGCGGCTGAAAAATCGTTACACGATATTGATATTGTCATGAACTATTTTGATGGTCTTTCGTCCTATATCAGCCTTTCCGATGCGATCAAACGCGCTTTCGCGCGGCATGAGCATTCCGGCAGCAGCACCTATTTTAACTTCAAGTGCCACAAAAAAAATACGATCCATTTAGAGTTCCGTGATGAAAACATTTTGCGGCGCTTCAATGTCGTAGCCTGCCAAGGCCGCGGGTGGTTACCAGAGGATTATGGCACCAAGGGATATGCCCAGCTTGACGCCGATGAAAAGCACCTGGCCGATGCTTTTGAGGGAAAAGCGTCCTACTGCGACAACCAGGGCAAGCCTCTCTTTGCCGAGTCGGCAACGCTCAGACTTGCTGCGTGAGTTAATTATGGCGTCATAGCCGGATCTTCTCTGATCCGGCTATAGATCGCTTTTTATTGAAGAAAAAGTATTGACTCTTCTTTGTCTCGTGAGACTATCAAGAAAAAGGAGGCAATATGAAACAGAAAAGAACAATATCCGTTTTCTTGGTCGTGATTATTTCGATTTTGGTTTATGGTTATGTAGGAGAAATTGAAAGAATGGATAAGGTGAGAGATTTAACGGATGGTATTGATAGGGCTGAAGTGATGGCTTGGCTCGACGAGGAAAAAAAATTCGAGACGAATTGAAAAAGCCGGAGGTTCTGATGAAAGAAGAACTGATTGAATTTGCCAAAATGCGGCTGGCCATGTCCCGCTCCCTGGAGAAGGGTCAAACGAAACTCTCCCATTCGGGCAGTAGTGTTATTTTTGCGGCTCCGGCCTGCGGCAGGAACGACCTCTCCGGCCGGATCGAGCTGGCCCGCGCCCAGATGGCCGCCGCCGGGATCGACTATCAATCCATCCCGCCCCATGAATGCTTCTCCGTGTCCGAAGAGGACTGGGAGCGACTGGAGGCCGATCCGAAGCTGCTGGCGTACCGGATCGTCAAGAAAGGCCGGAAGTGGCTCGAAGGCATCCATATCTTCGGCGAGACGGCCATCCAGATCGAGATTAACGAGGCGTCGCGGGACTGGGAGGTCGGCAGGACCTACGTTTTTGCCGGGGAAACGAAAAAGGAAGCATCCAGGTACGGCACCAAGGTTCAGATCTTTCCCGACTGCGAAGCGTCCCGCCAGAAGCGAGCCGTGGCAGCGCGGCGTGGATTTCTGCGGCTACCGTATCTGGCCGACGCACATCCTGCCGCGCAAGCGCAACACCAAGCGCTGGCGCGCGCGGCTGCGCTCCCTATCCGAGCAGTACGCCCGCGGCGCCGCCACGCTCGATGAGTGCCGCCAGATGGCGGCGAGCTGCATCGCCTATCACGCGCACGCCAGCGCCTGGCGCACCCTATCCGGCCTGCTGGCCGACGCCCGTTTCTGTAAGGAGACCTGACATGCTGACCATCAAAGACCATACCCTCGTGATCGATGGATCTCAAATCCAGCTCCCGCGCCTGCCTCGCCCGGCAACGGTGGCGGCGTGGCGAGTGCCTGCCGAGTATCGCACTGACGGCGTTTTCGTATCGGTCACGCCGATCGGAGAGATTGCCGAGGTGCCTGCCTGCGACATGAGCCTGTCCCAGTTCCTCGGAGATGCTGATCTGGACGCTCATCCCGATGCTCTGCTGGACGAGCGCAAGGCCGCCAAACGGCGTCAGATCGAGGCTGAACGCGACTCTGCCTGCGTGCAGCCTGTGCATGCGCTAGGACGCACGTGGCAGGCCGATAAGCGCAGCCAGGAGCTGTTCTCGTCTGCCATCACTATCGCCCAGGCTGGTGGTCCGCTCCCTGCCGTGTGGCGGGACGCTGAAAACAACGACATGCCCGTGACGTCGCTCGCCGATCTGCTCGCTATCGCCGGAGCCATCGCTCAGCAGACGCAGGCCGCGTACTCTGATAGCTGGGCCCGCAAGGCCGCGGTTGATGCGGCGACCACGTTCGATGAGGTCGATGCGGCATGAGGCGCCGGGCACTGCTCATCGCGCTATGGGCCCTGTGTCAAGTGGCGCACATCGTCGCCAGTATATGGATGCTAGCGGCGGCCATCATAAGCCCCAACGGCCGCCGCGTCTGGACGCTGGCAGTGGCCTACGACCAGCTGGCTAACGCTTGAATTGAGCCGACGCCGCTTGCGGCGGTCGGCTCGAATGAAATGTTAGGGGCGAATTTTGGGAGAGAACGAATGCGGGTTTTAGTGGCATGTGAGTACAGCGGGCGCGTGCGGGATGCCTTTTTG